>Ga0315532_1000124_pt1 | contig 62443 bp, 60 predicted proteins | sample SalMarWE160370MG_FD_203082 | JGI IMG/M metagenome (GOLD analysis project Ga0315532, IMG submission 203082) | Salt marsh sediment microbial communities from the Plum Island Ecosystem LTER, Massachusetts, United States - Salt Marsh Sediment WE1603-70 ...
TATTGTGTTGCATACAATAAAAACGCTAATCCATTTGAATGGAAAAAACAAAAAGTATTTCAAAGAACGCTTAAAGATAAATACGCTAATTTATGCAATTAAATACTAGGTTAAAAACATTAAGAGAGCAACCTTACAAGTTAATAAAATTTATTAAGAATTCCAAAAGCTGTGGAAAAAACCCGAATATTAAATATGATAAAATTTAAATAACCAACGGTCAGACAGTCCGGGTGTTCCCGGTGTTTATCGCCTCGTACCTTTAATTTGGATTAATTGCCGAAAGTCTTTGTTTTATTTCAGTATTATTATCGCATACAATGATCTGTGGACAATATATATACTTTTTTTGCTATTGCATCAGTATGTCCCACAAAGGAGATTAACATGACAAACAATCATTTAAAATGTTAATTTCTCATTAAGTTATCTTAAATTTGTTATGTGAAATTATATATTATCTAATATTTAGTTTTAAAAAATCTTGATATGAAAAAGTATTTAAGTTTAGCGGGTTTGTTTGCGGTGTTGCTGTTCTTTTTCACATCCTGCAAAGAAGAGCCTCCTTTACCAACAGCAACTATTACTGCAACGGTCGAAGGTAATGTGGTTACTTTTACAGTCGTAGCTACCGATGCCGATAAATTCGAATGGGATTTTGGAGATGGTAGTGTTGTATCAACAAATCAGAATCCAACTCATACTTATGTCGAATATGATAAAGACTATACTGTTACCTTGACGGTTACAGGTCCCGGAGGAGAGGTGACTGTTACTCACATTGTTACAATCCCTCCTATGACCAAAATGGAAATGCTTACAGGTGGTGCTTCTGTCACAAATGGGAAGAAATGGAGAATCAGCGCATCTGCTCCGGTTTATGTGGCATTACCTGATGCAACCCTGACAATTGATGATACTTTTCCGGCAGGTATCCTGACTCTGCTGGGATACACTACGGTATATACCGATGAATATATTTTCTTCAGCAATAACAATTATACTATCAGTCCCAAAGGAACAGGTGTCCCTGCAGGTTTGGTTTATTGTACGGTAAACAGTATCCCTAATGCTTCTCCAAGTGTTACTGCTGCTGAAATTGGTTTGACTTTAGCCACACCATACACCCCTCCAACAGGTCTTAAATTTACATTGAACGAGAGTAAAAACCTGACGGTTACTACTACTTCTGATGGCATTAATCCTGTCGATGTAACCTACAACAATGTAATGACCTTGAGCTTTACAACCGGAGGATTTATTGGTTTAATGGATTTCATGAGCGAATGTATCATTCAGGAACTAACAGCCACCACATTAAAGATAGCAATCTTCGCTTCTGTAGTAACTCCACCTCTACCTCTTGTTGGCAAAGCTACTAATGTTCTGATCTTTTCTTTTGAACCAGTACCTTAATTAAGAGATTCCAGCGATTCTTTTGTGTATGGATTTGTTCAATTCACCTGGTTGATAATCGAAATGTTTGTCGTTTAAGTTTTTTTAAACATTATGAAGTCCCCTTTATAAATTTTCAGAATCAGTTACGATTTCTGAAATCTGACGGATCAGGTCCATTGTATATTCACCCATGTTGGGCCCAAACCAGCCCATTAGTTTAGATTCATATTCATCGAGGTAAAAATACCGGCCAGGAACAATGTACCCGACATAACTTCCATTGAAACTGGAAACATTCGAATTAAATCCTTTTACAGCCAGAGCATTTTTTATCTGGAGTGCATATTCGCCACTGAAATCACAAGGAGTGGTGATCCAGACCATATTTCCAATTCTCATTGCCTGCAGATAAACATTCTCGGGTGGTGGCATCAGTTTTTTACTCCAGAATGATGAGAGGTTGATTTTTGTCGTCAGCCGGATATGGTATTCGGGTAACTGCATTTTTAATGAAACAAAGGAAAATGTTATTTTATCATTTAAAACCACTTGTGGAAGGTATACATTCACGCTATCAGCCAATGCTTCACCGATAAATTTTGGTTTATCGAATTTATCTCCCTTTCCTACCGGGCTTTGGCTTCCCATGGAACCGGCAAAGAAGAGAGCAAGATCGGCAGAAGTATCTTCAATTTTCCGTTCCCAATAACCTGGATAATCAGTGCTGATTTCCATATTGTCTGATCCCAATGTTGTTGGATGTGCAGAATATGAACCTATTATTGCTTTCTTATGCCCGATTTGCTCAAGGGTAATAAAACTGAAATCATTGTTTTTTGTACCTGATTCGCCTATGACACGATTATGTGTGTAGCTTTCAGCATTAAAACATCCGGATCCAATCCGGGCAGGCTTTAAATCACTGATTGCTGAAGCGACAACCCTGGAAATCTGAAGGACAAGCCATTTTTCGAGGTTTTTATTCTCTTTGCCTGCAAACTGTTTTCCAATATATCCGGGTCCCCATCCACCCAGACTTGAATGGGTGTGAGTTGCGGAAAAAACCAGTTGTTCACGCCGGATTCCTTTTTCAGAAAGCAGTATTGCCACCGAATCTGTAATATTTGGGGGTATGATCAACAGATCAGCGCTCACAAAAACCAGGGTTTGCCTGTTGATTTTAAGTGCAACAGCCTTGGCATATATATTGTCGTGAACACCTGTGGCTGGTTTGCCTTTTCGGTCCCCAAAACCAGCGAGTGGTATCTGAATGAATATCCCTTCAAGGTAATTATCTTCAGGATTATTCAGCACCGGTGTGATGCTTACCTTAGCAAAACCAGCCTGTACTGAGTCATTTATTATAAGTGTTGCTGATCTTAAACTGTCGATCTGAACAACAGTATTTTTATAATATTCTTCATCAAAATAGGAAGTTCTTTTAACAAAGGAGGTGCTCAGATCCAGGATCAGAAATATACACAAAAGTAAGATGCCCAGAAATATTCCAAATCGTTTCATAAATGATTATTAATCTTTTTAATTCATAAATAATCTTAATCTATTGTATTTCTTTGTGTTACTTTATGATAACCTTTGAGACACAAAGGCGCACAAAGGATTACACAAAGTATATGAATAATAAAAGTTAAATTGTATAAAAGATAAAATTACACTTTACTTTATTTGTATTTTATTTTATAATTGAATATTACCTTTACTTGGTTATTGTAAGAACCTGTTAACATCTTCAGGATAACAGATTTTGCTTTTTAACATGAAAAAATTATTAATTACCATTTTTATCCTGCCGGTATTTATTTTATCCACCTGTAATAATTATGATAACCGGCTTACCTCAAGAGTAGAAATGTTATCTTCCAACTGGAGGATGCAGCCGGAAGAAAAGTTAAAGGATGTCGGTGAAGAGACAATCTCTCTTAATGGTTTTGATACAAAGACATGGTTCGAGGCTGTTGTTCCGGGAACTGTTCTCGGGAGCATGGCGTCAAATGGAGTTATTGAAGATCCATATTTTGGAATTAATATGCAAAGTATTGATCAGGAGCAATTTAAACAGCCATGGTGGTTCAGGACAACCTTTAATCTGACCAGGGATGATCTGAAGAAGAATATTTCACTTAGATTTAATGGGATTAATTATCGTGCTGATCTGTGGGTCAATGGGAAAAAGGTAGTCGGTAAAGATATTTTTACAGGTACTTACAGGATGTTCACCTTTAATATCAACGATTATGTACTGGAAGGTGAAAATACAGTTTCCTTGAAGATGTTACAGCATACTGATGGTGAATATTCTATTGGATTTGTTGATTGGAATCCTCTCCCGCGTGACCGGAATATGGGTATTTTCAGGGAAGTTTTTCTTGAAATCAATGAAGGTATCAGGATCAGGAGCCCGTTTGTATATTCAAAAGTCAATAAAGAAACTCTGAATGAAGCCGATCTGTTTATTCAGGCCGAACTGATTAACAGTACAAAAGAATCTGTTGAAGGGATCCTAAGAGTGGATTATGAGGTGGGAGTTGTTGAGAAAAAAGTGGGACTAAAGGCAGGAGAGACTTTATCATGCAGTTTTATGCCTGAAGAGTTTCCCGCTTTATCTGTTAAGGATGTCAGTCTGTGGTGGCCGAACGGTATGGGAAAACCAAGTCTGTATAATCTTAAGGTTGAGTTTATTGCCGGCAAAAAAATCCTTGATAGAGTCGAAAAGCGGTATGGTATAAGGGAAATTACAAGTTATCTCGATGAAAGGAAGAACCGCGCATTTGAGGTAAATGGGAAATTTGTATTGATTAAAGGAGGCGGATGGACAGATGATGTATTACTTCAGGACACAAAGTCCTCAGTGGAAGCTCAGCTGAAATATGTTCAACATATGAACATGAATAGCATCAGGTGTGAAGGTTTCTGGGGGAAAGATGAATCCTTGTATGATTTGTGTGATGAATACGGTATCCTGGTCATGATCGGATGGAACTGCCATTGGGAATGGGAAGAATACTTGCTGAAACCCTGCCATGAAAAATATGGCGGAGCTGTCAGCGAAGAGGATATTAACCTGCTGGCGGCATCATGGTTCGATCAGATGATGTGGTTACGCAACCATCCGTCAATTTATGTATGGATGCTTGGCAGCGATAAGCTTCCTGCACCTGACCTTGAACGTAAGTATATTGAATTATTTAAGAAGTATGATCCGTCGCGCTCCTACGTTACATCAGCAGGAGGTGCAGGAACAGAAAATAATAATGTGGTGGCTGAGATCCCTCTCGTCAGCGACATCAGCGGCCCGACCGGAATGAAAATGATGGGACCTTATGCAATAACTCCTCCTGTTTACTGGTTTACTGACACAATTCTGGGAGGAGCCTGGGGGTTTAATACAGAGACCAGTCCCGGTGAAGCCATTCCACCGGTTGCTTCACTCAGGAAAATGTTGCCGGAGGAGAGCCTGTGGCCTATTGATAAAAAATACTGGGAATATCATACCGGCAGAAACGAATTTACTACCCTTGACCGGTTTCGGAAATCATTATCAGCCAGGTATGGGGAATCTTCAGGCGTTGAAGAGTTTGCTTTCAAATCGCAGGTTAGCAATTATGAATTGATGAGACCAATGTTTGAGGCATTCATTGCACACAAACCAGTAAGTACCGGTCTTATCCAGTGGAAGCTGAATTCTGCATGGCCTGAACTGATCTGGCAATTATATGATACCTATCTTCAGCCAAATGGATCATTCTATGCTGTCAGAAAAGCATGTACACCACTACATGCAATTTACAGGTATGGCTTTGATGATATCTATCTGGCCAATGAGGACCTGTCGGATGCTAAAGGTCTTATAGTAACGATCAGGGTATTTGATATTAATTCCAGGGAAATATTTACTGATCAATGGACAGGTGATATTAAGACCAATACTTCAAAATTTATTTATAAGCTTCCGGAGATAAAAAATCTTACACCAGTATGGTTTCTCAACCTGAGAATATTTAATGAGAATAATCAGGAGGTTGATAATAGTATTTACTGGCTCTCCCTGAAAAAGGATATCCTTGATTACGAAGCTGCCAGGAAGCTGCCATGGCCATACTACACACCAACAAAACAGTACGCCGATTATATTGCACTCGATGAATTATCAAAAGTTCAGCTTACTTACGATTATCAGTTCTCAAAAGATGATAAGAATGGCATAATCAAGTTGAAAGTGAAGAATCCATCTGCAACAATTGCCTTCTTTCTTTTTTTTGATGTGCTTAATCTTTCTACCGATAAGCCAATACTCCCAATTTATTTTGGAGATAATTATGTAACTCTCCTCCCGGGAGAGGAGCGGACATACACAGCAAAATATTTTCTTAAGGATTCAGATGGTAATAAGCCAGTCCTGAAAGTAAATGGCTGGAATGTGGATATGGTTACATTGAAGTAAACTATTAAAAACATTAATAAAAATGAGTAAACTGGCAATATTGGGTGGCAGCCCGATCCGTGACACAAAAGCAAATCCATGGCCTAAATGGCCGGCTTGGGATAAAAATGAAGAAAAAGCACTGATTGAAACGCTCAAAAGCGGAATCTGGTCGTACAATGGACCCATGGAAACTGAGTTCAACAGGCGGTTTGCCAAGTTTATCGGAGTTAAATATGCTTTATCAGCTGCAAACGGGACAGTTACTTTACAATTAGCATTAGAAGCCTGTGGTATTGGAGTAGGTGATGAAGTAATACTCCCCGGCCTTACCTGGCAGGCAACAGCAGCTTCTATTCTGGATGTGAATGCAACACCGGTTCTGGTAGATATTTGCGACGATACCTGGTGTATCGACCCGGAAGAGATTAAGAAAGCAATTACTCCACGAACAAAAGCTATCATTCCGGTACACCTTTATGGCAGTTTTGCTGATATGGATGAAATTATGCGGATTGCAAAAGAACATAACCTGCTTGTTATCGAAGACTGTGCCCATAAGCATGGAGGAGAATGGAACGGGAAGAAGGCAGGGAGCATTGGTGATATTGGAAGCTTTAGTTTTCAGTTGTCAAAACTTTTAACTGCCGGAGAAGGAGGATCTCTAACTACTAATAGCTTCAATTTGTACGAAAAACTTGATGCTCTACGTAATTGTGGCAGAAAACCTGAACCGGCAAGTTCTTTAAAAGTTGATAAAGGAGAGGGAGTATATCTTGATGAGGGAAATTTCCTTCAGTCAGGTAATTACAGGATCACTGAATTCCAGGCTGCTATCCTGATCGAGGGTCTGAAGAGACTACCTGAACAAAATCGTATCAGAGATGAAAACGGAAGATACCTGAACTCACTCCTGAAAGATATTCCGGGGATTATTCCTATGAGAAGAGATAAACGTGAGACTAAGGAAGCTTATTATAATTTTTCTTTCAGGTATAATAAGAAACACTTTAAAGGCTTACCTGTAAATAAATTCAGGTCAGCATTAACGGCAGAGCTCGGAATTGAGGTTACCGCCAGCTATGTTCCATTGAATAAATGCGCATTATATGCACCATTAACAAAACCCGCGCGTCACAAACTTAATGAGGAGTACTGGACTGCCATCGATCCGTCACGGTTTGAATTGCCTGTTTGTAACCGCATTCATTTTGAAGAATCTGCATGTATTCATCATAAGGTTCTTATGGGTTCAAAAGCTGAAATGGATATGATTACAGCCGCAATAATAAAGGTTCATGACAATGCTGAACACTTAAACTCTATAGGTTAACCTTAATCAAATATTAATGAAAAATCAGTGGATTGGTATTTTAATAGTAGGATTGACTTTAGGTACTGCATGGGCGATAAGAGGGCAGTTCGGACATGAGCAGGGAGCCGCCCTGGCAGGCGGCATCTCCTTGGCTTATGGCGTATTCAGCTCTGAGTGGCCGGAAGAATCCCCTTCACCCGAATCCTGGGAAAACATTGCTTGCACTGATTGCCATTAACATCCATGGTGAGATGAGTGGCTCACATAACAGGTTTCCTTCAGAGCATTTAACAGATTAAAAGACTGGCCAAATGAATTATAAATTAAACCGGATATCACTTTTGATCCTTTTCCTGGCAGTTGTTTCCTGTTCCTCAGACAGCGGGATAAAGACCATGCCGTTTCATAATGACAGGCCGTTTATCCAGGACTACAGCATAAAATACATTGTTGCCGATGAAACTGTGCAATTATACAGTGTCGTATCTGACCGAAATGGATACATCCAGGTCTTATCCTCAGCGGGGTTATTGCGTCCTCGAGACGGACAGCTTTTATTTCCCGGAACAATGGTTAAAGATATCCAGTACAGGCCAACTTCTGATAAAAATATTGCAGGAATAAGTATGTACGATGATCAACTGGTTTATCTTGACGATAAATCAGTTTTCAGCAATGCCCGGGCAGGGAGGCTATTCTCAAAACACCACATGCCAGGGGCAAAAATTTTTGCAGGAGGCAGGGATTCCCTGTTTCTTATATCTGATGGCAAAAAGCTTAACCTTATTAAAGATTCAGAATTGTTATGGGAAGGAGTATCAGGAGATGAAGTGAAAGAGATAAAATATGACCCCTCGAATGATCGGTTCTGGATACTGGGCAAAGAAACCATAAGTTTTTTTTCACCCGTACAGGGAAAGGTTGAAGAAGTCATTAATAATAAAGGTATTACCTGTCATGAAGTTACATCAGGCGAATTAATTGCAGGCACATCTGACGGTTATTTTAAGATGAACAGTACAACCGGGCAACAGATTGGTGATGTTCAGAAGAAACTACCCTGGACCGAAATAACAGTAATCCGCGAAATTAACAGCAATATCTGGTTTGGATCCACCCGTGGAGCTTTTATGCTTCGTAACGATGGCCGGTTCAATTATTATGCATCAGAGCGCTGGTTGCCGTCAGATTCTGTTCTGGATATTGCCGGGGGACCTGAGAACTCTGTCCTTATTCTTACTGATAAGGGATTGGCAAAGATCTGTTTTAAGGAGATGACGCTATATGAAAAGGCAATGTTCTTTGAAAAGCAGGTACGTGAACGTCACATAAGGCATGGATTCAATGCAACAGTTACGGGAATGGAGAAGGGTGATGTAACAACCGGCAGGCTGGCAGATTCTGACAATGATGGTCTGTGGACATCCATGTATCTTGCAGGTCAGGCATTCCGGTATGCCGTGACCCGGGAGGAAGAGGCTTTGCAAAATATCAGGGAATCGCTTGATGCAATGGAACGTTTATACACCATAAATACGGTTCCTGGGTTCCCTTCACGTTCGTTCGAGCGGCGGGGTTATAAATATGAGGACAAGCCGTGGCGAAGGGCGGAGGATCCCGAATGGGACTGGAAATCAACCACAAGCAGCGATGAAGCCATAGGTCATATTTTTGCGTTCGGAGTTATTGCAGAGCTGATTGACATAACTGACCTTAGAGAAAAAGCAATAAGGCTCATTGATACCCTGATGTCGTATGTGGTTAAAAATAATTTTTATCTGATCGACTGGAACGGGGAGCCGACATTATGGGGTAAGTGGAATCCTGATTATGTGAATGCCCGTCCTGTAATGGTAGGCGACCGCAAACTCAATTCATCGAATATTATCGGTATGCTGCAGACAGCTTATCATTTTACCGGGAAGGAAAAATACAGGGATGCAGCATTTTATCTTATGAATGAGCACGGGTACCTGGAAAACCTGATGAGACCAATGAGGGAAATAGGGCGTGCTACTGAAGATGCTGACGACTGGAGCAGAATGTTGTCAGACGCATGGAACCATTCGGATGATGAAATGTACTATTGCGGTTACTGGGGATTATACAGGTATGCTTTTAACGATACCCTTAAGTCAAAATACAGGGAGGCAATTATTGATCACTGGGAAATTGAAAGAGCTGAAAAGGAAGGACTCTGGAACATCATGACAGCCCTTACGGGGGTCAGCGATTTTGATCTTGAAGAAGCAATATGGTATCTTCAGGAGTACCCGCTTGATTTAATAAACTGGTCAGTTAAAAACAGTCATCGTCAGGATATTGAACAGATTGAACCCAATTTCAGGGGGCAGACCATAAAAGAGGTGCTCCCTCCCGATGAGCTTCGTATTGCCAGGCACAACGCAAACCGCTTTGATCTCGATGGAACCGGGGCCGGAAAATCAGAATACACTGCCGGGGATATCTGGTTGCTGCCATACTGGATCGGACGATATCTGGAAGTAATAAGATAATCCGTAAAATAACCAGGGAAGTGGTATTTCTAGAGACTGAATTTCAGCTTTGCTAAATACTTCTTTGCCCGTGCCGTTTCATGACCTCTTTCCAGGTGGTTATGATTATACCATTATCTTCAAAGAATTTCTGTACTACGGGATCAGAAAATAACTGAGCTTCCCATACACGCTGCTGCCACGAATTTGTGATTGTTTTCAGATTTTCGGTTTCAACAGAAGGATGAAAAATAATCTCTGTCAATCCGGGATCCAGGGAGTTTAGCAAAGCAAAAAAATTAGTCCTTTTATCTTCGTACGACTTGCCGTCAGGTACACTGGAGAAATTATCCAGCTTTGGCAAGGTGTATTGATTTAATAGTTCCACCACATCATCCGTAATAGGATAGCCCTCTTTCCTGAAATTTTCTGCTATTAAGGAATCGGAAAGGTCGATTGCATTTGCAGGCGTATTATATTCTTCTGCTATTTTCAGAAAAACCTTCAGATATTCAATAGAACCGTACAGGGTTCCCATATGGGTATCGATATGAGTAGGAGCGTAGCCCATCGCCAGTACCTTGTCAATCTGAGCACGAACTTCTGTTTCAACTTCTTCAGCAGAAGCATGCATAACCACATCGGGGACATCATGCCACATTTTTCCCTCGGGATCAATCAGCCCTGCGACTTTTGTGGAATCGCTTACCGGCCCCCAGCGATAACTTTTCCATTCGCTGGTTAGTGTAAGATGGACTCCAATGTCGGGCGATTTTTGTTTCTTTGCCCATTCAATAAGATCATCAGCGTAAGGACAGGGTACCATTACTGCAGCCGACTGTAAATTTCCGTTCTCAAAATAATGCCGGGTTGCAATATTAGCTTCATCACACATCCCGGCGTCATCAATATGAAGAAGTATTACCTTCTTACCGGCAGGAAAACCAAGCTTTTCAGCGTTGGTGATTTTATTATCAGAGACACATGTCGTTATTACCAGGGTCATCGCCAGAACTGACCACCACAGCAAAATGGATGTATTATTATTCGTTTTCATATCATAAGGTTTTACACAGGTTTAGATACAATCAGATAATCAAAAATAGTAAAATCAGGAGAAAAGGATATTCCTGATAAATTCAAAGAGCTTATTCTCCTTTTCCTGTCAGGAGCTTTTCATCCCTGGTTGTATTGATCCTGAATAATTTGAAGATATCAACCACTAATATTGGTATGAGCGACATTAATACCACTGCAAGCCAGTGTTGCCCGTCCAGTGCTGTCAGGCTGAAAGCCTCACGCACCTGGGGGATAAGCAGCACTATCAGGGCCAGACCTGCAGAAGCAATGATGGCTGCGATAAGCGGTTTATTTCTCAACGGATTTATTGCCAGTGACGACCTGGTGTTTGAATGAAGGTTCCGGACATGGATTAGTTGAGCAAACATGAGAGTGGTAAAGGCCATTGTCTGACCCAGGGTTTCTCCTCCTTCGTGCAGGCCGATAGCATAAGCTAAAAGAGCGATAGCGCCGATCATTATACCCTGGTACATTATTCTCCATACCATACCTTTTGTCATAAATCCTCTTTTTGAATTACGCGGTTCTCTGTTCATAATACCTTTTTCTGCAGGATCAACACTGAGTGCAAGTGCAGGCAGGCTGTCTGTTACCAGGTTAACCCAGAGGATATGGATGGGCAGCAGAGCGATTCCCATATTGAATATTGAGGTGATAAGCAGGAGAAAAATTTCGCCTATGTTAGTTGAGAGAAGGTATTGAATGGCTTTCAGTATATTATCATAGATCCTTCTGCCTTCTTCAACGGCTGACACGATGGTCGCAAAATTGTCATCCGTGAGAACCATATCAGCGGCACCTTTTGCCACATCGGTACCGACGATCCCCATTGCAGCACCAATATCAGCCTGTTTGAGAGCAGGGGCATCATTAACTCCGTCGCCGGTCATAGCAACAACTTCATCGTGCTTCTGCCAGGCCTTTACAATGCGGACCTTATGTTCAGGGTCCACCCTTGCGTAAACGGAGTACCTGGCCACGTTCTCACTTAACTCTTCTTCGCTTAGTTTTTCCAGTTGGGCACCTGTGATGGCAAGATCTCCTTCCCTGTATATTCTGATCTCGCGGGCAATTGCCATGGCTGTGCTTTTATGATCGCCGGTTATCATTACAGGGCGGATGCCTGCTGTGCTGCATTTGGCTATAGCATCGATAACCTCGGGTCTGGCAGGATCGATCATCCCGAGCATACCAATGAAAATGAGATCGTTTTCCAGCTCTTCTATTGTTGCATGTTGCGGTGCTTCTGTCAGCTCCTTGTAAGCCATAGCCAGGACACGCAAGGCTGAATGTGCCATTGTTTCATTGGCATTTCGGATCTTTTCTATGTCATCTGATGTAATGGACCGGATCTTTCCGTTAATGATTATTCTGTTGCATACACTCAGAATCTCTTCGAGACCTCCTTTAACATTTACCCGCGTACTCTTGCCGGACATCCTGTTAACCGTGGTCATTCTTTTACGTTCAGAATCAAACGGGATCTCTGCCACTCGCGGGTGGGTCTTTTCAATATTATCTTTGTTTAAACCATACAAAACTCCAAAATCGAGCAGTGCCGTTTCAGTAGGGTCACCGGCAAATTCAGCCTTACCGTCCTCATTTACCACTTGCTGTGCGTCAGCACATAAGACAGAGATTGACAGGAGTCTCTTTTCCTCGTCATTGAGGACACTGGCGGGAGCAGCTCTGTTGACCACATCTTTTTTATGATTAACATAAGCCTCTGCAACCTCCATTTTATTCTGGGTGAGGGTTCCGGTTTTATCAGAGCAGATAACTGAAGCACTGCCGAGTGTCTCGACTGAAGGCAGGTTACGGATTATAGCATTTCTTTTGACCATGCGCTGTACACCGATAGCCAGTACTACTGTTGAGACAGCCGGAAGACCTTCAGGAATGGCCGCAACGGCAAGACTGACAGCTGTCATAAACATTCTTAATATAGAATTGCCATATAATACACCAACCAGAAAAATTACTGCGCAGATGATCAGCGCCGCCATACCCAGTATCTTGCCAAGCTGTTCAAGACGCCGGCTCATAGGTGTTTCAGTATCTGCCGTTTGTTGCAGCATATCTGCTATTTTGCCTACCTCGGTTTTCATACCTGTTGCCACAACTACACCACGACCCCGGCCATAAGTGACCATACCACTGGAAAAAGCCATATTGGTTCGATCACCAAGCGCTATATCATCACCTGGTAACGTGTCAGTCTGCTTGTCCACAGGAACAGACTCTCCTGTCAGGGCAGATTCCTGGATTTTAAGATTGATTGCTTCAATAAGCCTCAGATCAGCAGGGATGATGGCACCTGTTTCAAGAACTACAATGTCTCCCGGCACAAGTTCCATCGTGGGGATCTCTGTTATAGCCCCACCGCGTAAAACCATGGTTTCAGGTGCAGCCAGGTTTTTCAGAGCCTCCAGGGATGATTCTGCCTTTTGCTCCTGGAAAGCTCCCACAAATGCATTCAGGATCAGAATACCAAGAATTACAAATGTATCAAGTAATCCCTCGCCCTCCGTGAAACCTACAACTCCGGATATAGCTGCTGCGATCAGCAGGATTATGATCATGAAGCTCCTGAACTGAGCAATGAACATCTGAAGGAAGCTTTTCTTATGCTTTGACCTTAACTGGTTATATCCATACTCCTCCAGCCGCTGTTTGGCTTCTTCTGATGTCAGACCTGCTGTTTCAGTTGATTTGAAGTGAGTGAGTATTTCGTTAATACTCCGTTTATAAAAATGTGTCATGTAATATTATTAATTACTTCTGAACTAACTGATCCGGGATCAGTATCAAGAATTATCTGATAAGCAGTCTGCCGGGCGCCACGATTCGTCGAGGTTACAATCCAGTTGAACAGAGGATTATTGTCTGTCCCTGACGGATTTTCAAGATTGTTGCATTTAAGCTGAGTTACTTTAAAATAGGATGAGGTGTCTTTGATGCAGAATTGCAAAACCAATGCAGCCAGGATAAAAGTTAGAATTCTGTTCATAACCGGGATAGATAGTATTTATATTTGATGATCACTGATTCAGATCAGAAATAAAAATACTAATCCCCGTTGAATCTTTTATTCAAACGGAAATATTTCTTCAATTTTTACGTCAAACACCCTGGCAATGTCGTAAGCCAACTTTAGAGAAGGATTATATTTATTCTTCTCCAGAAAGACGATCGTCTCTCGCCTGACTTTCACCTTTTTTGCCAGATCCTCCTGGGTAAGCTTGTATCTTGCCCGGAACTCTTTTATCCTGTTATTCATTTCTGATACCTGTGAAGTTAAACACGAGCCAGCAAACAGCAAAAACAACAGCCATACCAAGCATCCCTGCACCAATAATAGTGTGAGTTTCATAATCAAGCCTGTCTGAGAAGTACATTATGACAAGCCAGAGGTAAAGTGAGATGTAATACGACAGGGAAGATGTTTTCTGCATCACTTTCTTTGATAATTCATCCTCAGGCGGTTCCCCTCTTTTTGCACTTGTCAGTCTCCTGATACCAATGAAAACTGCAAATGCCACCAAAAGGATTATAACACCAAAACCTGCAATATCAATTGGCTTGAAGTTGCCTGATGAGGGAAAAATCCACAGACCTAAAGAAGTAAGTATCAGTGCTGCTAAAATAAATACAATAATTGCTTTTTTCATCTTTTTAATCATTAGTTAAATAATTCTAACACAAAGTTAGAAATAAATAACATTAATTCCCAAATTTTTTTAAGGTTTTTTTAAAAATATTTGTAATAATTAAGGAGTGAAGTCCATAACTGGTTGATTTTTAGCATGTATTTCAGGCATGGTCGGCATATCGCCACCAGGCAGCAGTACCGGCAAATCCTGAAAAAGATGTAATTATCAGTATGAAATAACTAATAGCAGTTGGTTCGGGATTTCCGGGACCAGCAACTCCGCTGTAGAGTCCGGGAATTGTCCAGGGAAAGTAAGGAGTGATTCCTGTCATTCCCATAAAAATAAACTGAGTTATTATCATTATAAGAATAATAAACCCGATGGGAAGCAGGTATCCGCGGCTGATACAGGTAATTAATGCTACAGGAGTGCTGAGGAGTATTGTAAGCAGAGAGCATACAGTAAAGGTTAAAATATTCTCTGAAAAGGACACGGAAGTCCATCCATCTAGTTTTACAGCGAAACCTGCAAGTATGCCAACACCAAACAGGATAACGAGTAGCAGGATACTCCATAGAAATCCTATAATAAATTTTGCAAATACTATTCTGAAGCGCGAGACCGGTAAAGCAAGAATATCTTTGATTACCCTGTCGGAGTATTCTCTGCCAAAAATCCAGACAAGAACAATTCCGGGCCCAAAGACACCCAGAACAAGAATAAGCTGCATTAATAATCCAAAGTAAGCAAGCCAGTTTGATTGACTGATAAGGGAAGCTTTAGTACTTAAAATTACAGAATTTCCTGCAATTTCAGGATGTTTTGCAATGAACATAAGGAAACCCATCATAAATGCAATAAACAGGAAGAAAACGATTGTGATCCAAAGCATTTTTGATTTCCAGACTTTCATAAATTCAGTGTATAATGCAGCGTAAAATTCTTTCATTTTCCACTTCCTTTCATATTGATCATTCTTAGAAAAAATGATTCAAGGTCTTCCTCCTCGACCTTAAGTAATGTTGGAGGGAATCCTGAATTTACCAGGAGAGTAACAATTTTTTCGGGATTAGAAATTGCCTCCTGTCCTGTAACTTCCAGAATGTCTTCTTCTGAAAAGGACGATACATAATCATGTTTTTCCAGGATATTCTTTGTACCAATCTGGTTATGTGTTTTTATTTGCAGGCACCTTTTCCTGAGTATTTCCATTTCATGAACAGATGACTCATGTATAAGAACTCCTTCATGAATTATACCGATCCGGGTCGCAAATTTCGATATTTCTCCCAGTATATGACTTGAAATAAATATTGTTACACCTTTGTTGAACGCAAGATCCTTAAGAAACTCTCGTATTTCCACAATACCTGCAGGATCTAAACCATTTGCAGGTTCATCCAGCAGGAGAATATCAGGATTATGAATCAGGGCTTTAGCAAGGCCCAGGCGCTGGGCGTTCCCTTGAGAGAGATGTTTGGCAATTACCTCACTATATTGCTCAAGGGCAAGGTTGTTTATGACTTTATCAACTGATCGAATATCCTTGATTAATCTCAGGCGCCTGATGATTTCAAGGTTTTCTCTTACTGTCAGATCCGGATATGAATATGGAATTTCAACAAGGTATCCTGTTTTTTTCCATAATGATGGATTTCCTGGGCTAACCTTAATTCCGTTCAGATAACATTTTCCTGATGTGGGAGACACTAATCCAAGAAGCATTCTTATGGTTGTTGTCTTCCCTGCACCATTAAGACCCAGGAAGCCGTAAATTTCCCCTTTCTTTACAGTAATTGTAACCCTGTCAACTGCTTTCAGTTTCCCAAAATGCTTCGAGAGATTTTCCGTTCTGATTACAGCATCCATTTATTGGTGGCTGGGGGCTGGATTTTTTATTTTTTCAGAAGATCGCGTATTTCTGACAGAAGCACCTGGTCTTTTGTCGGAGCTGGTGGAGCCGGAGGTGCTTCTTCCTCTTTCTTTTTGGCTGCGTTCATTGCTTTAACCAGTATAAAAACGGAAACAGCAATAATCAGGAAATCAATTGTCACCTGTATAAAGTTGCCATAATTCCATGTTACAGCCGGTACTGTTTCAGTTGCTGCTTTCATGACTACTTTCAGGTCCGTAAAGTTAACGCCACCCAGAAGTAATCCAATTGGAGGCATAAGAATATCACTAACTATTGATGCTACAATTTTGCCAAATGCAGCTCCAATGAATGATACCAACGGCCATATCGATCATATTGCCTTTCAGTGCGAAGGCTTTAAACTCGTCTAAAATTTTCATTTTGTCAGGTTTTAGTTATTAATATCAGAATTTATATGAAAATCCAACACTAAATATCTCCTTGAATTGTGTCCTTGATCCCGGTGCTCCCCCGGGTCAATAATACCGTTATCATTTCTGTCAATCGGGATCTTGATATTATCATCGTACAGGAGATGTGTGTTAAAGCTGACAGTACTATTTTGTGACCTCCTTAATATCGGCTTTAGGTGCATTCTTTTTTACTGACTCAATGCCGTTATCACGGCCACTTTCACTTTTGTAATTCTGACTTGTACCGATCACCTCTTTGTTGGTTGCAGTTATGGAGAACCGGAACATCTTCGATGGGGTTTTAGTTTTGACAACTCTTTTGGGATCAACAGCATTCTTCTTTACAGATTCTATTCCATTCATGCATGAAGCCTTACTTGTGTAACCTTCACTGCTGAGAATAGTCTGTCCGTTATCAGCTTTAAGACGAAAACGGAATTCATTTTTCTTTCCACTCTGATAAACTTCAAATTGTGCCATTTTTGTAAGGTTTTGATTATTAAAAGATTTGATAAATTAGGTACTAATCAAGTTAAAAGAAATATTTTTAAGAGATTATTTTTAAATTCTTTCCTGCCGGGAGTTTATTCTGGATTGGTAACTGGTCACCAACTTCCGGTTTAAGCGCAGAAATTATCTGTTCAGGCATAGAAAAAATTGCATTTTAACCTTATGATCCCAAATTTAGCATTTTTTAACGAATGTAATGCGAGGATTTAAAAGTTAATTACTTTTCCTGAATCCGCTTATTTAATGATTTATTAAAATCTAAAAGAAAATTTTGTAAGCATGAAAAATGATTCTCGGTTGGGTGGGAGGTAACACATCTGAATAACGTTGCGAATAGTATTTAAGTAAATTTCAGCTACTCAATAAAATTCTTTGCTTTCCATCAATAATATTAGTTTATAAAGCTTTAAATTGCACACAGAAGAATATATTTTCAGGTAATATAATCAGAGACATGGGGAAAAGAGAAGATTTTATTACGCATATTAATGAAGGCTATTCCTGCAAAGGGGATTTTATTGTTTTGGGTGGGGCTATGCTTGACCGCGAAACAACCGCCGGAACATTTGTTAAAGTACCTCTCAAGACAATGAACAGGCACGGACTTATTGCCGGGGCAACGGGTACAGGCAAGACCAAATCCCTGCAGGTTATTTCAGAACATCTTTCAGATAAGGGCGTCCCTGTACTGTTGATGGATGTAAAAGGAGACCTGAGTGGTATTGCCATGCCCGGAGAGGAGAAGTCATTCATTACCGAGAGACATGCAAAGATCGGATTACCCTATTCTGCAAAAGGGTTTCCTGTTGAATTATTGTCTCTTTCGCAGCAGGAAGGGGTAAGATTGAGGGCCACTATATCAGAGTTCGGACCCGTTCTTTTTTCCCGTATACTTGATCTGAATGATACTCAGGCTGGTATTTTGTCTGTTATTTTTAAATACTGCGACGACCATCACCTGCCATTGCTTGATATTAAGGATCTGAAAAAGATTATTCAATATGCCACTGAAGAAGGGAAGGCAGAATTTGAAGATGAATACGGCAGAATCTCAACTTCATCCACCGGGATAATTCTGCGTAAGATTATTGAGCTTGAGCAGCAGGATGCTGACCTTTTTTTCGGAGAACTTTCTTTTGATGTTTATGATCTGATGAGGCGCAACAGGAACGGGAGCGGCTATATAAATATAATCCGGCTGACCGATATACAGGACAGACCAAAGTTATTCTCAACATTCATGTTAAGCCTCCTGGCAGAGGTTTATAATCAGATGCCGGAAAAAGGTGATTCTGACAAACCTGAACTGGTCATTTTTATTGATGAGGCACATCTTATTTTCAATCAGGCAAGTAAAACACTTCTCGATCAGATTGAGAATATTGTAAAGCTTATCCGTTCCAAGGGTGTTGGTGTGTTTTTTGTTACCCAGAATCCGACGGATATACCCGGGGGAGTACTGGCCCAGCTTGGTCTGAAAGTGCAGCATGCACTGAGAGCTTTTACTGCCATTGACAGGAAAGCAATTAAGCTCACCGCGGAAAACTACCCTCTTTCGGATTTCTACAGAACAGATGAGATCATCACATCCCTGGGAACAGGAGAAGCCCTGGTGACTGCTTTAAATGAGAAGGGAATACCAACTCCACTTGCAGCCACAATGATGAGGGCTCCGATGAGCAGAATGGATATCTTGTCGCAGGCAGAGATAGATACTCTAAACAAAGGTTCTGACCTTGTACGGAAATACAGCCGGACCATTGACCGTGAGAGTGCTTATGAACTTCTCAGTACAAAAATCAAAGCCATTGAGAAGCAGGCAGCTGAAGAGGCAGCAAAAGAAGAGAGGGAGAAGGGGAGAAGAGATGAAGGGGTGAAAAAAACTTCACGGAAAACCTACACCCGAAGGAGATCTGCAACCAGCCCTGTGGTGAAAGTCCTTACCAGCGCCACCTTCATAAGGGGTGTAATGGGGATTCTGACAAAAGCAATGAAGAAATAATAACAAATAGCTGAGCTACTCTTTTACCGGTATTATTTTTTAAGTCTGACACTGTCAACCAGGTACTTTGAATCGCCCCGCCAGAAAATAACTCCGTTTTTCTCGATATAATGCACTATTACCGTTTCCCCCTGCAGTGTATCGAACCTGGGAACCAGCTCTGTGTTTGTTACAGAAAAGAAGAATTTTTCTAATGCAATGGCAACATTGGATGTGCTTGAAACACTGCTTAATATCATTTCTCCTTCGTAGGTCTTAAAGATTGTGCCTTTCTTCGAAAATTTTTGTAATAATCCGGTCCGGTAACCTTCACTGTACGTGTAGAAATATTTCCAGTAGATAAATGCAATAATAATTACTGCTAACAGTGTTAAAAACCATGAAAGTACTCTTTTGGTTTTTCTCACAAATGCCGTCCATCCGGTTGATTTGAAAAATGAAGATTCTGTTGCAGCCATGTTTTAACAAATTAAAATTATCAGGGTACTTTGTAAAAATCTGTTCTTAATATACTAATCCTTGAAGCCAGGTTTAACAAAGATAAAGTTAGTCTATTTCAAAGAAACTTATTACTGTTAGATAACATAAATTTATTATGGAAGGGCGTACAAAAGGTTTCTGTTTTTACCAGGAAGTAAAACCACAAGATCAATAAGATACTTATATAGCTAATGTGAGTAATCCGAATTAATGACCGGGAAGAGAGCGCCTGTTTCCTTTTGTAACCTTGATAATTTCCTCATCATCTCAACTTTCTTCTCCGGATATTTCTTAGCAAGATTATCTGTTTCTCCCGGGTCTGAATTAAGGTTATAGAGTTCAGTTTTCTCCTTATCGTAAAATTCTATCAGTTTCCATTCATCCATTCTGATTGCAGCTCCGGGGGTCCATGTACTTCCATGGTAATGAGGATAGTGCCAGAAGATAGCATCACGATCGGGCTCTTCCCCTTTTAGTAACAATGGGGAAAGATCTATTCCATCACAGTGTTGTTCAGGAAGAAGGGGCAGGGATGCCAGTCCGAGAATAGTCGGATAAAAGTCAGTACCAATTACAGGTGTATCGCTTTCTGTTCCTGGATTGATCCCTGGTCCGGAAATGATCAGGGGTACTCTTATACCTCCCTCATAGCACCATCCTTTTCCTGCTCTTAAGGGTCTGACTGATGTTGGTGCCACTCTGCCCGGCCTGAGTGTTGAAAGGCCTCCATTATCTGAGGTGAAAATGATGTAGGTGTTTTTATCAAGTCCCGTTTCTTCCAGAAATCTGATGATCCTTCCGACATTTTCATCAACTGGACTGATCATTGAAGCATATGCTGCGTTTACCTGGTTGATCAGAGTTGTCCCGTCATCTTCCTCGACAAGTACCGGATTGCCCTTTTCGCCAAGTTTCGTTTTTTTGTTTTCGAAATGGGAAATATATTTTTTATTTGCCTCGATAGGAGTATGAACGGCATAGAATGAAAGGTAAAGAAAGAATGGAGTGTCAATGTTTTCAGTAATGAACCTGACTGATTCATCAGTAAGTCTGTCAGTAAGATACTCACCTTCAGGACCATCACTTAGTTTTGGATTTTTATACGGGGAATAGTAACCACCAGGAGGCGACCCGATATTATAACCACCGATATTAATATCAAATCCCTGTTGTTCAGGGAGAAACTCTTCACCGCCAAGATGCCATTTACCCGCAAAGAAGGTTTTGTATCCGTGATCCTTAAGTGTTTCTGCAATTGTTTTTTCACTTAATGAAAGCTGATGATTGTCTTCGGGTCCTATCAGTCTCCTGTTTTGCGGATCATCGCCAGGAATCCAGTCGGTGATATTCAGACGTGTTGGATACTTGCCTGTCATGATCGATGCTCTTGAGGGGGATGATACAGGACAGGATGAGTAAGCATCTGTAAACCTTATACCCTGTGAAGCGAGCCTGTCGAGGTTTGGAGTTTCGTAGAAAGTACTGCCATAACAGCCAAGGTCGGTCCATCCCAGATCATCGACAAGGAAAAACACAAAATTTGGTTTGTTTTTGGCTTTATTGCACCCCGGAATGAATAGTGTGGAAGGAAGTAATAATCCGCATAAAATTGCCGGATATTTATTAATTCTGGTTCTGAAATGCATGAGAAGTATTTTTTCAGATTTCATTAATAATCCGGGTTATTTCTCAGTTGAGGTGCTTTTGCTATTTCAGCAGCAGGTATTGGCAGCCAATAGTTTTTTGTAATAAAAGTTCTCTGATCACATACATTTGTTGGATCGAGCCACCATTCAATGTTCCACCCCACGGACCAATTATACTTTGCCTTGTATCGAGCCCTGGGGCTATTATTTTTCCGTCAATGTCGTAAAAATGGCCGGTTTGAATTATTCCCACAGGGTCAAAAACTGCCACATCGGCCGGCCGGGATTGCCACCTGGCACCATGGTATAAAACAGAGGCATAAAAACGGGGCTCCCTGCCATTATATGGACTCATATTCGGATCAGCAGAAAGTTCTGCTGCTGTGGCTGCACGAAGGTATTGATCCCCGGGATTATATACATCCCACTGGAATGGAGTGCCATCAGCCATTTCAAAAGATCTTACTGCAGGTTCTGTCGGCTTATTATTTCCCAAATAGTGGTAACCCCAGGGACCGTACCACAAATTGGCCCTGTTCAGCTTGCCTCCGGTTGCCGGATATTGAATACCCCAGATGGTTTCGTCATTCCATGCTCCTTTCTGATTAAAGATATTGTAATAGTTATCTGAATAAGCTTTTATATCATTTTCTGTTAAAGGCGAAGGGGGATCATCTGTTGTTCCGGCTAATGCATAGGTTCCATAGGTTCCATCAATAATGGTTTTTTCTATATCCGAGAGGATAAAGTCCCTGGTTCTCTTCAATGATGATCTGTTAACAGACTCAAAGTTGCCTTCCAACTCGAAAGGCTTATCAGCCAGTATCACTCCTCCATATCCATAAAGCAGTTGAGCATAATCGTAAGCCCTGATAAAGTATGCTTCACCTTTCATTCGTGTTTCAAGAGCTTCATCCGCTGTTGTTACAGCAGGTACTTTATCAATATTGGCAATAAAAATATTGACATTCTGAATATTGCTGTAAAGAGCGTTCCAGTAAAGAAATCCTCCATAGGTAGTACTTGCAAAATAACCCATACGGTCTGACGCCAGAGTACCTTTCAGGAATCCCATGTTTGACGGACGGTGGATATCCCATAATTCATCAGTGCATGATGCAAGCAGGTCTTCACGCATGCCCAGACCATAACTGGAATGGCCTCCGATCATGTCGTAGCAGTGACCAAGATAAGCTTTTGCAAGATCAATATCCTCCCAGATGATCTCATTATTAAAATCAGTATGATCCTTCTGATCGAGGACATCGGTGCAGGCTCCTGCTGAAAACAACAACAGGATTGTTATCATATAAGTCAGAAGCTTTGACATGGGTTTGTTTGCCTCAAAAATGATATTGTATTTATTGGCATTACCATAAACCTGCTTGGCAATTTTTGAAAGATAATCGCCTTTCTTAACTGTATAAAACTGTTTTTCAGGTTGTGGTGGAGTAGCAACCTGAGCTATCTATTAGTTCAGAACCTCAAAGGAAATTCTTGCATTCACACGGAATTCGATAATTTTGTTCTCTTTTACCACCGCACTCATATCCTGGATATAAGCAGAGCGAATTCCTTTAACAGTCTTTGCTGCGGTTTTAACAGCAATACTTGTTGCATCTTCCCAGCTTTTTTCGGATGATGCCATGATCTCAATAACTTTTAATACGGCCATAATCTATCAATTTAAGGTTATTAATATGAATAAGAATGACTTTATTTAAAATAGAGTTTAGTTATTATTTTGTTAATCCTGTAATGTACAAAATAAATTTAGAACAAGAAGTGTTTTACTTTGTTCCGGATATTCTTTCTCCAATTGTTATCTTTACTTTAATATATGTAGACTCTGATTATTCACTGTTACACAGGATATAGAATTCACCAATGTTGTGGAGGCATCCGTTCCTGATTCAGATGTTTATTTCAAAGCATTTGATGCGGGGGCTAACGTTTTTGCTGGATATGAAATGGCAAACAGGATTTTTTTCCAGCTGAACACACAACTCGGATTGTTAAAAATCAATCCGGAGGATAAACGTATAACAAATGATGAAACATCAATAAAAAATACAGGTTTCGGTATTTCACTTGGATACCGGTTTTAATAACAGGATATTATTCTTTTGGAAAGGCTGTCTGTTCAGTTAACGACGGCTTTTTTTGCTTTCAGGAAAAATTATTCAGAAGGCTTAATTCCTCTTTTTTCCCTCATTTCTTTCCTTCCTAAAATGAAGAACAATACAACAGCAATGGCAAATATTAATACAAGAAGTTCCTGAATGTGGAAACTTTTTATGTAAATATAAATTACCGCAATTGCTGAAATGATACTTAATCCGAAATAAATTATTGCACGTGTATTCATGATTATTTAATTAAATACCTTTTGCATCTATGTGGACAATCAGTGAATGAAATTAATTATGATATTGAAGCTTTAATGGGCTTCTCTTTTAACAGAATGCCATTCATTGGATGAAATTCGGGGGGAACTCCAGGATAACCTGAATAAGAGAATTTTAATCCGTCATACATTGCTTTGAGTCTCACTGAGTTGTGTTTTTCATTGGGGTACAGTCCGGTTTTCCAGGTAAGGTTTTCGGGGGCTTTAATTTTAAGAACTGAATCCATGCGGCCGATTCCCATATTTTTATAGGTTGATTCTATGCCCGCAATCCATAAAATTTTGTCAGGTGAAGATTTTCCAGTTTTTCAGCAGCAAGTTTAATTACGTAGTCATTATTCCACTCAAAAGGAGGATCAGTTGCAAGATATGAAGTAAATAATTGAGGCTCAGTTAGTAAAGCATATCCTACAAACAAACCGCCATATGAATGGCCATAGAGTGTGTTAATGCCGTTAGTCGGGTAATTTTTATCGATATATGGAATTAATTCGTTTTTTAAGAAGGACAGGAAGTTATCTGCACCGCCTGAAATAGCATTATCAGCAACGTGGACAGGCAAAAAATCCCGGTCGCGCTGGTTAGCATTATCAATATAGGTATTTGGAATAACTACAATTATTACAGGAGGAACATAGTTTTCATGTCTTACGAATTTGTAGATAAATGGGAAAAGTTCTGAAACCCATTCGCCGTCGGTCAAATAGGTTGTTTCATATTTTTCATCGGAATCGGGTTTATAGGTTTCTGGTAAGAGTACTTTTATTGATCGATACTCTTTTATGAAATTTGAATAAATGGAATCATTTATTGTAGATTGATTTTGTGCAAAACAGACTAAACAGAACTGCGAATTAAATATAAGCAGAACAGTTAAAAGTGAGGTTAAGGCATTTTTTTTCATCATTTCAGGGTTAGTTAAAATTTACCTCTATTTCTTTATCTTTTTTACTCAGAGTTACTTCTTTGCTTACACCATTAGAGGTGATTAAATAATCGCCATAAAAAGCATGCACAGTATAAGATCCGTTTCTATCGGCTTTCCCTGAAGAGTGAGTCCACCATTTGTTGAACACAAGTTCTTGGTATGCCTCAGCTTGAGGGGTTGGTGTCCAATCTCTTTTCCACATAGCTGATTTAGGTTGCCAGTGAGCAAATTCCCAGAAACCCCACATTAATATAGCTTCAATACTTGGGTGTGCGAAATAGATTGGGAAGAGTCTGTTCAGCTCATCCACCCTTGTTTGTTCATCATCATGGACGAAAAGACACTCAGTGATTTTGATTGGAAGGTTAAATTTTGCCAGGGTGTCAAGAGTTTTTTGAATATGAACAGAGGGAGTAATTGTTGGGAAGGCATGGGCCAGATGTCCCTGGCAACCTATACCATCGATTGGGACTCCACTGGCCAGAAGATTTTTTATTTGAGTAATATATGCATCGGCATTGTAACCAATATCTAAAACGCCATAATCATTTACGAACAATTTCGCATCGGGATTTACGGATTTCACTGCCCATGCCATTTCATTAATAATACCATACCCCAGACGGCGACGGAAAAAATCACCGTGAATCATTTCATTATTAAGATCGAATTCGTCGATGCGTCCTTTAAAGTGTTTTGCTACACTTGCCGCTCTGCGAATTACTGCTGCGTGAAGCTCTTCATTATTCAAATTGAATAACCAGGGCATGATGTATTTATCTTTGGCCCAGAATATGCAATGACCACGCATAGGGATGTTTCGTTCATTACATATTTCCCAAATCCTGTCAGCCACTGAATAGTCGACTTCATTTTCTCTTCTCTCGCAATCGTACCATTTCAGAGCATTCTCATGTACAGCATAGTTAAAATTCTCGGAGAGAATTTTTAAATAGATTTCCCTGTCTTTTTCTGACATTCTAAAAAATCTGCTATTCTCAGCCAACTGGTTTGGTATGGCAGTTCCAAATAAAAATTCATGACGGATCTGTTCAACTTTAACATCAGCTCCAGGTTTGGTTTTGACTATTATATCTCCCATACGGATCTCAGATATGCGAGCTTCAATAGCTGATGGTTCAAGTTTTTCCAAAGCTTGGGCGTTAGGATCCTTCATTGTGAATCCCGGCGGGGGCATATCCTGAGCAGGAATTAAGCAGGTGTTAAGTATTATTAATGCAAGGATTAAAGCAAATGGGTATGTCTTCATTATTAAAGTTTTATTAAATCATTTATAATGAATAAGTTATGCAAATTATTCTATAATTTTTACTTTATACCTGTTTGAAATTTATATACTGCCACTCTGTTGTTTCTGAGAGTAGGGATAACAATAAGCTGTTGGCTTTCAATAAACTCAAAATCTGCACAGAAAATCCCTTCTTTGGTGGTATTTAATATTTCAGAAAACTGGCCGTCGCTATGAACCTGATATATTATCCCCTGGTAATGCGATACAAGGTAATCATTACCATACTTTTTAATTCCATCAATTACTCCCGATCCTGTCCCAAGTTTTGCTATTTTAATTATTTTCTTATCAGCAATTGTTATTGATTTTACAGTATTGTCGCTGCATATCCCAACAATTATTTTGTCTCCATCACATATTATCCCGTTTGGGTTTTTAGTAAGGGCACTCCCTACCCATTCTTCAACCTTCGCATCTTTGATTCTGTAAATGATATTTGTATCACTTACAGTAACATAAATATTCTCGTCTGAATCAACTGCAACATCATTAAGGAACTTCGTACTGTTAATTCTGAATCTTGTTTCTACTTTATTCTGTTTGAGGTCATATTTAACTATGCCAAATCTTTCAACAATATATAATTTATCATTCAACAGGCATAATCCTGTAGGTGCAGTCAGATTTGAGACAAATTTTCTTTCAAGTAACTCTCCTTTCAGATTGAACTTTGAAACGTAATCCTCATTGTATATCATCCCATTTGCAGGTGACCTGCCAAAATTGGAAACATAGCAGCACTTTCTGATGTCATCATATACTATTGATTCCGGATTATTTGTTATTGAATCATTTTCCCATAACAAAGAAACCTGCGCTCCTGATTGAAATGTGATCATCAGATTGATGTAAAAAGTCAGTATTAGCAATCTTTTCATTTTTTGGATTCTTGGAATTTAAAAGTATAAGAATTTTTCTTCAGGAAATGTTAAGTTTTGCCAGAACAGGATTCAATAATAAATCTCCTCAAAATCAGTTGAATCGATCCATCCTGCTACTTTGCGTGCGATTTCACCCTTTCTATATCTGTTATAAAAATCCCTGGTAGCTTCTGAAGCATAAGGATAATTATCAAATATGTTTCCATTGCCAATGATTCTTGGATCTGATTGTTCTCGTAATTCTCTCATGAGTACTCTGCGGAGCTCCTGTTTCATATTACTGTAACCCGGATCACCGGAAAGATTTTTCAAACATTCCGGATCTGTACTGATCTCATAGAGTTCTTCCTCGCCCCTCAGGCCAAAGCTGAGGCTCCAGTACAATTCTGAAATTCTTTCTCTTCTCAAATTAAGGATCAGTGTTTTAGTCGGGCTTGCATCACAGTTCATATAACCTGTTAAAGGGTCGCCTGCCGGCCATCGTTGAGGTTTGAAGTTAATCAGGTAAAGAAAACCGTCCTTAATGATACCTCTTACGGGATAACCTGCATCATCGGGACGACCCACATCGTGACGTTCTTTTCCGATCACTACCTGGTTGCGTGATTTATCGATATACCATTTTTTTCTTGAATAGAAGATATTTGTAAAGCTCCTGCCCTCGAACGGCTGCATACCACTTTCAGAATGGCTGACGTCAGCTACCTCAAGGAGTGTGGGTGCAAAATCAATAAAACTGATATAATCGTGGACAACACGTCCGGGATTTTTAATTCCTTTACCCCACATTATAGCCAGAGGCATATGATTTGAGTACTCATACGCCTGTCCTTTTACACGGGGGAATGGCATACCGTTATCAGATGTTACAATAACTATTGTATTGTCCAGTTCGTTTCGTTGTTCAAGCATATCAAGCATCTTCACCAGATGACTGTCAAAGTGTTCTGTTTCAAAGGCATAATCCAGAATATCATTACGTACTATTTCGTCGTCGGGCCAGAATTCGTAAACATTTTCAATGTCGGAAAGACTTTTTCCTCCTATCTCAACACCTGATCCATACTGATATCTTCTGTGGGGCTCGTATGAGCCATACCAGAAACAGAAAGGTTTGCCGGCTTCCCTTGCATTAAGAAAATCCTCAAAATTAGCGGCATAGTTAGAATTGGATATTCCGGTTGCGGGGGGAGTAGCTTTCCTGGCATTAAATGGCTTCCCGGTCATTTGTCTTGCATTCCCTGAGCTGTCGAGGGCCACTCCTGGCGCCCAGCCCTTTGAGGTAAAACCTACATCATATCCATTCCTTCCTAATGACTCCATGAAGGTGGTAAACCTGGGAGGAAAGTAAGGAACATGGTTAGCAGCTTCTTCAAGCTGCCAGCTGTTTCGGCCTGTAAGTAAGCATGCTCTGGATGGAGAAGATTTGGCATTTGGAGTATAGGCGTTTTGAAAGAGGATTCCATCTCTTGCAACGCGGTCAAAACCAGGTGTTTCTATCCATGGGCAGCCATAAGCACTCATATGAGGAAAAGAGATGTCGTCACCAATTGCTATCAGAATATTTGGCCGCCCGATTTCATTATCTGTTGCACATCCTGAGAATAAATGAACAGTGACAACCGATACTAAACCTATCGTTTGCTTTGGTCTTATTTTCATTTTTTGAAAATTACTCTATTCAGCCAATAAAGTTACTCTTTTAATTTTACTGGTAACGACTGATAGTATTAAGATTTAGGTTCTCTATATCAGAGAGGTTTTAACTCCGTTTTCTTTTTCTGAATAACGAGGAGATTTTTGGAACCCACATTAGTACTTCCTTCATGTAGGTCCTGTATTCATCACCAAGGAACTCCAGGAGTATCTTTTCTTCATAACGGGAAATATAATGAAGAAAGACAATAGCAATTATCCATATTACTGCTGAAGCTATTGAAACAGATAATAAGAGAAGTCCGAAATAAAGAAGAATTTCGCTAAGATAAATGGGATGACGGACAATGCCAAACACACTTTTCCGGATTACTTCAGGCTTTTCCCTCACTTCATCGAATACTAGTTTGAGCCCGGTCTTGGACAGATAACCGGCTGCTATTAATACTAAAATACCTGCAGTGGTTCTTATTATATTCGGTATAATTTCGTTTAGAAAAACAGAGTATTTAAAAATAAAAGAATCTGTTATCCAGATTATAAGAAAAATCACTGCAATAATAAGCTGACCTGCATCGCCCTTTTTATGTTCACCTGCGAGGTCTTTCCTGTTGTTATGATTTCTTTTTTTCATTTTAATTGATCCTCCTGTTTTCAATGACGAATCAGGGGTATTTTTATTTTAAAAGATTTGAAAGAACACTGTGGATCAGCAAATATGCTTCTTCTGTTATTCCTTTAACAGAATTTTCACTCGGGCCGGCAATATTTAATACTTTAATTGATGATGATTTTATCCATTTTAATATCCAGGATGCATTTTCCTTTTCAGAATTACAGATAATGAATGGTTTATTATACTTAATTGCACATTTCAGAGTCCATTTTGTTCCCGGGTCATTTGTCAGGTTCTTTTCAGGAACAATTATTAAAGTTGCATCTGAATCTCTCACATTCCATTCAGTCCTTTGAGAACGGGGAATATCAGGGGCATCCTGGCTTCTGTCATCCGGAGTTTCCTGTAAGGGGAACTGATCGGGGATAATGCCATCTTCCGAAGATTTACCCGGAGGGCACCAACCGCCGGTAGCAAAGCCGAGATCCTGTGCTGCCATTAAAGCAGACCGGTCTACTCCAGTCTGACCTCCCGATATTATTTTAATAATTCCTGACATATTTTAATTAATTGACCTCTAGTGTGCGGAGCACAATAGCATTCAGTTATTTATCAATCTTTTCTATTTCAACCCAGAAGGGAAGTATTCTTCTTGAACCAACTGCATAAAACGGGACAAAATCACATTTCATCCCTGGCAGGTAAACATTTTTCATCTCAATAATATCTGTGTTATCTGCTTCATTTTTCATCTGGTTTATGAAGGATTTTGTTTCGATGAACATTCGTCCATTAGCTGGTACGGGATTCAAGAACTTAAACCTGATGTTATACCAACCTTCTTTTATGCAAACATTCCATTTTCCGAATATTTCCTCCTGAGCCCATATGCCCCATTGTCCGTCGGCATCATTCCTGTTCAGGAATACGGGATTCTCGTATCTGCTGCCCACTTCAATACAGGGAGGGTTGAGCATGTTTTCAGAACTTACCAGTTCTCTGAACATCCGGTTAAGTTCAGACTTCATTTCTTCCGCAATTGCAGGGTTTTCCCTGACAATATTTATTTGTTCGTAAGGATCTTTTTCAATATCAAATAATTCAAAATCTTCAACCGGAGCATTATAGTCTGTATGTCCGACCAGCTTATAACTGCCTTTTTGCAATGCAATATTGTTGTATAATTCAGGAGTGTGTCGTGTCCAGTAGAAGAACAATGATCTGTCTCCACTACCAATCTCTTTACCAGTCATTAGTGGCAGCAGATTGATACCATCAATTTTTCTGTCTCGTGGTACCTCTACGTTACATATTTCTGCAAGTGTTGGTAAAACATCAATATGAGCTGCCGTTGTTTCAATGTCTCTGTTCCCTTTAAAAAGAGCCGGATATCTCAGAAAGAACGGTACCCGCACCCCACCTCTGTAAACACTTCCTTTCAATCCGCGCATACCGGCAATGTACCTTGTTTGCTGTGGCCCATTGTCCGTCATAAAAATCACCAGGGTGTTATCATTGATGTCCAGATCATCCAGTTTTTTCAGAAGCTTTCCGATATTATCATCAATATTCGATACCATGGCATATACTTTACGTGCATCTTCCTTATCCCTTTCACTCATTTTTGTAAAAGGCCGTTTGTCATCTTCAAATCCTGCTGCAGGATCAATATCTTTATATTTCTGATAGTAAGTATCAGGTACCTGTAAAGGTGTATGGGGAGCATTAAATGCAAGGTAGCAGAAGAATGGCCCGTTTTTGTTTTTTTCAATAAAGTCGATCGCACTGGATGTAAAAATATCGGAGCAATAACCGTAATAAGCTTCCTGCTCACCGTTATGCCAGAGAACAGGATTAAAATAGCTGCTGTCTCCCCTGAACCAGGTTGTTATATCACCTACCTGTCCCATACCACCTGAAAGATGGATTACCGATTCATCAAAACCCTGATCGCCGGGTCTGCATGGATAATTATCGCCTAAATGCCATTTTCCGAAGGCACCTGTTTTATAGTCTGTCTGTTTCAGCATTTCAGCAATGGTAACCTCACCGGGGGCCATTATCGCACCACCGTTATACGTATCCCTTATACCTGTGCGAAGGGAGTAACGTCCTGTCAGTAAGCTTGAACGTGTTGGTGCAGACACCGGGCACACATAGAAATTATTAAACCTCATACTTTCCTTTGCAAATTTGTCGAGTACCGGGGTTTTAATATGCGGATTACCGGTTATGCCCAGGTCGCCGTAACCCTGATCGTCGGTAATTATCAATATAACATTCGGATGTTGTTTTGTCTGGGCTGAAATTATGCAGGAACCTGTCAAGGCGAAAGCAACAAGTCCGGTTTTAAAAGGCTGGTAGTTATAGTATGATGTCATGACTTCCCTTATGTTTATCATTATTTTTATTTTAAAGGCTATTGCTGAATGCCCCACAAATAATTTGGATGTTCACCCATTTCAAGGATCAGTGTACCACCATCAATAATATCATCATGAGTGATCACGGGTTTGTTTAATTGTTCTCTATTTAAACTGGCGGATTGTATGTATTTATTGGTCTGGCTGTTATTATTGGCAATGACGGTAAAGGTATTCCCGTTCTGAAGGTGGATTTTCACTTTGCTAAAGAGAGGACTTCCTATCTGATATTCCGGAATACCTGGTGTTATCGGATAAAATCCCATTGCTGAGAAAATATAAAACGCTGATAGTCCTCCTCCGTCCTCATCGCCGGGAACTCCCATCAGGTCATTCCTGAACCATGTATTTACAAGCATACGGATACGTTTCTGGGTCTTCCATGGCTTACCGGCAAGGTTATAAAGGTAGGCTATGTGCATGGAAGGTTCATTACCCATAACAAACTGTCCAACATTGCCGGTTGCATCCGGCATAGTGGAATAGTACACCCATTTTGATCTGCCTATGCTCTCGCTAAAAAGCTGATCGAGTTTAGCGTCAAATTTCCCGGGACCTCCCAGCATTTTTATCAAATCATCGAAAGCATGATAGGGTTGCCATAAATATGTCCATCCGTTATTTTCGTCGTAATAATCGCGTGCACCCATTCCTCCGTCGATGCGGTAGTCAAATGGCATAATCCAGTTACCGTCTTTATCTTTGGGGTGATAGAAGCCTGTTTTTATGTTGAACAGATTTCTGTAGTTAAGGCTTCTTTTAATAAAGAAACTGTAATCTTCTTCCTTTTCAAGGATTTTAGCAATCTGCGCCATACACCAGTCATCATAACACGAAGCAAGAGTTACAGCCACAGACTGTCTTTTTTCAAATGGATGCACTTCAGGGCAAGTTTCAACCTCGCCTTTTTTAAGCCCCGGGAAATAGCCATTTATGTCATAAAATTCATCAAGCCATGTTGCGTTGCCTTTTACCCATGGGAGTTTTGTTTCATAGAGTATCGTTTTTTTAAGGTGGTTGTATGCTTCTTCAAGATCAAAATCCCTGATTCCTTTGTTCCATGCATCGAGTATCACTGCTACTGAGTGATTCCCGTTCATTGCGTGATTATCGCCTGTAATGGTCGGGAAAGTGGGCATCCATCCCGATTGTCTGGCCATGCGGATGTATGATGATATCTTTTCATCCTGTTGAGCAGGATTCAGGATAACCTGAAGCGGATGAAGTGCCAGATATGTATCCCATACCCAGTCGTCGGTATAAAAGCTGGTATCATTTGAGGATTCAACTTTATTACTCCAGGTACTATAGTACTGCCCATCTTCGGTAATGTCAACCATTCTCTCATGACAACGATACAATGAGGTATAAAATACTGTCCGCTGGTTTTCAGTGCCTCCTTTCACCTCGATTTTTGAAAGAACTGAGTTCCACTTGTTCCTTGCATGGTCTGATAAAGAATTGATATCCCAGGTTTTGATATCGTTCTGTAAATTCTTCCTGGCCTGTTCGGCACTGATGTACGACAGGCCATACCGGATGTTCAAATCACTTACACTCTCCGTACTGAAGGATAAGCTGATGGCGACCCTGTTACCCTCAACAGAGGATCCGATGACCATTGAATCGTTCTTCCATATCTGTATTATTTCCGGTGATTCATCTGTTTCGAGATACACGAAGGTATTCAATCCCCTTTCCGAATCATATCCTGTGATGGAATTATTTTCGTACGTGAATCCACCACGGTTTGTGGCTCTTAAGATCACTCCCCTCGCTTTGTCATCAGGAAAATGGAAACTGAAAATGCCTGATTTTACTGATGGAACAAATTTAACGTCCACATTATGCTCATCAAGAGTTACATTATAACTGTAAGGAGTAATAATTTCATTATCATATGAATATACCAGATTTGCCTTTGTATCTCCTGCTTTACCGGTGAATGGCAACAGGGAAAATACCCTGCCTGAGCGATGGGATAAAATGTTGAGAGAAAATCCCCGCATTTTATAAGCGGTATAATCCCCCCGGTCAGGATAGAACCTTAACATGCTGTTGGGAAGATGAACAGTAGGGTATGTCGGAACAAGAAGATGACTGATATTTCCTATGTATGCATTTACATAATCAACAGGTTCAACTCTTTTCTGAGAACATGATGAGAATGCCAGCCCAACAAGAAAAATAAGAAGTACTGATGCTCGTTTCATAATTAAAATGCTGTTTAAATTATTCTAGCCTTTTGTATTTTTTCATTATTTCAATAGTTCTTTCTATGGGGAGAGGTTCAATTTTCAGATTGTCTTTACCTGTCATTGTTTCGGCAGCGAACAGTGAATTAATAATCGCCTCTTCTGTTGTTTCAATAACTGCCTCAAACAGGAGGTCCATTTCCTCGTTTCGCAGCAATTTAACCTCGTCATACATTGATTCAGAAGAGTAGGTAATACGGATATTTTCATTTGTCGATACAGCTATTACATAATCACCGCTTCCGTTTGAGGCCATACCTCCGGTTCGTGCAATTCCTGCCATGGCTCTTGCTGCCAGTCTTTTAAGGTTTCTGGAATCAAGAGGAGCATCTGTCATTATTACGACCATGCAGGAACCATCTTCCTTATATTCATTTTCTATCCTTCTGAATTTGTATTTACCAAGTTCTATCCCGACAGGTACTCCGGCGATCTGCAGGATGCCCCCGAAATTGGTCTGGACCAGAACGCCAACAACATAACCACCTCTTGTTTCAGGAAGCTTTCTTGAAGCAGTACCGATTCCTCCTTTATATCCAAAACATACAGTTCCTGTGCCAGCTCCGACGTTACCCTCCTGAACAGGTCCGATATCCGCCCTGGTTATTGCCTGAATAACATGTTCTTTTGTGATAATCCTTTTTTGAATGTCATTCAATCCACCGTCGTTTGTCTCTCCCACAACCGGATTTACACTTCTCACACTTTTATTTTCAGGAAAACTGAGTGTAAAATCGATCAGTGCATCTGCTGCCACCGGTACACTCAGGGTATTTGTAAGAATGACGGGAGTCTCGATGTTTCCCAGTTCTTCAATCTGGGAATAACCGGTAAGTTTACCAAAACCATTCCCTATAAAAATTGCAGCCGGCACTTTATTCTGGAAGATATTACCTGAATGTGGCAAAATTGCCGTAACACCTGTGTTTATTGAATTGCCATCAGTTATGGTAGCATGACCAACTTTTACACCAGGCACATCAGTAATTGCGTTATTTTTTCCGGGCTTCAGAATACCAATCTTAATACCGTAATCCGCTGCCCTTTTTTTCTGTGCATGTATATTTAAACAACTTGCCATGGTAAGTAAAAGAATTATGTATTTCATCGTTATTTCATTTATTTGAGGCTCTGATGAACCAGGTTGAAATTTAAGTTTTATCAGGTACGTTTATATTCTGAAGTTTTTTATTCCATAAGAATCAAAACTGCAATTTAACCATTCATCATCAATCTCAGCTCCGATTTTTTCATACATTTCAATTGCCGGTTTGTTCCAGTTCAACACCTGCCACCTCACTCTTTTACAGCCCTCTTTTTGTGCGACTTCAAAGACTTTTTTTAACAATTCAGTGCCAATTTTTTGTGCCCTGTATGACTCCCTGACATAAATATCATCTAAATAAAGGGATTTCCCGACCCATGTATAGTATGCAAAGAAATAAAGCGCCATACCTGCGACTTCAGCAGTTTCTGTTGCAGCAACAAAACATTGAAACAGTTCTTTTTCCTTTTTCATCTGTTCAACACTATTTGTCACTTTCTCAGGGGCTTTTTCAAACGCAGCTAATTCTTTTATTAATGAGAGTATTGAAGGGAAATCTTTTTCTGTTGCTTTTCTGATAGTGATACTCATATATTTATCATTTTGAATGGATGAAATTATAAATATTGTTTTATTGATTTTCAAGCACCATGAGATCATTATTAAAGATAACCGACAGTTATTTTTTTCATTTTGTAGCAGTTATTATTTAACTTAAAAATAAAGCTTTAATTTTGAATGAGATATTAATAAATAATAAAAACATACAATATGAATAGATCGATTATTTTCTCGTTATTACTCGTACTTATATTTACTTCCTGTACGCTGAAAAGAGCGCCTTTAACACCTGAAACTGCCCTTAATAGATATCTTAATAACAATGATAATACTTTTTCATGGGAGGTAAAAGATACATTTGAGATCAATGGGTTGAAGGTAGCTATTCTGAAGATGGTTTCTCAGAAATGGCGGGAATATGAATGGGTACATCAGGTAACGATCATTTCTCCTGAAGGGGATAAAAACAATCTTGGATTACTTTTCATCAATGGCGGAAGTAATAAGAATGGTGAACCAAACTGGAGGGGAAGGGACGATGATGCCCTTCAGATGATGAGCGCAATTGCTGCAAAGAACAATGCAACTGTCACGATTTTATCACAGGTACCTAATCAACCTTTGTATGACACATTGAAAGAAGATGCCCTGATCTCATTTACACTTCATAATTTCAGATCAGACAGGGATTTTACATGGCCGTTACTTTTTCCCATGGTTAAAAGTGCTGTAAGAGCAATGGATGCTGTTGAGGAGTATTCAGCAAAGGAACGTAAAAAGAAAATCACCCGGTTTGTGGTTTCCGGTGCCTCTAAACGGGGATGGACAACCTGGCTAACGGGTTCCCAGGATCGGAGAGTAGTGGCTATTGCTCCAATGGTAATCGATGTGCTCAATATGCCTGTGAATATCGACTACCAGAAGGAAGTATGGGGCGATTACAGCATTCAGATTGAAGATTATGTAAACCTTGGTATTGCGCAGGATATAAACACCCCGGATGGCAGGGAATTAACCACAATGATTGATCCATATTCTTACCGTTCAGCACTGACTATGCCGAAATTGATTTTTATCGGAACAAATGATGAATACTGGCCTGTTGATGCAGTCAAACATTATATTAATGAATTACCAGGGGAAAATTACATTCATTATGTACCTAATGCCGGACATGATCTTGGAGACAAAAAACAGGCCATACAGGCTTTGAGCGCTTTTTTCAAAACGGTCCTGGATAAAGCACAACACCCACACTGCAACTGGAGCACTTACTATGACAGTACAAAAGTTAATTTATCAGTAACAGGATCACCAGAATTAAAGGAGGTGATATTATGGGAATGCAATTCTCCTGACCGTGATTTCAGGAATGATATATTTGCCGGTCAGAAGATCGAATTTAATGATATTTCGGATATTGAAGTACAGGTTAACTATCCTGAAAAAGGATTCAGAGCATTTTATATCGACCTGGTCTATCCCGATGCTGTTGACGGAGTCTATTCGAAAAGCACACGTATGTTTGTCTGCAGTGAAAAAGAATTATTACTGAATTAATAATAAAGTCTGATTCAACCAGCATCCTAAGCATAATGGTCTGATATTCATGCGAATAGCGGAGTGTTCTATTATTAGAATTAAAAGACATAGTATAGATGGACATGCCTTAACAAAACCATCATAACTTCTTTTAGACGATTTTAACAATTATTTAAGAAAATGGGATAAAATTTTTTGCCAGTATGGCATACTATTTGAAATTATCTTATATGCGAACAAATAAATAAAATCAGACAATTTGTTGGCTAGCCTTTTACAGGTTAAAAGACATACAAGTATTGAAAGAGATTATTTATGAATTCAATTATGGGAAATATAAAACATTCTATCAGTGATATTACAAGGTTTTTCCTGTTAGTATTAGCTATAATCCTTGTAACCAGTATCAGTATAAGTGCTCAATATTTCGGTAAGAATAAGCCAGGATATAAAACGTTTAAATATAACGTATTACAAACACCACATTTTGAAATATACCATTACCTCAAAAATGATTCACTCTTAAATGAAGTTGCCCGGTGGTCGGAGAAATGGTATCAGATGCATCAGAAGATATTCAGAGATACCTTTAACATAAAAAATCCTGTCATATTTTACACTAATCATGCTGATTTTCAACAAACAAACACAATAAGCAGTCTGATTGGCACAGGGACAGGCGGGGTAACAGAAAGTTTAAAGAACCGGGTAATAATGCCGGTTGCGCCATCACTTGCACAAACTGATCATACTCTGGGTCATGAGCTTGTCCATGCATTCCAGTATCATATGTTTGTGAGTCCTGACTCTTCTACAAAATATTCAATAAGGGATGTTCCGTTGTGGATGATCGAAGGCATGGCGGAATATTTATCTATAGGCAGCATTGATCCCAATACTGCCATGTGGATGAGGGATGCCCTGATTAACGATGATTTTCCAACATTAAAAAAACTATCAACCGATTCAAAATATTTCCCTTATCGTTACGGGCATGCATTCTGGGCCATGGCAGGAAAAACCTGGGGCGATACCATAATAATGCCACTTTTTGAAAAAACTGCCCAGTATGGATTTAACAGGGCCGTAGATTCAGTATTTGGATTTAATGAAAAGACGCTTTCAGGCATGTGGGAAAATGCAATGGATATACATTTCAGCCAGTATTTGAAAAACACTGCTGACAGTTTAGCCGGCAAACAGATAATCTCAGATGAAAACGGAGGGGAAATGAATATATCTCCTTCAATTAGTCCTGATGGAAAATATGTCGCCTTTTTTTCAGAAAAAAATGTCTTTACTCTTGATCTGTTCCTTGCTGAAACAAGTAGCGGTAAGATTATTAAAAAGCTCTCGAGTGTTGTTAAAAATAATGAGATAGATGATTTTAGTTTTATTGAATCATCAGGTACCTGGTCACCGGATGGGAAGAAGTTTGCATTTGTGATCTTCAGCAAAGGATTAAACAAGCTTGCCATACTTGACGTTAAGAAAGCCAGAATAACCAGGGAGATTGAAATCACTGGAGTTACTTCGTTCTGTAATCCCGCATGGTCTCCTGACGGTAAGAAAATTGTTATTTCGGGGATGGTTGATGGAATCTCTGATCTTTACCTGTATAATATGGGATCAGGAGCAGTTGAAAGATTAACAGATGATTTTACTTCAAATATACATCCATCATGGTCATCGGATGGTAACTACATCGTTTTTTCGCAGGAGAAGATCAATTATAACCCTGATCAGAAAAAATTCAGCTTTGATATAGCTATTCTTGATCTGAGGACAAAGAGTGTCAGAAAGATAAATATCTTCAACGGAGCTTATAATATGAATCCATGGTTTTCCACGGATGATAAATATATTTATTTCCTTTCCGATGCTGATGGTTTCAGGAATCTGTATAAATATGACCTTAATTCTCAAAGTGTTTACAGGTTAACAGAGTATATGACAGGAGTCAGCGGAATTACCCCCTATTCTCCTGCCATAAGTGTTGCAAGGACTGGAAATCTGATAGCATATACTTATTATTTCAATAATGAATATCATATTTGGGCTGCCAATGATGAAGAGTTTAAGCACACACCGGTGGTCAACAAAAACTATGTTAATCTCGATGCGGGAACGTTACCACCATTGAAACATATTGCTTACAATACAGTTGACACAAATCTTTACAACAGGCAGGAGGTTTCAGATTTGCCTGCAGATTCATTAAAAGAGGTACCATATCAGTCAAAGTTTAAACTTGACTATATCTCAAATAATGCAAGCATAGGTGTTTCAACTGGTATGTACAGGAATAATATGGCCGGAAGTATAAACATGATTTTCAGTGATATGGTTGGCAATAATCAATTGTACTCATCTCTTTCACTTAATGGTGAAATATATGATTTTGGAGGACAGGTCGCATATATTAACCAGAAAAGTAAAATCAAATGGGGTACTGCAATATCACATATTCCATATCGCACAGGTAATATGTTAATGATCAGAGATTCAATTAATTACGGTGACAATATAATACCTGTTTACAATCTCATCCTTGACTACATAAGAATGTTTGAGGATAATATTTCAGGTTTTGCATATTACCCGATATCCCAGACCAGGAGGCTTGAAACAAGTTTTTCCCTCTCCTGGTATTATTATCGTATAGACAGGTATAATAATTACTATTTACTGAACGGATTAAATATTGGCGGGACACGCGAAAAACTAGATGCTCCAAAGGGGAATAACTACCAGCAGGTTTCACTTGCTTATGTTGAAGACAATTCGTTTTTTGGTATGACATCTCCTATGCAGGGACACCGTTCAAGATACCAGATCGAGAAATATTTTGGTCAGGTAGACTTCTTTACAGCCTTATTTGATTACAGAAAATATTTCTATATTAAACCGTTAAGTGTGGCATTCAGGTTATATCATTACGGCAGATATGGAAGCGGAGCTGAAAATGATGCCATCTCACCGCTTTACCTTGGTTATCCCTGGTTTATAAGAGGGTATGAAAATATCTCTTTTGACGATAATGCTTCACTGGGAACGAATACATTCAATGTTTCACAGCTGAGCGGGTCAAGAACACTGGTAGCCAATGCAGAGCTGAGACTTCCGGTATCAGGTCCTGAACAGCTGGCATTAATAAAATCCAAGTGGATATTAACGGATTTTAACCTTTTCTTCGACAGCGGACTGGCATGGTACGCTGGTAACAAAATCAGATTCGACTGGCAACCTTCTTCACTTACTGAAGAGACAAGATTCCCTGTTTACAGCACCGGGGCCTCAGTCAGGATTAATCTCCTTGGTTACCTGGTTATTGAACCATACTATGCTTTCCCGCTCCAGAACGGGGGATTTCAGAACGGGGTATTCGGAATTAACTTTATTCCCGGCTGGTAATCATCCCGTAGTCTATTCTTTTTGACAGATAATAATAAATTCCCGTGAATCCGGTTTTAATTCATTGCCATAGAAGTCACCTGATATTTTATATTTTTTGAAATAGGATCTTTCAATTAAGTGTTCCAATTCATATCTGAAGAAAAATCTTAGCGTGGTTTTCCATTCTTTGTGAAAATATGTATCATTATCATTCCATTCAAACCGAAAAGTGATATTAATAACCTGATTAATCATATCGGGTTTGGTTGAGACAATTCTTTTCACCCTTTTACCAGGTTCATATTCCCCATCGAAGTCGGTCAGATTATCAATGCCTTTAATAAGCTGGTTTAAATCAGGAACAAAGGTATCAAAAATAAATTCACCTCCGTGGTTCAGGTGATTGTATACATTACCTAATGCGGTAATATGATCTTCTTTTTCAATCAGATGCATAAACACCCTGAAAGGGGCAATTATCAAGTCAAATTTATTTTCTGATTTAAAGTCAATAATATTCTGCAGGCTGATTCTTTTGTATTGATGTGGTTTAAGCTTTTTTTTCAGAACATCAAGCATTGGACTGCTGATATCGATTCCGTAGATATCAGCATCGTTGGTCAGAGCATCAATGAAAAGACGGCCGGTTCCGACACCTATGTCCAGGACTTTCCCATGTATCCCGGATATTTTATCGAGATAAAATTTATTATCAATCCCGTCTCTTGAATGGTGGTAAATAACATCATAAAACCTGGCAAAATAATCAGGGTATTCATCAATTTTTCTCATTTATTAAACGACTTTATTTTCTCTTGTAGTTAAATCTCAATAAAGTAGCTTTACCTGACTGACCTTCGTTTGAAACAAGCATATCACCATTATCAAGAAAGGTAATCCCTTCTGGCTGATTAAATAGCTCAGAGTCAAGTTTTTCCATATATTCAATAGTGCCGTTTAAATTAAAAACAAATATTAATTGTTCCATACCTGATAGCACAAATAGTTTGTTTGTTACAGGATGAATACCTATGGCAGAAGGCCTTAAGTTTATTTCAGGTTTAGATTTCTTTCCTTTTTTTTTCTTTTTAAAAGGCACGTCAACCTTATTCCGTACTGCATATTTTTTAATTTCTTTAAGATCGAAGACAATAACAGGCTTTTCAGTTATCTTTTTTGTATTAAGGTTGAAAGCATAGATTACCCGTTTCTTCTTATCGTTGTCATCTTTCCCTATTTTGCTCTTGGGTGCTATTAATAGTCTGTTCTTATTTCGATCGTAACAGAGTCCTTCATTATCATTAGACGGAATTTCTGTTGAATATGCTATTCTGGTAAAACCCGAAACTTTATAATTTGATACTTCATATAATTTCCCATCACTTCTCAGAATGAAAATTTTTTCCCCGATCCTTGCTATACCTTCATAGTCTCCATCAGAATGGAAAAAGAATTGTCTTCTTATCCTGTTCTTTTTTAAATCATAAATAAACAAAATGCCATTCTCATCCTGTATACATGCAATAGTTGACGAGTCAATTTCTGTTATTCCTGAGATCTCATGAAGAATATCCGGTAAAACTGCAACCATATCCGGGTTTGAAAAATCATAACCAACTTTATTATAGTTTTTTTCAGCGTTAACAGGTTTAACGCTATTTTTATGCCCCGGATTAATGCAATTGAAATTGCTCATAAAGTAAATCAAGATAATATAAACCGAAAGAATAATACCAGATATTTGAATTTTATACATTACAGGTATCTGTTACTTTATCACAGTGAAATATTAACTTTGTTTAATTCATCTGCATCGGCAATGGTGCTGGTTTAACATATTCCCGGAATGTTTTTAATAATCTCAACAGGAAATGGTTTGCCATGTCCGGGAAACACTATTTTTGCACCAATATCAATTAACCTTTTCCAGCTTTCCTTTAATTCAATTATATTCTCAGCATAGATTGGCAATCCGGGCTTCCTCCTGAATGGAAATCCATTATGAGCCATACAACCCACAAATGCCTCCCCGGTGTTTAACAGTACGCTTATTGACCCTGGTGTATGACCAGGAGTATGAATAATTTTCCCGTCTATACCATATTCAGATAGCAGAAACTCATTGCCGGTTATCACGATATCAGCCTCTACCTTGGGGAATGATATTCTTTTAAAGAAAGGGGAAAGTACTGGTTGTGTAATTTTTCCCCATAAATTAACACCTTTTGGGATGATCATCCCTCCCTCCTCAAGGAACACTCTTTCCTTTTCATGGATAGCAATCTTAGCACCTGTCCAATCCCTGATATGCCTTGCTGATCCGGCATGATCAAAATGGGAGTGGGTCAATACTATTAATTTGATCTCTTCCGGTTGTATATGAAGTTTTGACAGTTTCTTTTTGAAAGCTCTCAATTTATTAGGCACACCACCGTCAATCATAACAATGGTCTTGCCCCTGATGAGGTAGCAACTGTCAATACCAAGATTTATTGAAAAAATATCTGTTGACATTTAAATCAGATTGGTTTTAAGATTAAAAGCTTGCAGGTATAAATTTACGAATCGTTTATGGATAATGAATTGAATTTACTCTGAATTTTTAATAACTTATCGTTGTTTATTACATAACTATATTATTTCGAATAAATACGAAAAATACTCGAAAATTATATAATCTGTTTTTTCGGAAAAACAGGATCAGATTCTAAGATAATGAATTATATTAAGGAGTTATTTTCTTATTAATTATTATACTATGAAAGCCTGGATCATTGAACATATTTCTGACCTTACTGAAGAAGTATCACCTCTGAACCCGGTTGATCTTCCCCTTCCTGTATTGCAGGATGGTCAGCTTCTGTTGAAGGTACTGACCTGCGGTGTTTGTCATACCGAGATTGACGAGATTGAAGGAAGAACTCCTCCTCCACGGTTTCCAGTCATCCCCGGGCACCAGGTCATCGGGCTTGTAGAAGAAAGCAGAGGTAAGAGGACTAATGTAAGTGTTGGTGACAGGGTTGGTGTGGCATGGATCTTTTCAGCATGCGGTAAATGCCGGTATTGTCTTTCAGGCCAGGAAAACCTGTGTGCTGATTTCATGGCCACAGGGAGGGATGCTCATGGAGGTTATGCAGAGTATATGGTTGTACCTGAAGATTTTGTTTATCCTATACCAGATGTTTTTAGCGATAGCGAAGCAGCACCCTTGCTATGTGCCGGAGCAATTGGTTATCGTTCACTTTCACTTAGTAATCCGGTTGATAGCCAGAAGCTTGGACTGACAGGTTTTGGGGCGTCAGCCCATCTTGTACTGAAGCTTGTACAACACATCTATCCTCATACTGATGTTTATGTTTTTGCCCGTAGCCCTAAAGAACGTGAGTTTGCCTTTTCCCTGGGTTGTAAATGGGCAGGAGATACAACTGACAGACCACCTGCATTGCTTGATAGCATTATTGATACAACGCCGGTATGGACACCTGTTGTGGAAGCACTGGCCTGTCTGAAGCCAGGTGGAAGACTGGTTATCAACGCCATCAGGAAAGAAGAGACCGATAAAGAGTACCTGCTCAGACTAAGCTATCCCGGGCATTTGTGGCTGGAGAAAGAGATCAAATCTGTTGCTAATGTGACGCGCAAAGATGTAGAAGAGTTCATCAGACTGGCTGCAGAAATGCATTTTAAACCAGAAGTGGAAGAATACCCGTTGGAAAAAGCAAACCAGGCAATCCTTGATATCAAGTACAGGAACATAAGAGGAGCGAAAGTGCTGAGGATAAGCTGATCTGACAGATTTTTGTCACTTGGTTTTTCTGAATATATCAACTCTCTGACCATCAGAGAAAATCTCTGCTGAGGTAATACTACCTTGTGTATCTCTGGTGAAAAGTAATTCACGCGACATATTTTCCACTATGAAATAGGAAGGGGATCTTGGAATTAACCTGAAAGATTCACCAGCAGGATCGATAGCATGTAAAACACTATCGGTCAATACAATTTTGATTGTTTCATTCTCATTTATCTCATATTCTCCTGTATACTCTGTAAGGTTTTCGGTCTTCAGGTCAGGTTCTGGAATATTTCCCGAAGATATTGAGGGGAGGATATAACCAGCCATTATTTCGAATGGTCTGTGTTCTGGTTCTAAATAGTTACCTGCCGTCATAACTACAACCAGTTTTTGGTCGGGTACGATTATGATAGCCTGTTCTCCATGTCCAAGCGCGTAAAACGACCTGAAAAGTTTCTCATTTACACTGTAGTTTTTCACCCACCAGTGGAACCCGTAGTTCTGAATACCATTGCTTATTTTTTGCTGTGTAGAAGAAATTACCCAGTCTGTGGGGATCAGTTCCTTATCCTTCCATCTGCCAGTATTTAAATAGAGTAATCCAAATTTTAACATATCTCTTGGTCTCATTTTCAGACCCCCGTCAGTTCTTATAGTTCCGTTTTCATCTATATCCCAGGAATAGTTCTTAATCCCAAGCTCATTAAAAAGATATTCTTTGCTGAACATGTCAACTGACATTCCGGTGGATTTCTCAATTATATGTCCTAACATAAGAGATAATCCGTTATTGTAACAAAACATTGTTCCGGGTGTATACTTAAGAGGTTTGTTCAGAATATATTCAAAATAGTCTTCTGTTTTATACATGTCAATATCGTCATTGGATTCATCCAGGGTCAGACCCTTCCAGTCCAGTCCCGCTGACATGCTTAGCAAATGTTGTATCTGAATATCGTATTTGTCATTTATCCATTTAGATTTATCCCAGTCAGTAAAATACTTCCATACATATTCATTTACATCCGGAATAAATTCCCTGTCAATTGCAATACCTGTCAAAGCAGAGGTAAAACTCTTGCTTACGGAATGGATCCGGTGAAGCCGGTCTGGAGAGTAATTATAAAAATATTCTTCAAGGACCAGTTTATTGTCTTTTAGTATCAATAAACTGTGAATATTGGGAATCTCCCGTGCAAGTATCTTGTTTATAAGATAAAATATTTTCGTTGTGTCAATATCAGTACTGGTCAAATCTGTGCATTTAAGGTCCTCTTCCAATTGTGCTGGTATCTTATAACTGTATTTTCGGATTCTGTTTCCGTTGTTGTCAATTCGTGGTATTTTATATTCAAGTTCTCCGCTTGAGATCCTTCTCATGGTAAACGGAACAGCCTTTATATTCCGGATCTGTTTAATGCCCTGAATAACAGAATCTCCGGGTAATAATTTACCATCATATATTTCCAATCCCCAGAACCTTTCAAAATGGAGACTGTCATTACCAAAAAACAAGTTTTCTCCAGATATCCCATACCAGTCCTCTGATGGCTCATCTGAAATCAGTTGCAGCCCGTTCATAGATTTTTTGAATTCAAGATACTGTACAGGGTTTTGAATTGAGTCGCCAAAAGAAGCCTCCCAGTGACCAATGATTTTGTTGTTCCTGTCTCTGCAGGAGGAGAGGATAAATGTTGTTATTAGTAAGAATGTTACTATTTTCTGTATCATGACGGATTATTTATTCACTTTTCTTGTCAAAATCCGAATTATTTCGATATAATAAGCATGGCCGGACATTAATTATGATAACTATTTTAATGTCACATTATAATGTATATCTCTTTCCTCCAGGTAGTTCAGAATGTATTTGTAACAGGCTATATCCTTCCCGATGAATTCAGGTGGGATTATTCCTTTTTCAGGAAATAATCCTTCCAGAAACATATTTGCCACTGCAGTAGCGGTATAACCAGTCGTTCTTGCCATTGAAGATGTTTGTGTTTTATTGCAGTATTCATCATATAAACTGTAAATAATTTCCTCAACTTTTCCACTGTTATTTTTACCTTTAATGGTAATGCGCATTACAGTTATCTCCTCCTCATTTTCGTCCAGTTTCCACTCATCAAAAAGGATCCGGCTTGTGACATCAAACGGAGTTATATTAATTCCGTTTACTTCAATTTTCTTTTTACTGAAGAATCCGCATTCTTTTAAGACTCTTACATATTCAGCATGACCCGGATATCTGAGTGTTTTTTCTTTCATGTTCATGATATGAGGCATAGTGAGCAATAATGACCTTAAACCATCTGTTGTGAAAGATTCCAGGGTACCGGTTTTGTCGAAATTAACATTCTGGCAGTCAGTTAATGGTTCAATTATATTTAACTTTCCTCCTTCAACATACCGTGCCGGGCGTGTATATTCTTCAATTACATCTGCCGGAGAAAAAGGAGCTTTGTAATAGAAGGGCCATTTCTTGTTTTTTGGCAAGCCGCCTACAAGACATTCAAAATCAGTAATTTGTAATTTTTCGTTGTAGTGCCCCAGAATGATATTATCCATACCGGGAGCAACACCGCAGTCTATTAACGCTGTTACTTTTTTCTCTTTTGCTAAATCATCCAGGACCAGAGAGTTCTCGGGCAAGAAAGAAATATCCACCACGTTCTTACCTGCTTCAATAACTTGCTTCAGAGTTTCAAATCCAAGCGATCCGGGAACCGCACAGATGACAAGATCATACTCTCTGATAATAAGTGCGAGCTTTTTTACATTATATACGTCCAGCTGTATAATGTTCAATACCTTGCATTTTTCTTTAAGGTGGTTTAGTCTCTGAATATTCAGATCTGTCACAGTCACAGTATGATTCGCTGATAGATCAATAGCCATAGCACTGCCTACCATACCTGCTCCCAGAATTATTATTTTACTCATGTAAGACCTTCTGACTTATTATGAAATCATTCCAAAGATAAAATTTAAATATCTCTTATTTAATCATTAATTTAGGACGAATAAAATAGCTAAATGTGGGATTTATAAATAACAACCAATGAAAAAGATTAATCAACTTTTCGGAATGTTTGCTATCATAACAGCAATCTGGCTGGTAATAAACTTAATTCTGATCCCGTTAAACTGGGAAATTGTTTTTCATGATAAAGATATCACAAATGCAGTCGAGTTCTTAATTATATTTGGATTTCTGTTCATCCTGATTTTTGATATTTCTGTTATTGGCTGGACCATTGTAGTAGCATTACTGCGAAAAAATACCAGGCTTCATTATTTTTTACTTGCCAGCGCCATTCTTTGCTTTTTTGTTCTTGCAGTGGCTAAAGTGATGGCTGATGAAGTTGGTCGTGAAAGCATGTCCGGTTCAGGAGCTTCAGGAGAGTATTTGATATTTAACTTTATGGTCGGTTTGCAGATTTTGTACAATCTGTATTTTATCATTGCTAGCAGGAGGTTAAATGAACAGCGAAACGGGTAAATGGATCATTATTACCGGATTAGGTATAATCCTGATAGGAATTATTATTTATTTCTTTCATGATAAACTACATTGGATAGGTCGTCTGCCCGGGGATATCAGGATAGAGAGGGAGAACTTCAGGTTTTATTTCCCGGTAACCACCATGATCATTGCCAGCCTGGTACTTTCATTGTTAATTTACCTGATTAAGAAGATCTTCCTGTAAGGATATCATTAACCATTCAATTTCCCTTTTACAAAATTGCTTTTTGCTCGGATAATAACCATAATGGTAAGCAGAAATAATAGTGTTGTTGCAACCAGCAAATGTGAAGATTTAACAGGTAATTTAATAAAAATATCATTTTCCAGTTCAGGAAATTTCATTAATTCAATTATGCCGACATATTGATAGTTAATGAAAGTCGTTACAGTTGAAATAATCATCAGAACGAAAAAGGAGACAGATAACATCCACGACCAGTATTTTCTTTTAATTAATCCGTAGATTAAGAGAAACATAAGTAAAATACATAAATCATAAGAAAGGATCCCTTTAAAATCGATTAGAAACCTGCCAAAAAACGGGAAAATACCTTTGAAAAATATCATTATGTGGAATATCATTATATAAAGAGTATATACAAGAAGTGATAACTGTCCGGAGATTGATATATTTTGAATTCCTGTTTCAGTATTGTTACTGTTTACAAATAATTCCTTAACATTTTTTTGGTTATAAAAAGCGAGCAGCAATCCCGGTATTGCAATAATGAACAATAAGATAATAAATGCTGATAGCAGGATTGGATATTTCACTTCAAATTCCTTCATGGTTAACAGGGGGAAAAAGAATAACATAATGGGAATACCAAATATAATCCAGAACCAGATGCAGCTTTTTGATATTTTCAAAGCCCATAGTTTAAGTTTCAGATGTCCATATCCGATTGAAATGAACAAGAACGCAATAAAGTAGTAACCGATTATCTGGGCAAAGATCAGTGCATAAAGAAATGAACCTGGTCCAAATCCCTCATAATAAAATCTGCCACCTTTAGAGAACAAATAAAAACTATATATCTCCAAAGGAGCAATTCCAAGTGAAAACAAGCCGATTACTAACTGAATTACACCCAGGATTTTGATTACTAAACCGGCTTTTCCTTTACTTATAAATTCAGCATTCATGTTTTACCTTTTTTGCCCTTTTTTCAATTTTTTTTCTGATCTCCTTATTCATAATATTTGAAATCCCGTTATAACCGACAGTAAAATCAGTAAAGAATGCTTTATTTTATTGACTAAAGAGTAATAAACTTAGTGCCATTATAACCATGCCGGCAATTAGGCCGCCGATAGCAATATGGTGCTCACCATATTCCTCGGCAGTCGGTAAAAGTTCATCAAGTGAAATGTAAACCATAATTCCGGCAACTCCTGCAAATATGACACCGAACATAGCATTGTTGAAAATATTTTTCAGGATAAAAAATCCTATTAAAGCTCCAACCGGTTCAGCCAGGCCGGACAGGAATGAAAGCCAGAATGCCTTCCTTCTGCTTCTGGTTGCATAATATACAGGCACAGATACTGCAACACCTTCCGGGATATTATGAATTGCGATTGCTACTGCTATGCTTATTCCCAGTGTCGGATTAGATAATGCTGCGAGAAATGTAGCCAAACCTTCCGGGAAATTGTGAACAGCTATTGCAATTGCCGAAAACATGCCCATACGCAGCAATTTGTGATTGTTGTTTTTTATCACTGAATTGCCGTTGGCAATGTTTCTTATTTCGTGTGGATTCTCATATGACGGGATCAACTTGTCAATTATCGCAATCAATGCGATACCTGAAAAGAAAGCAATGACAGTAAACCAGTACCCTGTTTTGGTACCAAACGATATGACCAGAGAATCTTTTGCTTTTGCAAAAATTTCAACCAGCGAAACATAAATCATTACTCCCGCAGAAAATCCAAGTGCACCGGCCAGGAATTTTGGATTGAACTTCTTTGATAAAAAAGCCATTATACTGCCTACACCTGTTGACAGGCCGGCAAAAAGTGTTAATCCTAGTGCAAATATCAGATTATCAGTATTCATTGTTATTTCTTCATTAGTAGTTATTAAATATTATGAAGGTGGCGTTCCATACATGAAACAACTAAAAATAATTATTTTAATCTGTTTTCAGTGATTATTTACTTTATGTAACTCTGCCGTTGATTTTAATTTTTTTATGTATTTGACAATCATATCAGGGTGGTTTTTGAAAATGTAGTGTTCTCCTTCAATTTCAATGTGTTTGGCGTTTCTGAAAGAGGTAATAATTTTTTCATCATGCACCTGATGTTGGTGCAATTTGTCATTACCCCCTCTGTTATCTTTCACAGTAATAACTATAAATAAAATATACAACAAAAAACAACAAAAAACAGTAAAAAACAGTAATATATTAAAAAGATTGACTATTTTTGTATAAAAATAAAAATCATTTGTTATGAAAAGTCAGGATGGAGTAATAGAAGTATTCAGAATATTCCAGAATACGGAGTCATATTTTAGCGAAAGAAATAAAAAGCAATCTAACAGGCTAATAATCAACCAGATCCTGGCTATATGCATTTTTACATTCCTCTATGGTATTGTGATGGGAAGTTATCATAGTTTAATTCAGTCTTTAGTTGCCGGATTAAAAGTCATACTGCTTTTTCTGGGTACGTTAATTATATGTTTCCCATCTTTCTTTGTTATTCAGCAAGTTCTGGGTTCAAAAATGAGTGTAAGGCAAATGTTAATAATTGTATTAAGCGGGTTTGTACTGACTTCTGCCATAGCCTTATCTTTTACTCCGATTGTAATTTTTTTCCAGATCACAGGAGGTATTTATCATTTCCTGCAGCTTCTGCATGTTGCAATTTTTATATTCGCAGGCATATTTGGTATGAGACTGATGGTTGATGCATTGAAATTTGCATGTGAGAAAAAGAATATCTATCCTCATATCGGAGTTTCAGTTTTCAGAATCTGGGTAATAATTATAGCATTTGTCGGCATCCAGTTTGCATGGAATTTACGTCCATTTCTATGCAATAAAAGTGAAGAGTTTAAATTGTTCAGAAAATATGAAGGTAATTTTTATACTGCAATCGTCTTTTCAGTGCAGCAATTAGTGTCAGATGAAGATGCTCAGCAAATCAATGTAACAGAGCATCCCTATCATCACCCGGATACAACCGGGGCGGAAATAAAAGATAGCATCAGTATTTTAAATCTCTTGAAGGAATAGGTTATGGAGGACATAATGACTCTTGAGGAAGTAGCAAAATACTTAAAGCTTAAGCCTCAGACAATTTATACCTGGGCACAGGACGGGAAGATACCGGCAGCAAAGCTGGGTAAGGAATGGAGATTCAGACGATCAGTTATCGATAAGTGGTTCAATCAGCATATTGATGATAAGTTCTCAGAGTATCTTAATAAGGAGTAAGGGTAGTGTATCAAAGGCAGAAAATACCTGATTACACCTTTACGGATGAAGCAAATTGTTGCCTCTTTAGTCTGTACTATTTTCAGGTTTAACATGCAGGTCTATTTGGGGGAATGGAATTGTAATATTATTCTCAATAAATTTTCGGTTGATAATTTTTCTGATATCACTTTTTACCTTTTCAATTCTAAAAACGTTATCACTAAAGAATAAGACTTGAAAATCCAAAGATGAATTGCCAAAGTCTGTTAACCGTGCTTCTATTAAATTCTTATCTCTTATATCAGGATGTTCCAGTGCACTTTCTTCTAAAACCTTTATAACTAAGTCAACATCACTGCCATAAGCTACACCGACATCAATTCTGAACCGGGTTTTTTTTGATTGATGGCTCCAGTTTATTACCCTATTAGTTGTTATTAATGAATTCGGGATTATGGTAACAATCTCATCCCTGGTCAGGCCTTTTGATGTTCTTAGTCCTATATTTTGAATTATTACAACCTCGCCATCTATTTCCAGAACATCACCAATTTTCGTTGAACCTTCAATAAGTAATATTATTCCGGAGATAAAATCGTTGAAAGTCTGCTGTAGTCCAAGTCCTATTCCAACCAGAAGTGCAGCAGAGCCCGCTATTAAAACTGTAATGCTAACCCCAATAGTCTCAAGGATTATACTTATGGCTATTATCCAAAACAGATATCTTATGATCTGGAGCAGGGAGTAATAACTACTCCGGTCAATTTTACCAAGTCTGCGGCTACTGTTGAATCCTTTTTTTATGACCCATAATACCAGTTTAGTAATGGTTAAGATGAGTATAATAGTCAAAAGCGATGTAACAGTGAACTCTTGCTTTCCTATCCGGAAAATCACATATTTCAGAAAGTTGTTAATTATTTCCATATTATCAACTACTTAATTATAAATTGAATATAATTACAAATATAACACTTTGCCTTGCATTGAATTTGACAATTTGCTTTGAGTTAGTTGATATCTATTTTAATCAGCATATAGATAATAAGTTCTCAAAGTATCTTGATAAGTAGTCAGATTCTGAATTAATATCCAACTACTTTGCCGTCAGGATTCCTTGAGTCAGCAGCACCAGTTAAGTAATCATTTTTATTATCAACCATAATTCCCATTACAGCTCCCAGGTTCCGAGTACCTGGTAATTCAAAAAGGGTATGGCCACGCTCCTTTAACTTTATTTGGGTGTTTTTTGATAATGACATCGATTCAAATAAAATACGATCAGGCAGCCATTGGTGATGTATTCTTGGGGCCTCAATGGCTTGTGCAATATTCATATCATGGTCAACCAAATTTAAAATGACCTGCATAACGGTATTTATAATGGTTCTCCCGCCTGGAGACCCGATTACGATTACAGGTTTATTATCCTTTACCAGGATGGTTGGAGTCATGCTTGAGAGCATCCTTTTTCCCGGAGCTATTAGGTTAGGAGGTGTGCCAATCTGTCCCTGGTTGTTTGTAATACCGGGGACAGGATTAAAGTCACCCATCTCATCATTGAGGAAGAAACCAAGTCCTTCTGCAATCACTTGCGATCCATAACTCTGTTCAAGGGTGTAGGTTAGTGAGACAGCATTACCTTCGTTATCCATAACTGATAAATGTGTTGTATTGAGACCTCCGTCATAGAATTGTCCGGTTTCAGAAGAGTCGCTTGCAGTGGCAACATTCATGCTGATTCCTTTACGTAAATGAACGGCATATTCCTTTGATGTAAGTCTTTTAACAGGTATATTCTGATTGAAATCAGGATCGCCCAGAAATGCAGCTCTGTCGGCATAGCCTCGTTTCATCACTTCTGCAAGAATATGCACATAATCTGCTGATTTATAGCCTAGTTCATTCAGGTTATAATCTTCTAGTATGTTAAGCATTTCAATCAGGGCAACGCCGCCGGAACTTGGCGGACCCATTGTGAAAACAGAATAGCCTCTATAGCTGCCTGTAATTGGTTCCCTCTTGATAGCCTCGTACTGGTCAAGATCTTCCTGTGTGATTATTCCACCCTGATTTTGTATGAAAGCAACGAGCTTATCAGCTGTTTCACCTTTATAGAATCCATCCCGGCCTTTGTCTCTGATCCTTTTGAGGGTTTTTGCCAGGTCGGGTTGTTTCCATAATTCGTCATATTCATATGGGATTTCTCCATTTTTAAGCATCACACTGGCTGTAGAAGGGTACTTTTTCCAGGTCTCTTTCAGAATCTTTGAATGTTCACTCAGAGCGTGGCTGACAGGGATGCCTTTGTTGGCAAGCCTGATTGCCGGTTCAACCAGTCTCCGCCATGGTAGTTTTCCATATTTTGTATGTGCTAGGTATAATCCCGCCACAGTGCCCGGAGTGCCGACGGAGAGTACACCAGTTATGTTGAGGCCTTTTATCAGTTGCCCTTTTTCGTCGAGATACATTCTTTCATTTGCTGCCAGAGGAGCTTTCTCACGAAAATCAATTGTCCTTGCCTTACCGTTTTTATCAACATACACTATAAATCCTCCTCCGCCAATATTACCTGCCGATGGCAAGGTCACTGCCAGGGCAAAAGCTGTAGCAACAGCGGCATCAATAGCATTCCCGCCGGATTTGAGAATATCTCTTCCTGTCTCGGAAGCAGTTCCTGAGGATGATACCACCATCCCGTTTTTTGCATATACAGGTATCCTGCCTCCTTCAGGAGCATTTGCTGACGACAGGACATAAAGAAGAAGAAAAAGAAACACCTTTAGTTTCATAATTTATGGAAGATGTATTTTGGTTAAGTGATACTTTTTACGTTTACTACAGGGCATGTGTTATTCAATTTGTCAGTCCAGGGTTGAATTTGAATGTACAAGTGTGATCCCGGCGGATATAATAAAAAAATAGTACTCTCACGATATTGAGAATTCCGGTAAAATTCCAATTCCCTTATTGTTCTTTATAAAATCTTAATGCGGTATATGGGATAATCGTTGTGTATTTAAATATTCCCGGTTCTGCTGAAGTTTGTTCAATAATTTTCATGTTCCATGTATCGATGATATCCATTCTATAATTTATAACACCTGCCAGCCTGATCTCAATCGTTTGGTCATTATCTGCTGTATAAGCCAGGTAATATTCTCCCTCTTCAGACAAAATATATATGTTGGTATTCAGGTTCTCAGGATCGCTGTTAGTGATAATTTCAGGAGTCATTTCCTGAACCGGAGCCTGTTCCATAACCGACCTGAAGAAACTGATCCTTTCGGGACTTTCTCCCACCAGGTTTCCTCCCTTTGCCCACCAGCGTACTTCGGTTGAGTCATCAGCACTGTTACGAAATGTATCTCCATGAGTTCCGTAACCACCGCTTAATCCTGCCATCCAGAAATAGCTTGCCATTTGCTGACCTGTTAAATTTCCCCATCCGCTTGGGACATCACCTTCATAACGCATTTCATCGAACAGTAAAGGTTTTTTAAACTGGTTCCTCCATTTTATGGCATTATAAAATTGTGATGTTTGTGCACTTACATGTGTTATCCACGGGCGTGAATGATTGTAAAAATGATCCTCCGAATTATACCAGTTGTGGATACTCCTTAAACGTTGATGAGGATCTTCATTTTGAAGCAACGTTCCGATTCCTTCCCAGTCTATTGCCTCTTTTATTTTCGGTACATCCCATTCATTTGCCAGAGACCACCAGACATTACGATAGGCTGAAATACGGGCAATCATATAACGCACATACCTTTTATTCATCTCGTTTCCCATTTCACAATAACCCCAGATATCATAAGGGTGAAATAATATCACATCGGCCTGAATTCCGAGATCCAGTAACTGTTCAATTCTTTTGTCAAAATTCCGGAAGAATTCAAAATCAGGCCGGGTGAGATCATTTTGTTCTCCTTCCCTTTTGAATGGATAACTCCAGGGTTCAGTGTCGTTACCATATATATAAGATTTTGGGAAAACACACATCCTTATTTTATTAAAGGGGGCTTTTGCGAGTGTTTGCAGGGTTTTGGTCTGAATACTCTGTTTTACGCTTGTCCATTGGTAAGCTGTTGTTCCAACAGCATAGAATGGGGTTCCATCGGAATACTGCAAATACCAGGTATTTACGATTTTCACCGGACCATGATTATTATCTTCAGGCGGGATACAATCAAACTTTCCCTTTTTATTGGAAAGTTCAGCAATATTGCTTTCAGTTTGATATGTCCATTTTCCTGTGATACCGGGAGAAAAACGAATGCGAAAAATGCCATTTCCATCATAGAATCCCGGAACTGTTATACTTTTGTTCCCGCTTTTAAAAACAGCTGCCAGATCAACATCCATATATGGATTTCCTGATGAAGGTCCGTTTAATACTATCTCATAAACGCCCCATTGTTCTGTTTTTATTCCTTCTTTTTGCTGGTTACAGCCTGTAATAAAAGCAGTAACGATAATTGATATAAGAATTGTCTTGTTCATTTTATGTTCAATTGTTTCACCTGTTTGGTGTTTCTGGTTATGTGTAAAGTTACATTTTATTAGATATGTGTAACAAAGGCTTTTATTTTATGATCATTTCTAACACCTTGTCGTGCGGGTCTGTAAATCCAAATTGTCTGTAAATTGGTTCACCATCTTTTGTGGCATGCAATTCGATCCTGTCAAGATCTCTTGATACGGCTTCATCAATAAGCTTTTGGAAGAGTAATGTTCCGATTCCGTTTCTCCTGAATTTCTTAACAGTATACATGTTTAAAATATATCCTGTTATGCCATTTGGCAGTTCAAAGTTGCCCGGTTGTTCACGAATAACCATTCCGCCGAATCCAACAGGAATGTTTTCATAGTCTGCGATCCAGGACACGAATGTGTCTGTTCCCAGTGAAACTGTTAGATATTTCTTTAAAGATTGCCTTAAACGGGATTCCAGTTCCGGGGCAGGTGTGCCCTGTGCCTCTCTGAGGAATATTATTCTGTGGTCAATTATTGTATCTATATCCTGGCTTGTTGCCTTTCTGAGAACAACTTTCCCTGTGTTTATTTTCATAGGTTTCGTTTATGTTTATATTTCAATGTTTTATGGCTAACTTTAACAGTTTAAAATTTATAAGATCCTGTTAAGATTTTAATCTTTAATACAATAATAATACTATTTTCAATTTATGAATATTCGAAATCATGAATAAGGATATAGAAAGACTGATTGAAGACCTTCGGTCAAATAATGATTCCATAAGAATGGATGCTTTAAAAAGAGTATTAGAACTTACCGAAAGCAAGGTAGATTTTGGTTACTTCACAAAGCCGGGTTTTGTCTTTACCAGATTCCCGGCACGAGCCTGAAACTGACACATTTTGCATAATCGCTGTAACCCTCCAGCCGGTCATGCAGAAACCTGTCCTCAAGCCGTGTGCGGATCACTGTTATTGTTAAAATAAAGATCACAGGGATAAATGTCCAGGATGAATCAAGCAGAACTGGCGAAGCCAGGTAGGTTATTAATGCACCGGCATACCCCGGATGCCGTACCCAACGATAAGGTCCGCCAGTTACAACCCGGTGGCCACGGTCGTTCTGCAGACGAACCATGCCGGAGAAGTAACGGTTTTCAATCAGGGCATATGACCCCAGCAGGTATCCTGCCAGGATTAAAATAAGTGCAACTATTTTTAAAGAAAAACTAAAAGATGGCGACCAGGCAAACCGTTCATCAAGACCGGCAATCAGCGGGATAAATCCGCCACCCAATCCGGCTAGAGGTGACAGTATCTTGTCCCATGGCTCAGGATTTTCGTGGCGCAGGAACCTGGAACGTTCTGACAAAAGATCGGGGTGGCGCCTTCCGGCAAGCAACCGGCTTACCGCGAATCCGACTATTGCAGTAAGCCCGTAAACCCACGCTTCCCACCAGTCCCATCGCCAGGAGATGAGAAGTGGAAGTAGAGGAATTACTACAATAAATACCAGCATAAGGATGACTGCTTCAGGAGAAAATGATTTTGTTTTCATTCTGAATATTCCTTTGTTAAATTGATTTAATAATAGTTCAAACCTTGAGATTTCATCACCTTTTTGTCATGGTAATCACCCGGTTTATAAAATCTGTTTTACCCTCTGTATATTTCTCACGGTCGTTTCTGAATTTAACTGCCAGCTGTCTTTTTAAGGCTCCATATTTTGCAGCAAATTCGGGATTTTTTATCAAAAAATCCCGAATTTTTATTTCATCCCATTCACCACTATATCTTATATGTATGTGGTATGTTTGACCAGTAATTCCCTTAGTTGAATATCCCCTGGCAAACATCATATGCGGAGCAGGATTTTCAGGTTTGGGAATATATTGATAATCTATGTTTTTTAGTTTTTCTTTGATATACTCAAGATCTGTCAGTCGGGGAATTTCGAGCAGGATATCGATAGTAGGTTTTGCACATAATCCTGGTATTGCTGTACTCCCGATGTGTTCAATTCGGAGAATGTTATCAGGCCCCAGGGCTCTTATAATGTTTTGTTTTTCAAGTTTGTAAATATTTTTCCAGTCAGGATTGTGGTTAACAATTAGTATCGGGAAAAGGTGTCCTAACTCCCGGGTTGTAAATTTGTTAAGATCTTCTGGCATTTTACTTAAGATTCATGTCCTTCAGCGTCTGACAGGAAAATGTTCCAGTAAGCTTTGTGAAAATTATCCGGCGCATAAGCTTTTGCACATATTATTGAACCGTCTTTCGTGGTGTTTTTCCCGGCAATCAGAGTTGTACATGATTTCAATTCAATAGGAATCATGTTTAAAATCAAGAAACAAAGAAGTACTAATCTGTGTGTCATCTTCATGTTTATTTAGGACATTACTTTATTGTTTCAGCAGGTAATTTTTCTTCATGTATTTCTCCATCCTTCACAGAAACAAAATAATTGTTATTGTCCGGGTTTAGTGATACAGATTTTACCATTTTCCCATTAATGAACAGAAGTCCCGCATTGTCGTCACATGCATAGCCGGGTTTTAGACTGCCTTCTAAAATTGCTTGCCGGTATAAAGGTCTCCTTTCAGGTTCCCCGTTGTAATGAGGGCAGTGACTGTAATTCAGGAATCCTAAACATTGCATTAAAGTAAGTTCCTTTGGTCTTGAGTCAGTATATCCACCGGTAAACCAGCATAACGAACCTGCACTGCCTCCGGCCAGGATTATTCCTTTGTCGTAGGCTTTTCTTAAAACCGTGTCAATGCCCTGGGCTTTCCAGATGGCTATCATATTAAGAGTATTTCCGCCCCCGACTATAATTGCATCATAGTCCAGGACCTCTTCTTCAAATGTTTTTTGTTCAGGTGAGGAACTGATAAATGTTCTCAATATATATGGTTTGAGAGGCAGGCCGTCACAAATTCTATACCAGTAACCAATAGCCCGTTCATCATCTGCTGCAGCAGTGGGGAAAAAACAAATTTTCGGATTATTCTTGTCGGTAAGACCTATAACATACCTGATGAAGACTTCGTGCATTCCGTCCCCATAAACAAAAATTGTTTTATCGATTTGCCGGTTGGTTACATCGGAATGGGCGGCCGACCTCTGGCAGGAAGATGTTTCAAAAATAGAGATTGTTACAAAAAGAAGTATCCAAATTGGTTTCATAGATTCTGTTTTTAAGGTTAAGACTAAAATCAAATTTAGGTCTTTTTTTTATACCTGACCAGAGCTCGGGAGGTTATACCGGACATTTGCATAGCCACGTTTTTTTATTCAGCGGCATTTTCTGAATGACATTACAAAAACCTCGCCTGACTGCCCCAGGTAATTAGCTACTCCATCAGAGTTAACACAAGTACTTTATTTAATGTTTTGATGTAGATTTTTCTTATGAATTTCATCTAATCTATCCTGAGCACCGTGATCTATGGCAAAGTGCCTTTTAAGTTTATCACATGCATAATCACTGCAATATGCACAATTTATTATGTTTTTCAGGATAGCACATTTCCTGATCTCACAGTCGATACATCCTGCAAAAAGTCTTCCATTATTAACTTTGCATCCGTCACAGTCTGTAATAATCTCTGGTTTAGGAGACGTACCATAGATTTTGGAGAGTTGCTCTGCAATCTCCACTCTCATTTTAGCCTGATGAGAAATATTTTTTTCAAGAGTTGCCAGATGAATAGGGCAACTCTTGCATACCAGGCCGCAATATGATATCATTGAATCCATTATGTTGATAATCTGATATTAATATTGTTATTTAAAATTATAACTATCGGTAATCAATAATAAAAATAAACTAGTGCTTGAACCGGAGCAAAGCGGAGCTCGACGAAGTCAAAATCAATTATTTGCCCCAACACTAAAGGTAGTAATTGATTTTGGCTGCGCCGAGCTCCTCCGCTTCGCGGAGTCGGTTCTTCGCACCCTTTAGGGTCAGGGGCTAACGAAGAAAATCAATAAAATTATGTTATTGATTCCAAGTACTCATATTATCTATTAATCTGTCAATTATTCTTCCTGTAAAACCTGTTGGTTTTGAATCTCGTTTTTTGATTCCCATGATCAATTTTTCCCCCCTTGAAATAATGTGTAAGTATAAAATCCATAATAGTATGGATCATTTAAAATGAATTCGTTTGAATTAGCTGAACAAATAGCGATATACTTTTCCCAATCTTCTTTTGAAACATCCCTTTGTGATTCTCCCCAAAACATTTGAAAGAGGGTGGTTAATGCTTTTTTATCATTTTCATTTATTGGTGCGGAAATATCGCCTATAAATGATTTTGTTTTAATATTCTTAAAATTGGCATCGGATAACCACCTTCTGCCATTTAAAATGTGACTTTTTGGCTGCATATCATTAAGATATGGTCTGTTTGCAGAAATAGATGCATTCAACTTAGCTTCAAGTATTGGATAACCTGGAAATAATTTTTGGGAAGACCAAAACACTAAAAAAACTCTTCCTCCTGGTTTCAACAATTGGTACAGTTTATTAAGAATTAAATCTGGCTCTTCAGCCGGACAACCAAATTCTTTCGGACCTGCCCATATTGTATCCATACTCCAAATCCAATCAAAAGAATTGTCTTTAAAATTCAAGTAATTAACATCGCGCTGCAAATAATTAATGTTTCCTTGTTTAGAATTGCTTTGTGCATAATTTATAAATTCTTCTGATATATCTAATCCAACAATCTCCCCATTCAATCCAGTTCTGTTTGCAAGCAGATTTGTAATCATACCAATCCCACAGCCAATATCTAATCCAGTAGAATCAGGTTTGATATCCAGTGAATCGATTATTCGTTCAATTAGTGGTTCTCTAAATATTGTCAAACATTCGTAAATTTCTAGTTCATTTGTCTGATTTTGATTTTCTTCATTCATTATTAATATTTTTATGTGGTGGGTCTTTTACTGCCAGTATCAGGTGGCTGTAGTTTTTATTACTGTCGTTTAAGAAGTTTGTTTTCTGGTAATCCTAATTGTTATCCATATTATTATTATACCGATAATGCTAATTATTTCGAAAGGCAAATCTATCATTGCATAAGAAAACTTGTACTCGCCTAAGACCACTGATCCCAGGTCTAATAGTATTGCAATAGTATTTGCTAAAAGAATAAAGTATAAAGCCCATTGTCGTTTATAAGGATTAAGGGCAATTAAAATATAAAGTAATGAATAAGGGATGATTGATCCACCTGCACCACGTAACATTCCAATAATAGTGGAATTTACATCAACATCGGAAAAACTGCGTAAAAGAAATCTGGGTATGAAAATCAAACTAGCTCCCATCAGAAAAAAGTAGAATGAGCAGATAAAAAAGATTATTTTATAAATCCTGGAAATCGTTTTCAGCGTCAGAGGTCCTTTTGTTGCCATAATTCTGAAGAAATAAACAGCTGGCGGATTATTTACTTTATTGTTGTGTTGGTAGCAGGAATTCTATTGCTTTCTGTGTTTAAAAATTCCGGCTCCAATTTCATATCCGGGCGTGCCAGGTATAATATGCATATAATCAATTGGGAGCGGCTCATCAACACCAAGTAGGAGTGGTTTATCAACATTGTCTGTTAATCTCAATGAAATTTCACCTTCTTTTGTTACGTTATTCTCGTGTATTTCAAATTCCCCAGGGCTCAAACGTAAGGTATCCGGCACCCCCTGGTAATATTTATTGTTTACTATTATACAATTATCTATAGAGTATATTGTCGGATTGTAACTATTTTTAACCCAGGCATATCTGCAATTTGAAACAATATTATTCTCAAATTTAAAATCTTTATCAGGATCTCCTGTCCAAACTGCCTGATTTGCACCAAAAATTATTGAATTGGTAAGACTATTGCCGTTCTTAATACTATTTCCTGAATGCTGATAAAATACTACAGTATTTCTTACTTTATAAAAGACACAGTGATCAACCTTAATTTCATTACCATGAGCAATGACCCCTACCTGAATTTGAGAAGAATTTGTTTCTCCGACAAATATACATTGCTCCACTAATAAATCGGTTTTTGATTTATTAATCCTTGCAACCGGAAAATACCTGGTATGGGGATAAAAATAACCGTGAAATTTAATCCCCCTGATTGTAACATGGCTTTCATTGATTAAAAAACTGACAACCCAGTGATAATATTGTATTTCGCCTTTCATTGCCTTACTTGTAATTACCGGCATTTTTTCAGGGGCCCATGATGGATCGTCAGGTAAAATACTCGCTTCGATTACAATACGCTTATCAGCTATCTCCTTTTCCGTTACAACTGATACATGACTATCCAGGACATAAATCCCTGGATTTATTTTCATGGTATAAATATTATTATCCCGGCTTCTGATAATTTCAGCAGCTTTTTTAATAGAATAAACAGGATCTTCTTTAGTTCCAGGATTTTTATCGTCGCCAATATTACTGTCCACATAAACTGCCTGTGCATTAACTGTCAAATGGCAAATGAAAGCTAAAAGACTTATGAACAATGTTCTTTTCATAAATATTAATTTTAGTTTTTGTTTGAACTTCACAATATAATGAATAACAATCAATTAATAATTCCTTTCCGTATTTTCTTTTTATAAAATTTATTTTTTGATTTCCATATTTCTTTAATTCAGGTTTATTTGCAAGGTAAAATTAACCATAACGGAAGTCTGTCTAATAACCATTTTTAGCTGTAAAAATTAATCCAATTAAGCCGGTTTAAGAGGAGCTGAAAATATTTTAGTCTTGGGTATCAACGTATTAAAAAATTCCTTAATATGTCTTTTCCCG
>Ga0315532_1000125_pt1 | contig 62133 bp, 53 predicted proteins | sample SalMarWE160370MG_FD_203082 | JGI IMG/M metagenome (GOLD analysis project Ga0315532, IMG submission 203082) | Salt marsh sediment microbial communities from the Plum Island Ecosystem LTER, Massachusetts, United States - Salt Marsh Sediment WE1603-70 ...
GATTTGAACTCACGACATTCACGTTGGCAACGTGACGCTCTACCACTGAGCTACGCCCGCAATTATCATAGCTTAAAGTATAAAAGTTAATCTTTTCCTTGCAAGGGATTTTTTGCAAAAATTTTGGTAGTTAAACCGGCAGGATGGCTGCTAAATGATGATAAGCAGTTGCTAAAAACTTAGAACATCTCCCATTCGCCATATAGGAAACATTCTTCCGAAAATCTAAAAAATGAGGTTTTTCGAAAAGATTAGGTTGCGGTTGTTTTTTACAGATATGGTATAATATTACCTATTGCTGGGCCTTGCGTTATTAGAGAAGTACAGGGTGGCACCCTCAAACTCTGGCCTGAGCTTGTCGAAGGCTTGTTTGGGGGTGGCCGTAGCCAAATCTCAATTGGAAATTGTAGAACGCAAATTGGAGGGATAGAAAATGGCTGCAAAAAATCCGGGATTGCTCAAAAAGTGGATGTATGTGGCCCTTTGTTTGCTTATACTGCCGGCGTTATTTGCAATTATCTTTACGATTAACTGTGCGAAGGAACCTGAGCCGGTTGTAGCTTCGCAGGAGACAGAAGCAGATACCAATCAGGCACCAGCCGAGCCGAACCAGCAAGCCGAGCAAGAGCGAAAAGACCCGAACGATAAGAAACTGCTGCGTCCCGACCATAAGCATCCGGCTTTTAAAGAGCGGATCGAAGAACGAAAAAAAATGGTTGCCTGGCAAATCCAGGCCAGGGACGTCAAGGACCCTAATGTGTTAAAGGCTATGCAAATTGTGCCCCGCCACGCCTTCATCCGAGCCACCGAGCAGCGCAATGCCTACGTTGATTATCCATTGCCCATCGGCTTTGACCAAACGATAAGTCAGCCATACATCGTTGCCTTTATGACCGAAGCCTTAAAGCTAAAGCCCAATTCTAAAGTTCTCGAAATTGGCACCGGCTCCGGCTATCAGGCCGCCGTCTGCGCCGAGATTGCACAGCAGGTCTATACCATCGAGATTGTCGAAGGGCTTGCAAAGAGGGCCAAAAAGTGCCTGAAGGAGCTCGGCTACCCGAACGTATTCGTAAGGTTCGGCGATGGTTTCTTCGGTTGGCCGGATGTGGCCCCCTTTGACGCCATTATCGGCACGGCCGCTGCCGGACGCATACCTGAACCCCTGCTCGAGCAGTTAAAGCCGGGCGGCAGAATGATATTGCCTTACGGCAAACCATGGGGCTTTCAGTATCTGGTGGTCATAACAAAGGACAAAGAGGGCAAAATCAGCAAGAAGAACGTTATGCCCGTCCGATTTGTCCCTATGACCGGCGAAGTGCAAAAACCCGAAAAAAAATCCGAAAAGTAGCTTTTCTGCAAAGACTACTCTGTAACATTTGATTTGCGCCAATTGTCATTGCGAGACCTTTGAAAAAGGCCGTGGCAATCTCATGGCAACAAATAATAGAGATTGATTCCCTTTCGACTCCGCTCAGGGCTAAAGGCTCTTTTCGCTCGCAATGACACTGATTATTTGAGTTGTTGTAAGGAAGACGTCAGCAGGTCAAATGCAGGGCAGCGGCGGTGTTGACGCCGGTTTGTGATAGTTCATTAAACCGCTCGACGGCCTTGGCCGTCTTAACCGCTTCCAACTGGATGTCCTCTTCCAGCAGAACCTGGCGGGCCTCATCAGAGACCTTCATCAGCCCAGATGAACCGCAGCCGACTATTAACACGGACGGCTTAGCGGTGATGACAGGCTGCAAATCCTCAGCAGATAACAAATGCCCTCGCTTTCTCCACCAGTTGGCGTGGACGGCCCCATCAATAATTATAACATCTTTATTGTAATCTACCCCGTCAATGACGATTTTACCGAATTGATATGAATCGATGTGCATGTTTTGGCCTGACTTTTTCAAATCTAATCTAAAACCTGTTCCTTATAAGTAACTTTACAACAGCATTCCATACACATTGCAAAAAGTGATTACTAAATCAAATCTACTGTATCTGTAAAGTTTACTATCTTGCATTGAAAGTGTAAATATGCTATCAGGATTCATCTGTTTTATCGGATATGTATAGCTATTATGGACTCAAAGAAAACAGGCATATTGGCAATACTCGGGGCCAGTTTGATGTGGGCTGTGGAACCTGTTTTTGCAAAGCTGGCTTATGCGAGCTCAGATTATCTTCAAACTTCCGCCGTCAGGGCGATAGTAGTTGCCTTGACTGCCCTTTTGTACGTTTTTTTCACGGGCAGAAGAAATCTTAAGGTTACCAAAAGGCAGCTCTCGAAATTGCTTTATCTTGCAATAGCCGGGACGATATTCGCGGATTTACTGTACTTTTTTGCCTTAACAAAAATCTCCGTGCTTAATGCAGTCCTGATAGGTCATATGCAGCCAGTCTTTATTATTCTGATAGGCTTCTTTTTTCTAAAGGAAGATAAGCTGACAAGATTTGATTACGGAGGCATATTCATTATGATAATTGCAGCCGTGTTTGTTACAACGAGAACACTGGAAAATTTGTTTATGATAAAATTAGGCACGGCAGGAGATATTTATGTACTGTTGGCAACAGTGGCCTGGGCAACAACGGCTATAGTAATGAGAAAATATCTCAGAGGGCTTAATGCCGGCGTAATTACCTTTTACAGGTTTTCAATTGCCTCGGTAATATTTATTGTTTACTTATCGCTTAAGTCTTCGCTGGTTCTTTCCAATATCTATCAAATCCTGGTTGGCGTCATAGTTGGGGTGGGGACTATACTTTATTATGAAGGCTTGAAGCGAATTAAAGCTGCTCAGGTTTCTGCTCTGGAGCTTTCGACACCTTTTTTTGCGGCATTATTGGGTTTTTTAATTTTAGGAGAATGGGTTACAGTTATGCAGTTTTCAGGGATGGTTTTATTGTTTGTCGGGATTTGTTTCTTGTCCAAAAAAGAAGAGGCGTACTTTTAAACGTGTTTATTAAAGCGAAGCAGCACTGCTCTCAACGAAGAACAACTATTGTAAGGAACCAGGAGCTTTATGTTCCCGTTATTGGTCGTGATCTCGAACACCAGCTACGGAATCTGCGTGAGGATGAAGGCCCGACGGTCGCGGACGAATTGCTTGATTCCGTCCCTTCGACCGCTGCCGAGCCCGTCGGCAATCAGGGCGTCGGCGGCGGCATCCAGAAACAGGTCGAAGGCCGTCGGCGGCTTCCGGGTTCCGTACGACGTCTGCCACGGGCCGTTCACCAGTTCTGCGAATGCCTGCAGGTACATCTGCCGGTATTTTGGATAGTTCAGAAATTGATTGACCTCCGGGAACTGACCGGCGTTCACCGAGAACAGGTTTGTACTGGTCCCATCGCCCGAGCCGAGCGTAAAGTCGATGTCCCAGGGCAGGAGGTACCACTTGCCCTCGAGCAGGGCATAGTAGAAATAGTTGTTCTTCCCTCGCCGGTACCCGTAGCTGTCCCAATCGCCGACGGCGTGTCGAATCGCCAGTACCCGTGCGAAGTGCTCGGGATGGATGACTGACTCGATGACCTCTTCATACCCCGGGCTGCTCGACGAGGTGTTCAACGCAACGGCAAGATCGAAGAGATGCTCCCAGTTGTCGTCCTCGCGATGCGACCGCTTCTCAAATCCCCACCGATATGTTTCCTTGAGCAGTGGGTGTCTGGAGTCGTGCTTGAGCCCTTCATCGAGGTTGCTGAAGCCCGTGCCGTCGGCCGTGTACTCGAAGTAGTCGTCTATCTTATGAATGTAGCCATCGGCATCGTCCGGAAACCACTTGTCAATGTAGTCGCCGTCGATCTTCTGGACGTCCTCGTAGATGGAGTGGCTGTTTCCGTTGATGACCACGCGCACGAACTCCTGCATCGAGAACTCCAGGCCCATTTGGGCATGGAACCAGTACGAAGCTCGTTCCTGTAGCGGGCCTCGGTTGCCCCCCTCGGTGTTGTCGAGATTTATCTCCTCGCGGCCGCGGAATTTCTGGTCCGGATTGAAGTCGATCCGGTATGCGTAGCGGCTGCGGGGGTCGCGGCCATAGCCGCTTCGGATGAACGGGCTGCCGCGGAAGCGGAGCCGGCAATTGTAGAAGACCTCGGTGTCGTCATAGACGAACGTGCAATCCATCAGCTCGTTCGAGAGATTGGGACGCGATTGAAACGTGCTGATGACGTCATCGGAGAGCCAGATACGGTAGGTGGCAAACCGGGTATTCAGCAGCGTGTCGCCGACGCGAACGAGGCAGGTTCGATTGGGCACATCTGCCGAGGGTTCCAGCCGGGTGGGGAACCGTGTCGATGCCGAGCCGTCGGTGGCCTCGATGTAGAACGCCCGCATTGTGCTACCACGGAGAACCGGGATAGTGGCCGTGAAGATACCATCCTCATCGATCAGGTCGTTGCCCGAACCATCATCGACCATGGGCATGCCGTTGAATCCACCTTCCCCTTCGGTTCTATAGTAAAGCGTGACCTGTCCCACGCCGTCGTTGTCGGCCACGCGGGCGGTTATGACGATGGGCTCAGAAACCGCGGGCAGGACAGGCGCGTGTAGCACCTTGAGGATGTCTGGCCCGCGGTTGGATACAAAGGCCGTGTTCTGCAGACCGGGCGTGCCCAGGTCCAGTGGCATGTTGAGTTCAAACGCATTTGCCGGTCGCGGCGGCTGTACGGGCGCTCGCTCCCGCGTCGTCCGCAAGAGCAGGAATCGGCTTCCCCGCAGCCACCGGGCCCAGCCTCGGAATGTAACAGTGCTCGCGGTTACACTGGAAATAGACCGGTTGATGCGATTGGCCCCGGGATCACCATGTCCGGTTGCAATCAGGTGCAGCGACCGTGACCCGGAGTGACTATCTGCCGTGGTCACGAACGACCGAACGTGATTGCCGAGCATTCGCCAGCCCGATTCGCCGCTCTCGAAGCCGTTGTTGCTGAGGCGGTCCGAGCCGCCAATGAACAGTTGGAGGTCGTCGAGGAGCACCTCTCCCCTGTTGAGCAGCATGAGTCCGAAGACCCTGACCTGGTCGTGAGTGTATCTGGAATCACTGCTGTTGATGGTGAACGAGAATTGCTCCCACGTGGTCTTGGCGCCTTCGTCACTGTCGGCCCAGGCATCTGGGGTGTCGTTGTTGCTGCGTGGGTCGCGCAGCTCAAGGCTGGCCCCCTGTCCGTCGGCCCATGTTGGCCATCGGCCGCCGTCGTAATAGGTTACCTCGTCCGCCGTAACCATGTACACTTCGAGTTCGCCGGTTTCCGGACTCACCTGCTCGAGCGGATACGACAACCGGATACGCTCGCTGTGATCATTTAGACTACCCGAGTATGGCCCGACCAGATTCCAGCCGACGACCAGATTGTCATACACGCCTTCGAGCAAGTTTGGGTCCTTTGCCACCACCAGATACGAACCCGGCTGCATCTCGGTGCCCATGTCGAAGTCGTAGCTAATGCCGTCCGTGAAGGCCCACCCGTTCAGCAGGACGGTGCTGGTACCTTTGTTATACAACTCGACATACTCGTAGCGCTCGTCGCGGGTTCCGTGGTGGTACATAATCTCGTTGATCACGATGTCGCGAATCAACGGCTGGACGTTTGGTCCTTTAAAAGTAGCTGAAGTCAGAAAGCCAAAGAAGTCGGACCCGTCCGGGAACCGGCCGAAGGTTACCTCCGGCTCTATGCTCGCGTAGCGCACGGCGTCCAAGACGCGGAGGGGCTCCAGCACAGGGTCATTCGTGGCCGCCGTCAGATAAATCGTCTCGCCGGAGAAGTCCAGTCCGAAAGCTAATCCCCCGGGCGGTGTGCCTTCGCTGACGGCCCAGAACTCCCCCGGCTGCAGCACTATCTCGTCCGGGATTTTGTACTGGAGCAGGTCGAGCCGATCGTCGCTCAGATAGATGTTGCTTAGATCGACCGTGGTTGGGCCTGGATTGTACAACTCGAGCCAGTCGGTGCCCGGGGGGACGTCGCTATTGGCCAGCATCTCGTTGATCACCACGCGGGTGCGCGGGTCGTCGCCACCGCCGGGCTCCTCCACGACCGCCATGAGGACCGGGCTTGCGATACAATCCGAACTGCCGGATATCCCCGCATTGTGTGCCTGGATGGCCAGGACGTTTGTGCCGGAAACCAGCAGGTTTATCCAACCGGTCAGGTCCACGTTGACGGCCGGTGGATCCGTAGCCGGGCCCCCGCTCTGGTCGAAAGGGGGCGGGTCGCCGAGGATTTGGCCGGAGTCCGCTACAGGCGTACCGTTGAGATACAGCACGAAGCCGTCGTCGTAATGAACCTCGGCCCGCAACTGGGAGAATGAGGTGATCTGCTCTGCCGTCAGCGTGAACCGGAGCCGGGCATATACGGAAAAATAGTTTCCATTCATGTCGTTCAACTGGGTCCTGACGAATTGCAGTTCGCTGGGGTCGTTGCTGTATCCGTACCCGCTTGGCCCCTCGAGCCACGCGGTCGTGTTGGGATTGTCGTTGAACTGCAGTTGCGTCCAGGCCGTCGTGGCTTGGCCGCCTGGGCCCGGCGATGGTTCCTCGGTCCCCTTGAAATACCGCCCGGGGTGGCCCACATCCACGAGCGTTACCAGCGCCGGATCTTCGGGCACAACCTGGACCTCATCCGGCCCGCCCGGTGTGCCACCGATAAATGTGCTTGGCGACCAGGTTGACGCCTCCTCCGGGTCGGCGCCCGGCTTTGCGAGAATCAGCGAGTGCCCTGTCCCGTCGGGTGAAGCCGGCCAGGGCCTTTCGTCGTCGTATCGGAACGAGATGACAATCTCCCCGTTGCTGTTGGACAGCTCGATTCGCTCGCCATCGTTGCTGAGCCTACCCGTGAAAGGACCATGCACGCCGCTGACTCCGTATGCCGCTTCCAGGGCAGCCGGATCGAACGCCACTACCAGGTACTCCTTGGGCCCGATGATTGTTCCGGGCTTGAACACGTACCGGATGCCATTCGTGAATGCGTACGCGGTGAGGTCTTCGAAGACGGCCCGGTTGTTGTACAGCTCAATGAACTCGAGCGTCTCTGCCCCGAAGCGTGTCCCTCCCTCCTCGACCGGGTGGTACATCACTTCGCTCACCACAAGTCCCATGCCGGGTTGCGTGGCCCACAAGGCGACCACGCAGGTCATCGCCAACAGACTCCAACGATGCCGCCCTTGGTCTATCATAAGTGTCTGTTCCTTTCTCCAATGATGGTGGTGAGATCCCCCAAACTGACCGCATACGGCCTCTCCTCACACCCAGTGTGATCCGAAATTCCCCGTTTAGATCACTTTAGTAACATTCCTAAAACCTTCCGATACGCTATTTTACCAAATCTGCCCCGAAACTTCTACCTTTTTGCTCCTTTTCGCGCAGTTGTTGACAAAAAAGGTCAGGCTGGTTCAGGATTTTCTTTCAGTGATATGTGTTTCCTGTCAGCAGAAGTGGCACAGATTAAGGCATTTTGTCGGGTCCCTCCCATCAAGTAAGTTTACCTAACGGAGCAGGAGGGTTCCGTTCCCTTTTTGCCAAATCAAACTAAAAGCCGCAAAACCTCTGAAAGACCGATATAGTAAGTCCTTTTATAGACTGCAATTAAAAAACATAGGGGCGGAATTAAAGCGGAAACGGCTACAATCAGAAATAAGCCAAGCTGAATTGGCCGAACAAGTTGGTATACGTGTAGAAACCGTCCAAAATTGGGAGCATAGCCGTTCAATACCTGCTATTTGCTATTTACCAAGGATAATTAAATTTCTTGGTTATGACCCTCTGGAAAACCTTTGAAGCCTATCATAGGCACGGGATAGTTGATCCAACCATTTCAATTCTCATTCCCCTTTTCATCCTCTGGCCGTCCGAAGGGCCAAAGGACGCCGAGAATCGACCTCCGCTTAGCTTCTTGCTTTTCCTCGGAGACTGGCTTAACATGCCTTTCTACATCGTAACCTCTTATCCTCTGAGTCCTGGTTGCTGCCTTAGCTGCTTCTTCTTTCAGGTAAGAAGTAAGTTCTCCAGGTAGGAAAAACAAAACCTTTTGCTGCTCAGTTTTTTTAAGATTCTTTGAGGCCCGCTTTCTTATCTTATCCAGAAATTTTTTCTCAAGTGAGCATAAAATTACCTTGTCGTATTCCGCAGCCAGACACTTTTTAATGTTGCCAAGCTCATGTTCGGCATTGGTGGTATCAGAAACCTCACAGGCTATTTTTATTCCCTCCCGCTCTAAATGGACATCTACCTTCCCTTTTCCATCTGGTGTCGGCTGTTCGATTACAGCCATGTAGCCATTTTTCTGTGCTGCCTTTTTTATCTCTTTTTGGATTTTCCTGTGTTTGTCCCCGCCTATTCCCTCGAGGACTTCCTCTTCTGTCTCGGCTCTCTTTCTCCTATAACGAAGCGGCTGCTGTTCCTCTAATAATATTTCTTGCTTTACTTCTTCTTTTACCTCTTCCAAAGAAGGCTTAAAAGTCTTTCGTACCGGTTTTTCCTCTTCTATCAGTTCCTTTTGTTTTGCCAGCTCTGAAGCCACCTGCTCTCTGTGAAGAGCATACTTTTGACGGCTAAGAGCAATCAATTTTTCCCGTCTATTCTGTGCAACTTCCGGTGATATGTCAGGCGGAATAAAAGTCTTCAAGTTAAAATCATAGTCGGCCCGTTCAATTCTTGCTATTGCCTCACCAACACTGAGATTCTGCAAATCCTGGGCATCAAAGGCAGAGAAACCATCTGTGAGCTTCTTAGCATCAAAATCTCCCATTCGAAAACAAATGCGGGTGCCGGGATTTGATATTACCGAATTAGCCAACTCACTGTCTCTGGCGAATAGCTGACGCAACTCCTGGTGGGCCAAAATAAGACCAAAATGATACTTTCTGGCCCCGGAAAGGATCTCTGTCATCGATTCAGTAACGAAATTCTGGAATTCATCAATGTAGAGGTAAAAATTTTCTCGTTCGCTTATATCCTTTGCCTGCCGGGCCATGGCCGCCTGATGGAACTTGGATGCAATGATGGTTCCCAAAAGATAGGCGTTCTCCATACCAATCAGGCCGTGGGCGAGCTTGGCAAGAAATATCTTCCGGCCATCTAAGATATTTTGGAAATCAAGCCCCTTCTTCTGGGCTACCATATAACGGATGGGTTTAGGTCTTAAGAATGTATCCAGCCGGGTGAGAATCGGGACCTGATGTCTGCTGCTTAATTGAGGAAACACCTTCCGCCAGTAGTAGATAACATCTTCGTCCTGAATCGTTTGCAGAAAACTCCTGCGGTAATCTTTTTCCACTAGGAATCGCCTTAAATCCATCAAGGTTCCACCCTCGCTGCTTTCTAAAAAGGCAAGTATAGCATTAGCCAGGATAGAGTTCATCTGGTCGCCCCAGCTGGTTGAAAGCCACTTAAAGACACCCACCAGGTCCGAGGCGAGGACGGTCTTTTCCTGCTCCGAATAAGCCGAGAGAATGTTAAGCCCAACTGGGTACTCAGAATCGGAAGGTTCAAGTAATATCACATCCTCGAACCTTTCTTCTGGAATGTACCTCAATATCCGGTCAATCAAGTCTCCGTGAGGGTCAAGGACACCAACACCCAAGCCATTTTCAATGTCTTGAATAATCAGCTTGAGAAGTAAAGTGGATTTTCCGGTACCCGTTGCCCCGATGATGTGCATGTGCCTGAGCCTCTGCTCAGGACTTAAGCTGACCAACGTTGTCTCGCCTTGATGGATGTTCTCTCCGAGAACAAATTGGCCGCCGGAGGCAATTGCTGGAGCAGCCTTAGTCTTTTTCAGTTCCCTACGCAGCTTGGCAGCCCGCACCGAGATCGAGGGCGGATGGATAAGCGAGATAAGTTCCTGGCTATTTAGAAGCATTCCGCTGCGGCGGCTCTGACGATAGAACACATCCTCTGAATGCAGAGAGTCATCATAACCATCATTAGAAAGAGGGATAAGCTCGTTACTTCGGGGATTAGACAGCAGGGTTAGTCCGCCTGCCAGGGCACTGGCGATCTCCCAGGCCCGGGTAGCTGACGGGCTTTGACCTGCAACTCTGATGGCTACTGCAAACAAAGGTCTCTCAACTTTTTCTCTGGCCAAGTGGACCATCTCTGGACTATCAACAAAGAAACTTTTACCTTGCCAGTCGGTCACTGACCTTAATATATTCTCAGGCCATGGGTGACGTGTCGGCTGGAAAAGTATCTGCAAGACACCAAGTTCACCTTCCTCGAGATTTTCCAATGCTCCAACAACGCCTGTCAAAGGGTCAGGTTCAAGGCTACTAAAGGTCCTAAGCGGCCTCATAAACTCCTGAGAAAGCCCAAAATCAACGACCACTGTTTTTTTGTCATCGTCCCACAAGCTCTCCAAGGTCTGGCCTTCTTTATAAACAACAGCATCAGGAAAATAGGCATTGAGTTGCTGCCTGACCTGGACCAAATCAGGCTCGCGACACACAAGCTGTATAGAGCTTGATTTTGCCGTCCCGATGATCTCGAAGCTAAGAGGCAGCGAGCAAGAGCTTAAGTTCAAGAGTAACTCTTCAGCGTAATCGACAGACACTTTTTGCTCTGATGATAAAGAGATTGTGCTCTCGTACAAGGCGGAACTATCTGTAAAAAGGGGAGGTTCTGGCTCCTCCAATATATCCCACACACATGGATAGAAAATCTCCTCTGTCTTACTTGAACCTGTTAAAAGCCTCCTGAGTCTTTCAATTAGGGAGCTAAGAAAGGTGGCCCTGCGACCGTCGTCGACCGCCGGTTGGAAAGGAATCTGATGATAGAAAAAAGGTTCATAGACTGGCTCCAGCTCCACCACGTCAAGCCAGAACTGCCAGCCACGCCCTCGTTTTTCCCAGCGATAGAAATTCCTGGTAAGCTGTTCGCTAAGCGTAGGGCTTAAAGAATTAAGTTCTGTTTCGATTTCAGCCATGATTATTTAAGCTTGCGCTTGAATAGGTCACTCATAACAGGCTTTTTCTCCAGTTCTGACAAAGCCTTTATACCCTTACCTTCGGTTGCCTGGTCAATGACCTCAAGGACGGCTGAATGAACTGAATCTTGAAACATTAAGATCGTATCTATGCGGTAATAAGTTACACGTCGAAATAACCACACCACAATTGCAATCGGAAGAAGAATTGGAATCAACAAGAATGGGACCAGGATGATAAGGGGGATTAGAATGGGCAGAATTGGAAGCATTAAGATAACGAGTAAAGTAATAAGAAGCCAGGATAACCTCTTTCCCTTTCCCAGCCACCAGGAAATAAAAAAACCGGTACCGAAAGGGGCGGCACAGATATCAAAGGTGTGTTCCTTACGCCGTACTCGAAGGTATTCTCTTTTGGCTGACAATGCCCCACCCTCCGGATAAACTATCCGAGAAGTCTTAACATCCGGTATCTTTCGTTTTTCAATTGCTTCTTCCAATAGGTCATAGATACGCTGAGGTGATTCCTGAAAACCTTCGAAGAGCTTGTGCCAGTGTGACAGTATTTCAGATACCTGTTTAGCCATTTTTGTTTCCTCCGATATTTAGCTATATTAACTGCAACATTGTACCTTGTTAATTCAGGCTGCGTCAAGGGAATACTTTTGTCTGCCACCCTTCTTGTTGATGGTAGAAGATTATAGGCTTAGGCCATCGCAAAATGAGCACAGCCTAGGGTGTGCCCAGAAAAAGAATCAGCATTTTCGGGTTCAGATACGCTATGTATTAAGGTAAGTATTGGATTTGGACATTGTTATTTCTTTGTTGGCTTTTGCTTACATATTTTGTCATCTAAAATCTGCTTGATTTTCTCTATTTGGGGTGTTAATTTTGAGTTTTTAAGAGGTGTGGTTCGCAAAGAGATACTTTAGGAAATAGCGAAATGGCGGATCAGGAACAATATAAGGTTGAGCAGATTCTAAAAGATTTCAAAAACCTTGATAATGCCAAGGAATTGTTCTCTGAGCTTAACTACGATATTGCCCGCGATAGTCTGTCCCGGCGAGACTGGAGTAAGATTGCCAATGAAGCTTTGGCGGAAGACCCGCAGGTAATCGCTACTCACAACGACTTTCGCGTAATCTACAGCAGATTGGCGTCAGATCGCCTGCGGCTTACTCAGCAAAGGGCCGTTGTCAATACACTCTTACGTGAGCACCCTTACGCTCTATTCTTGTTTTCAACCGAAGATCAGAATCTTTGGCATTTCGTCAACGTAAAGTTGGCAAGTGGCGAAGGAGACGATGAGCGTAATAAAGAATCTAAAAAGCGCCGTTTGTTTAGGCGAATCACCATTCGTGAAAATGAAAGGCGATTGAGAACTGCAACCCAGCGCTTGTCAATGCTGGATTTGGCTCTGATTCAACCAGAGCTGTTCGGCGGGATACCGCCACTCGAAATACAAAAGCGGCATGATAAAGCCTTCAATGTTGAGGAGGTTACAAAAGAGTTTTACGAAGCCTATGAGGAACGGTTTGATGGGCTCAAGGCCAATCTGAACAAACAAACCGGCGAGCCCCGATGGGCACATGACTTTGCCCTGCAATTCTTGAATAGGCTGATGTTCTTGTACTTCGTCCAGCGAAAAGGCTGGCTTGCCGACGATGATGAATTTCTTGAGACCTTCTGGACCACTTACAGCAAGTCGAACGAGCCAAAAGATACGTTTTTTGAGAAGTGGCTGAAGGTTTTGTTTTTCGAGGCATTTAACGACCAGAAGAACCTTTTAAACACAAATCAAAGGGCATATATGCCAGAGCAAATCCGCAAGGCCCTCTGGGAAGCTCCATATCTAAACGGTGGTTTGTTTAAGAAAAACAAACTCGACGAGCCTACGTTTGACTTTAAAATATCAGACCGTCAATTTGCCGACATTTTTGCTTTGTTTGAGTGTTACAACTTCACTATCACCGAAGATAGTCCTCTGGACCAGGAAGTGGCAGTTGATCCAGAGATGATAGGTAAAGTTTATGAAAGCCTGGTCAATCTAACTGAGACGGGGATGGAGCGTAGCGCAGCAGGCATCTTTTACACGCCGCGTACAGAGATTGACCTTATGTGCAGACTCAGCATTGTTGACAATCTTGCTAATCATATTGGCCAAGAACATAAGAACCTACTCTATGAGGCGGTTTTCTCTTTGGACCAGGAAGATAAAGAGCAGGCGGATAAAGCTTTGACCGAAGCGAATTTATGGCCGGATGTTGAAAAGAGGCTAAATGAGATTACCGTACTTGATCCCGCCTGCGGGTCCGGCTCGTTTCTTGTGGGGATGCTCTACGTACTAAACGACCTGCTCGAACGAGCAGAAACGCAGCGAGGTCAAGTAGCAGGCAGCTACGAACGCAAGAAACGAATAATCGGGCAATCGCTCTACGGCGTTGATGTAATGGACTGGGCTTGCCACGTGGCTGAACTTCGGCTTTGGCTGTCACTTATCGTTGATGCCGAATTTCCGAAAGAGCAACTGGCAATTCGTGAAGAGCCGCTACTTCCGCATTTTAGTTTCAAGGTTCGTTGTGGAGATAGTCTTGTCCAGGAGGTCGGTGGCATTGATATGGCCCATAGACGTGGGGTGATAGAATTAAGTAGGAGAATAAAGGACAAGCTCAGGGAACTGAAAAACGAAAAGAGTAAGTTCTACAGTAGCGAGAAGACGAGCAAATACACAACCGAAGAAGCACTCAAGTCACGAGAAGTAGAGGTCTTCAGGGAGATGCTTCAAGATAGAATGAATCATCTTGAAAGTGAAGCGAAAAACCTGATGAGGCAGCAAGCGCAGTTGCAGGTTCATCGCCAGATGACTTTAACCGGTGAATTGGAGGGCTTACCAGAGCAATTGACGCTTAAACGTGAAGAGCTTGAGCAGCAGATAAAGGCCAAAATGGAAGGAAAGCAGCAGGTGGAACTTGTTCGTCATACGATTCGTGATGCTGTAAATATCCCGTTTGTTTGGGATATCTCTTTTGCGGAGATTTTCTCAGGTGACAGCCACGGTTTTGACATAGTGATTGGCAATCCACCCTATCTAAGGCAGGAAAGGATAGCTGACCCGAAGTTGGACCAAGAAGAAATTACAACAGAGAACAAGAAAGAATACAAGGCAAAGCTGATACGATCCGTTTACAAAGAGTACCCCGGTTTTTTCGGTTATAAGGCCGCTGCTGACACAGCTTCACACAAGATTGACAAGAAAAGCGATCTGTATATCTACTTCTATTTTCACGGATTGTCTTTACTGAATCAAAAAGGTTTGTTTTGCTTCATCACATCAAATAGCTGGCTTGATGTAGGTTACGGCAGGGACTTGCAGGAGTTCCTGCTGAAACGCTGTCATACAAAACTTGTGATTGATAACAAGGCCAAACGCTCATTCAAATCCGCCGATGTAAATACCGTGATTGTTCTGTTCGGCGCACCTGCTGATACAAAAACCAGCAATGATGTTTCTTTGGACAGAGCAGCAAAGTTTGTGATGTTCTATGTGCCTTTTGAGGAGGCTCTGCACCCTGTTGTTTTTGAAGAAATCGAAGAGTTCAAGCAGAAGACGACCCGGCCTGAATACAGGGTCTTTCCAATCAAACAGAATGAATTGCTTGTAGATGGCAGCGAGATTACCAAGGAAACAGAAAAGAAGAAATCCAGAGGACCTTTAATCAAGACCGCAAAATACATCGGTAACAAATGGGGCGGTAGATATTTAAGAGCACCGGACATTTACTGGACGGTCGTTGAAAAATACAAAGATAGACTTAGGCATTTGGGCGAGGTTTCAGAGATTTGCAGGGGCATTACCACAGGCTGCAATGAGTTCTTCTTCCTTGAGCCAACAGGTGAAAGGACCCCAGAAGGCTTGATCCATGTAGTCAGCGGCAGTGGCTGGGGCGGGACTTTGGAAGTACACACTTTGAAGTTCGGTGTTCAGAAAGTTGAAGAGTGTAACAAGCCTATCTTTGAGCCAGCGAAGCTCCTTTTCTGCCCGCCAGACAACCCACCGCCTTATGCGGCAAATTATATCCGGCATGGTGAAGAAATGGGCTACAATAAACGAGCCACTTGTAAGGCAAGAGCAAAGTGGTGGAAACTATCAATCGACAAGCAAAGCATGTCAATAATTGGATTCAATTATAACATATACGATACTGGGCGTTCCTATGTGTCATCGGTATGTCCTACTTACTACAGCGACAGTTTTCATATCTTGAAATGCCATGATCCGGAATCCCTCCATTCATATATGTATTCCACACTTTTCCACTTCTTGATAAATGTCGACGCGCGCACAGTCTTCGGCGGGGGCAAAGCTAAACTGCAAACATACGAACTTCAAGATTTATATTGTATAAGCGAATTTGCGAACATCTCAAAGGCTGCGGACTTTGCGACCAATTACAAAGAAATATGCCATCGAGAAGACAAATATCTCGTTGACGAGGTATCTGACCCGTTTCGCTTGGCTTTAGACAAGATTGTTTTTGACATTCTTGGCTTGACAAAAGCCGAGCGAGAAGCGGTCTATGAGGCAGTGATGGATTTAGTCGAATCACGTTTGAAAAAGGCAGAAAGTCTAAGTTGAATCAAAATGGTCAAGGAGATAAATGATGTCTGTGCAACAAATCAAGCAAGGGTTTAGGCGAATATTTCGGCAAAATAATAAATTAGATTCTTATGAACTGAGACGTATATTCAAGGAGGCTCTCAGCGATTGGGAAATTGAGCGAGGATGGCCAGAAGGTGAAAAAGGGAAAGCCTGGACAGATGATGAACTTCGCGTTGTATTATCCGATGCCCCTACTAAAGAGAATTGCCTTAAGCATGCCCGTGGATTCCAAAGGGGATATGGTGCAATCGAACAGATATATCGCTGGGCAGCGACAAGTAATGCGGAAATTAGAAGAAGGCGACCGAATGATAAATTCGTTAAGCAAATAAGGAAAGTAGCCAAACAACTTGGTTGGCGAGCGTGACGCCGTTTATGATGCGGTGATAGACTTGGTCGAATCACGTTTGAAAAAGGCGGAAAGTTTGAAAGTGTAGTTACTTGTCATTCTGAGTCTTTACTATGTTTAGGATTTTCAAAAGGAAAATAAGCACCGAGCAACAGCTTTTGAGAAAATTGTATCTTAAAGCTTTCCCACGTTTTGAATTAGATGAAAAAAAACCCAAAAAGCTTTTGAAGCTGATTTCCAAAATAACCTTAGGCTTACTTATTGAGCTTGAAAGAAAGTATCCATCATTTGCAAAGTTGACCGCAGAACGTGAAGTTTACAGTTTCGAGAACCCCGAATTTCTTATCAGTTTGGCTGAGTTGGAAGAATCCTCACCGCCCAAGTTGCCAGGTATTTATGGATGGTATTTCGACAAGCGCCCGCCCAAAGTGCCACGCAGAAATTGTGTGCGCATTCATCGTTGGAGATTGCTTTATATAGGAATCACAGAGACGGACCTCCATAGAAGAATTGTTCGTGACCATTTCAGGGGCAATGCTGAAGGCTCAACTCTGCGACTTAAACTTGGTTGTCTGCTCAACAGAAAATTGGGTCTGAGGCTTAAGCAAACTGGTTCTTGCCTTACCTTTGGCGAGGGCGAGAAACAACTGAACAATTGGATGGCCAAGCACGCTCACGTATTTTACTGGGTCAGCAATCGGCCTGTTCAACTTGAGGAAATAGCGATTTTAAGGTACAAGCCCCCTTTGAATGCAGACTATAATAAAGAACATCCTTTTTATCCTCGCTTGAAAAAGATTATTAATGCTTGTAAGAATAGAGCAAGACAGGGCTAATCATGGGACGTGAAAAAAGACTCTTATCTGGAGATAAGCACTAATGCCAACACACGACATAATTGATAACCGAAGCGAAAAGCTTGTGGATCACATCAAGCAAATTCTACCTGCTGCCCAAAGCGCAAAATTTGCTGTAGGGTATTTCTTCTTATCCGGGTTTGAGGCAATCGGCAAGAACTTGGAATCGATAAAAGAGCTGCGCCTTCTGATTGGCAATACGAGCACCAGGGAGACTATTGAGCAGATAAGCGAAGGCTACAAGCGGCTGGAGATGGCGCAGAACAAGCTGGAGGACCTGGCTTACGCTAAGAAGGTCGAACGCAGACAGCGTGCCCTCGCAACAGCTGAAAATCTCAAGGAAACCATCGAGGTAATGGACCAGACCGATGAGGCAGAAAACTTGATATTCTCACTTATCAAGATGATAGAGGAAAAACGGCTGAAGGTCCGCGTCTATACCAAAGGCAGACTCCACGCCAAAGCGTATATCTTCGACTATTCCTCGCCGAATCCGGGAGACGAAGGTATTGCGGTTGTCGGCTCATCAAATCTGACTTTGGCAGGGATACAAAATAACACCGAGTTAAATGTTATCGTTCACGATAATGGTAGTCCTGTTAAAAAGGGCCAGGGTAATCACGGCAAACTCACCAAATGGTTTGAAGACCTCTGGGATGAATCTGAGGACTTTCAAGCGCATCTTATGGATGAGCTTAAGCAATCGTGGGCCGCTAATCTCGTCCGGCCATACGATATTTATATGAAAACTCTCTATACGTTACTGAAGGACCGGCTTGAAGGCGGTGAGGCTGCTGAGATACTCTGGGACGATGAAATCACGAGCGACCTGGCAGATTTTCAAAAAACTGCTGTTAGGCAGGCGATACAGGAGATTCGTGATTATGGCGGGTGTTTTGTGGCAGATGTAGTGGGTTTGGGCAAGAGCTACATCGGTGCTGCCATCATAAAACACTTTGAACGCACAGAGCGGACCAGGGCCTTAATAATCTGCCCCAAGACCCTTGAAGATATGTGGTCTGGCTACAATGAGATTTATCGTTTGAATGCTCATATTCTGCCCATGAGTATGCTGCTTGAAGCGCCTGAGCGGGGCGCCGATTTGTTTGAAGATGTTCGGTATAAAGACCGTGACTTTGTGTTGATAGACGAAAGTCATAATTTCCGGCATCACACAAACCAAAGATATGGTGTGCTTCAATCATTTCTCGCAACGGGACGAAAAGTATGTCTCCTAACCGCCACACCGAGAAACAAGAGTTGTTGGGACGTATATAATCAAATCAAGCTGTTTCACCCTGAAGATGTAACCGACTTGCCTATTGATCCGCCCAACCTGAAAGAATACTTCAAAATGGTGGAACACGGACAAAAGCAACTCAAGGATGTCTTGTTTCACGTCCTGATAAGGCGGATGCGAAGGCACATTTTGCAGTGGTACGGGTATGCAGAGGACACAAACATACCGCTGCGGGAGCTTTCTGAGGTCCAGCGACAACAGTATCTAAGCGGCAAAAAACGTGCTTATGTGATAGTCGGCGGAAAGCACCAGTTCTTTCCTCTGCGAAAACTAAAGACACTTAGATACAGCATAGAGGCATCGTACAACGGCCTGTATGGTAATCTAAGGAAGTGCCTTGGTCGTCCACAAGGTAAGAGATATAGGCCGACCCTGGGCGAAGAATTGACTTATGCTCGATATGGCCTTTGGAATTTTGTAGTCAAGTCCAAGAAGAACAAAGCGCCCTACAACGAGCTTAAGAGGGCAGGGATAAATCTGCGAGGTTTAATGAGAACCATGCTTTTCAAGCGTTTTGAATCCAGCGTGCACTCGTTCCGTGAGACCATAAGGCGTATGATACAAACACACAATATTTTCCTGAAATCTTTAGGGAGAGGGTTTGTCCCGGCAGGTGATAAAGCTGAGGATTTAATTGGAAGAAGAGGCACATTTGATGAAGTATTACTGCTTGATGCTCTTGAAAATATTTCGGGGCGGTACGATGTTTCAGACTTTGATATATCGAAACTTACTGAACATATCAAAGCTGACTTGGAGTTACTCAACGCCATGTATAAGACGGTTGAGCAGATAACTGCTGACAAAGACGACAAATTCCAGAAGCTGGTGAAGTATCTAAACTCCGACCCCGTTAACGGTGGAAAGTGCCTTATCTTCACCCAGTTTGCAGATACTGCACAGTATCTTTATGAGAACCTAAATCCGGGTAATGGAATAAAGGATATAGATTTTATTTATGGGACTGACAAAAGTAAGGCTCGTATTGTTGGACGATTTGCGCCTAAAGCCAATCCACAATTCAAGTTTCACAAATGTGAAGTAGAAATTCGCTGGCTTGTCGCAACTGATGTATTGGCCGAAGGCCTTAATATGCAGGACTGCGACGTCGTGCTGAACTATGACCTTCATTGGAATCCCGTAAGATTGATTCAGCGTCTCGGTAGGATTGACCGTATTGGTTCAGAGCATGAAGTTATTTGGGGTTTGAACTTCTTACCTGAAACCGAGCTTGAGAAGAACTTGGGTATACACGCCGTCCTACAACGGCGCATACAGGAAATCCACGACAGTATTGGCGAAGACGCAAAAATCTTGGACGAAACTGAGCATGTAAATACCGAGGCTATGTATGCGATATACGAAATCGAAGGCAAACAGCTACTACTCTTTGATGAGGGCGAGGGGGATATTATCGACCTCAATGAAGCAGAAGAATTTTTACGGAACCTCGCAAAGAGTAATCCTGCCGAATTTGAACGCATTGTCAATCTCAGGGACGGTATTCGCTCAGGCTTGAGTTCGACCAATAAAGGCATGTTTGTATTTTGTCAGCAAGGCAACTTCCAACAGCTTATGCTGCTTGACTCTGAGGGCAATGCGAGGTCACGTGACGTCTCAGAGGTACTCGGCGTAATCAAGGCTGGCGAAGACGAAACCGCCCCTGATAAATTACCTAAGGGCTACAACAGCAAATTGATGAAGGTTAAGGCGAGCTTCGTTCAAGAGGCAAAGCACCGGCAAGCGGAAAGGAAGTACTCGATTTCGCTAACGCAAGGGCAAAGATACGTGATTCGTGAATTGCGGACCTTATTTGGAAAGACAGAAGATGAAGATGTTAAAGCGCGTATCAACCTCTTAGAGAAAGCTTTTCGTATGTCGCCAACCCAAGCGGTCAAGAAGGAGTTGAACTTGATCCGCCGCAATGGGATTGTCGGCGAAGCTCTGTTGAAACGCCTTAGCGATATTTACTTTCAACACAGGCTGGAGGATAGAATTAGTAGCTTGGAAGAAACATTGAAGAAAGAAGATATTCCGAGAATTGTGTGCAGTGAAGCTTTGCTGTAGCGGCACGTGAATTTGCGTCGTGATGAGGCTCCGACACCAAATATCAGAAACATACAAGTAGCGAAACGAGACGGTCAGATTATCGACGCCCACGGCGGCTGGCCAATAAAATACGAGAGATATTGTGAAAGAACAGATTCGTGATATGCTTATAAAAGCAGCAAAGAACTGAAAGGTTGTTTATTATACAGAAGTTGGCAAACTCTTAAATTTTTCTATGGATAATCCATCTCATCAGATTGAACTTGGCTGTATTCTTGGTGAAATCAGCACTGAAGAAAATAAGAGTGGGCGCCCTGCTTAGATTAGTGTGACCCTATTTTATTTGCTGCCATCATCCCCAAAGCCACCGCATCAAACATATTCTGGTGAAATCGCTCTTTGTAGGCGGTATCCTGTGTAAGGTAGACTTTAAGCTCGGGGTACTTCGAGACAACAACCCTGCTTACATCGGCCTTGCTTGCCCAGCCGTTACCGCAGATGAACTTTTTGAGGGTGCTCGGGGCATAGCTTACTAATCTGAGCTGCTTTCTTCTGGCAATAGCCTTTATCTCATCGACGAGCACATTCAACAAAGAGGCGTTTCGGTTATTGGCGAAGAAGGCCTTTTCAACTACCAGGACATGGGGCTTAAAGTCTTTTATTAGCCTTAGAATTATCCTCCTTGCATATTGCAAGTTATCGTTGGGAGACCTTCCTTTTTTGATAATCTTAACGCCGTGGTATATAAGCTGGCCTTGGTCTAAAAAGGCAACACCCATCATCCTGGTGCCGGGATCGATGGCCAGGATTCTTGAGTTTTTCTGTGGCATGTTTTTTTGAAGCAGGCGTGGCGAAAAGCCGCCATGTCTGCCTCGGTTAGTGATTTTCTAATTGTTGGGAGCAGACTGCTCCCAGGGCTACTGCCTCAAAGACTCTGATGTGGTAAGAATTCTTATTGGTGTTTTCTTTGTTAAATTCGTGCACTATAAACGGATACTTCGAGGTGAGGATTTCTGCGAGTTTGTTTTTGTTAGCCTTGGCTTCGCCAAAAAAGAAAGCCTCCAGGTCTTTTATCGAATACTGACAAATCGTCAGACCTTTTCTTTTTGAGAGTTGTTTTATTCTGCTAACCGAATGGTTCAAATTCTCAGAACTGCGGGAGCGGTGCAGTTTCTTTATTGCTAGAACATCCGGCTCATGTCGCTCAATAGAACTGCGCAGCAGTATCATGATTTTTTGCTGTTTTTCATTCGACCACTTACCCTTGATGACCTTTACTCTCCAATCCAAAAGCTCCGGCCCTTCAAAGACGGCTATGCCTACGTATCTTGTCCCAGGATTAATTGCTAAGATTTTGGGGATCTTCTTTGGCATATTTTTGTACTAAATAATTAAATAACGCACCTCGACTTTTTTTGATCTTTTCAGATGGTATCTCCTTCACTTCACCAAGAACCTTTCGTAAAAGCCAGATAGGATACTTCCGGGAATAAGAAATGTATAAAGCAAGATTTTCATGGTCTCCTAAAGCGGTGGCTATGTCCATTGCCAATTCTGTTGACTTAGACTGCTTAACAGTCTTTAGCAATGAATCTCGCGAATTCTTACTATCGATATCGTTATTTAATATATATTTATTTAACGTATCGATAGGACCAGCCGAAAAATCTGGCTTTTTGCTTATATTAAGGGGATTTGGCCTCTTAAATGCCTTCTCTGCTGTTGGATTTTCCCAACCGCAGAAGTCGGCAATCTGCTGTTTCTGGAGTGGAATTTTCCCAATATCCGATGAGGGGTTTTCCCATTGTTTGATCTGTATAAGCAGGCCTCTGCCGGTATTCTGGGTTGCAATATATCCGTGCTTTCTGAGGATATTAAGCCACCTAGCGATGGTGTCTCTGTTTATACCCGTATCTGAACTTATGGTCTTTATTTTCGTTGTCAGAAAGCCGGATCTCTGGTTGGCATTGAAAAACAGATAAAGAAAAAACCAGATGGCCTTTCCCATCCTCTTGTAATGCTTTGCTTCGCGGTCCATGACTAGCCCTGTCCAGACAGATGTCCACCACTTTTTTTGATTGTCCATGTAAGTAAAGCTTGTTTTGTTTCTATGGCCCATTTTGATCTTCTGGTTTGTTTTGTAGGACCTCTTGCTCTGCTCTAAGAATGTCTTTTTCAAAAGACCTGCGAAAATCAATAAACAAGGCGTCGACCATCACGCGATAGAGCACACCAAGTCTAAACATGTTTTCTGGTTTCGGCACACAAAGCCCGTTTTCCCAGCGGGAGATCATACTAGCATTTTTTATCCGCAATATCCGAGCCACCTCCTTTTGAAGGAGGCCTCTTGCCTTGCGGTGTTTTCGAAGAGAATTAGGTATCCTCTTGTGTTTGGTATTTTTCATGGCTTTCTTGAATAACTACGTGTAGTTAGAACACCAGAGGTTGAACCGGACGCCCAGCTTGCAGAATCTCAATCTCAGGAAAATGGCGATTACATTGCTAACCGATTAACGAATTAGCGCTTATACTTTCAAGCTATCAGATAGTTAAGTTAAAATAAGAAGGGCAAAGTTGCCTGTTCCGGCAAATCAAGAACTTATTTGAGGAAAAGCTGGGTATAAAAAAACACCCCTTTAGGGTGTTGCTAAAAGCCGTTGGACTACCATACCAGTGTTCTAACAACAGGTTGATACTATAACACAAGATAGCATTTTCATCAAACTTTACAGCCGTTAATCAAGTAAAAGAAAAAAGCGTTCCAACCTGAACTGGAACGCTTTTTGGTTCTCTTGCTACTGCTCAATCTAACCAGTATGGACGAAATCTTCCTCGCCCATTGGCGGTTTTTCGGAAAGACCCTGGCGTGACAATCCACCAGTCGAAGTCTCTCTGACGGCGCGTACTCCTCATTTCCCAACACCCAATATTTCCCTCAAGAGCACCTCTTCTGATACTTTCACACCGCTTTCTTTAATAATGTTCAAAATGGCAAATTTTGCCTCCTCGCTTCTAAGCAGCTTATCTAAGAGAGGGAAGACATCTTTGCCGATTCTACTTCCTATATAGTCAGCAATGGTTCTGTTGCCCAACGCCGAAAACTCAACTTCTTTAAACAGGGCCTTTACTATTAGCCGTTTGAGAGCATTTTTGCCAGCTTCATCAGCACCAATGGTAGCCTGCTCAACAGCATAATCTACGCCCACATAAACGTAGTCAACAACCTTACCGGCGACAGGATTAATGACTTTCAGACCAAGAGTTGTAGCGGTCTGACATGCGTCCTTTATCCCCTTCGTAGCCGTTTCGGCAGCAGAATATGTGCCGTCCAAGACAGCTTGCGAATCCCTCTGGAGCGCAACCGCCACTCTGTAGTACCTATCCGCTTTTTCGGTATAGTTCTTGGCCATAGCCAGATCACTGTCATCCAAGGAGGCACGGGCGTATCGCAGGGATTTCAGAGAAAGAAACTGATAGTCAAGTGCCGCGAGATAGAGGGTCTCGACTTTTTCGACTAGGTCAGGCGCCATCGCCCTAAGAGTAAGAGAAACGTGCGGCTTGGGAAACACAGAAGAGTCTGCAAAGATTTCTCGTTTTCTGTTTATCTGCTGAGATAGGTTAGAGTGACCCAACGTTTGACTAAGGTCCGTTTCCTCCTTCGTGATATTGTACGTTTTGCGGTATCGTTCTGGAAGGTCGGCAAGCGCTCTTTTGGCCTTAAAAGCATATTCGCTCTCCGGCCACCTCCGGATAATGTTGCGGCAAGTTTTGACCATCTGCCCATAACCCACAACCGGGAGTCTTGCCATTTTCCGCTGGCTTACCACCCACTCCCACAGTTGTCGTGCCTGGATTTCATCCTCCATGCTGAGTTTCTTGAATTTTAGTTCAGTAGCCGGCTTGGCTCGCAACCTTTTCTCCTCTTCTTCCCAGGAGTCATACATGCTCTTCGGCTTAGTTTCTTGCTCAAGTCCAATCCCAGACGGGCTTGATAGGTTTTCTGGCTCACGTAGTTTTGTCGAAGATATAGGAAGGGGATGACCATTTTGTTTTATATACCTTAATTCAACCCCATTTCTTTCAAAGACTATCGCATCACCTTCAATTCTTCCTTCACGAAGCCTCCATCCGCCTTGGTAAAGTTGGATAGTACCATTTTTATTAAGTCTCCATGTAAGTCCGGGGGCAAACCCTGAATCTATCGTTCCATCTTTCTTAAAAATCGTTATCCCAGGGGATCTCTTTATTGTTCCGTCTTCTTCAACTCCTTCCATAATATATCTGCCTGGAATCCTGTCGGCGTCTCCTGAAATTTTATCCTCTGAACTCGTCTCCTTAGTAATAATTCCTGTTTCTCCTTGCTTCGTCCAAATCTTACCATCCTCATCAATTAGGGTGTTGCCTTTTATTTTACATCTGTCCACTCCTCCAAGAGGGCCAATGAGTAGCAATTCATCACTTCCAGTTTTCCATTTACCCTTCACTTCATAATAATCACCCCAAGGAAATTTTTCTTTTTTATAAACTGTGTAATCGCTTTTGAGCTCAACGTATTTCCGAGGGTCATCTTGATTAACATATCTCCCTACAAATTCCTCCTCGCTTTTGCCAACTTCCTTGTTTTTTTCTCCGTTACTTCCTTTTTGTTCACAGCCAACTATCATTCCGAGGAAAATCAGAACTACTCCCAAAACAATCATTACATTCTTCATTTTCTTTCTCCTTTCGTTTCTGCGTACCTTCGGAACGACAATCAATAGCGGAGGTGCGCAAAACTAAAGGGCACCGCCGCATAGTGCCCACGCTAGGCCCGCCAGAGCCCGAGAGGAACACAAGCAAACGGTGCCCCATAGTGGGGCACCGACCTTGCACATTTCCTCTCACGATAAACTGGCGGTTTAGCGTAGAATGTCCAAAGGTACAGTGCTATTTCAATTCTAAAAAGCGGCTTTCTCAGCCGCAACGTTCTCTAATCGATTCAAAATCCTCCAAGTTATTACCCAAGAACGAAAACTCGCAATTATTACTGCAAACGTAAAGACACATTTTACACAAATATTGAGGATATTGCCAAACAAAAAATACCTCGACCGATCTTTTAGATGCCCTTTTTCCACCAGAAAAACCGGCATCTTGTATTCTTTAAGTGCTTTTACATAAACGGTTGGACTTCTTGAGCCGCAACTTGCGTTGCATGATGAGGGCCTAAACCTGTTATCCAGCATCAGCAGGTTTCCGCCCACGAGGTTTAGTCAAGGGTAGCAGCAAGGATCCGCTTCACGCTGAAAAATTCAGATTTCTTACGTATGATAAACCTTTTTCTACCGTACATATACTGCGCTATAAAGAAACGTGAGGGATAATTAGACGAAGAGGTGCCTCGGAAAAAACATTCTCTAACTCTGTTCGAGGATTTTGGGCGGATATCTGAAACATCCGTGCTGATTGATGAGATTGTAGAAATAACTACATCCGATGAGGACAGGCTATCTGAACAGCAGAAGATCTATGAGATGCACAGTGAACTCCAAATGCCTATGGGCTGGAAGAGGTGGGAAATTTTTCAACAGCTCTATTGTGCTTTTTTGATGGCAAATCTTGCCGAAGAAGCTCACTTTTCGCTTAAAATTGAAACCTACAGTATGCTCAACCTATGGAGATTCTAACGAGATTTACCAAAGCTTCATGTTTGCGTCTGTATGCTGATGCAATCATTTTGACAAAGTTGTCTGTCAGGATTAGTGACTCACTAAGGATAGCCATAGAGAACTCATCTGCGGAAACTGGTCCAGGAATTTTTCTACGCAAGGCAACAAAAAACTTGGCAGGGCAGAAGCGTATTGCCACTCCTAGTTTTGACTGTAAAGCTGATAATTTACCCTCCAGAGTTTTTGACGGTTCGTTTCCTATAATGAGCACAAATCTGATTGCCGGCAAGGGTGCTATATGCTTTTTGACATCTTCAATATAATCGCAAAGTGCTCTTTCATCTTTCGCTGGTAGTGAATATCGCGACTTAGTGGTCTTAGCTTCTACCAAAAAGGTCATCGGCTGGGTAGGATTATCAGAAATGCAAAGCAGATCCACCGTACGATGTCCTGTACGGGTTGAAACCAGTAGAATCCCAGAGATTGGGCGAGTAGAGCAAGCTGAGTCTCAAAAACCTTCTCGACGCTGCGTTCGCCATACTTTTTGATAATGCCTTGCGCACGCGAAGCTAGCTGAGACAGTTCAGCCAGATTTACGTTTGAAAACATAGCCTCGGCTTTGATTCCGCGCAAGTACTCAATTGGTGCAACACTCACAGTCAGTGCCTTTTTCCGCTTGGGAAATGCCTTAGGCAGAGCAAAGGCAAGAGCCGGTCCCCCTGGTTGAAGATACTCTTTAGCAATCACGTGTGCAAAAGCATCTGCTTCCATCTCCTCCCTGGCAGTGAAAACAACCTGAAAAACCCGTTCCGTTTTTTCCCGTTTTTTCTTTCTTACAGCCTCCACCAGCTCCACATAGCGGCGAGCTTTGCCAGAGGATGCCATTATGTCATAATGCAAAAAGATATGACCAAGCTCATGCGCGACTGCGAACAATGCCTCTGTTTCTTCAGCAGGTTGGTCAGGATAATAGATAAAACATTCCAGAAACTTGGCTTTACCTTTTCGGCCAGGGAGCCTGACTTGAATCTCTTGGGAAATAGTTAAGGCAGAGGGGAGATTCTTGAACATATGTTTAGCGACAGGCCTGAAGATTATGTGGACACGGTGAAGAAGTACGGCTTCAATTGCTTTTGCAATGCCACCCAAAGGACTTAGGCTGGGCAAAATATCCACACTAAGAAGCTGTCTTAATTTCTTGAGCAGATTCTCCTTTTGACTCTTGGTTCTTTTTAGTCTGGAGCGCCTGGTTTTCTTCTTTGCCATTATCGATCCTGAGCTTTCTCCCGCACATTTCACTAAAAAATTATATCTACTCTGGCGTATATTATCTCAGATGTAATACATCGTCAATATCATCTCTTCGCCGCATCCATAACTTGTTTTAGTAATCTATATTTTTCTGCAGGTATTCTCTTTTTTGATTCATGTATGTGAATAAGACCAGGACCTCCTCTTGCTGGTCCGTATGGACAACTTTGCATTAGGAGTTGAAATATAGGGAGACGACCATTGTAGTTATTCAAATCATGAACAGCTTGGTATACAATATTCGCACAAATATCAGCCATCTGTATCCCTAAACAACTGGCGGAATTGACAAACATTATGTTTCCGCGCAACATCTTACCCAGGTCAAACCTGCTTTGATCTATACAATAATTCCTTTCAAACGGATGCTCGTGAGTGTGAATCTCCTCAATTGTTGTAAGGGGCCTACGCTTACTCCACGCGGTTAACCACATCAAAACCATTATTTGAAAAACTATTTCATCTCTGGACAGCCGTCTCGTCCTCACAGCATCCACCCAAAAACTGAGAGCTTCCCAACAAGAGTAGTACCTCTTTTCTGAAAGGAAGAGTACAGAATGTTCAATTGCTTCCCAGAAACAAGATGTCAGTGCAACTAATCTTAAACTGTCGTTTATGCTGAGATTTCCCCACTGCCTGCCCAGCTCTTCGACTTCTTCCCGCATCGTATCGTATATGCATTTCTCCGCTTCCTCGAACAAACGGGCTTTCATGTGGCTGCATATGCTAGTTGTCCTCTTTCTAGATCCGATGCTGAGGTCCAGCGTGGTTGGCGTCACAAGTACTTCAGGATAGCCTGCTAACAGATGACAGAAACGCTTTAAGCTATCCTCAGTCAGGAGATAACCTTTTGGTTCCCCGCATTGCTTTTCGGTAGGCTCGAGCTGCGAAACAAAGTTCTCAAAAGCTGCGTTTATAGAGTTTTCCACCGTTTCTGGTACGACTAAGCCGCAAACGACGCTGCACTTATGTTCACCCGTATCAGGTATTGCAAAATCGCCAGATTCATCAAAAAAGAAATGCATATGTTAGTGTTCCTATTATGACAACCTTTACAAACCTCAGATGAATTTCCCATCAACGCAGATATTTTATACAATAATTTACCTTTGATTGCAAGCTGAGATCCAAAAAAGTGCCCAAATCCAGACAGGTCCAGGTATCTACACAGATAGCCATTCCGAAAATGCACTTTTTTTCTTGACAAGAAGCAGCAAAGATAGCATTGAAATTGGCGAAGGTTCAGAAATGGTGTGTATTTTGGATATTTTTGTCTGCTCTAACTCGAACTTTGCCAGCTTCAACCGCAGACCAGAATTACTGGATAAACATAAGAAGGCCTGATATCCCTACCTAGCAGTGAGTAAGAACAATGGGTGCTACAGGTGTTGAACCCGTGACTTCCTACATATCAAATAAGATTTTCGCTTGTGAGTGCTTGCCTTCCTACCTTTATGCGATAAATTAATGATCTTTCACCATATTTACCTACCTATCCATGCTTATTACCAAAAATTCAAAATTGTCAATTCCCATCTTAAAGCACATCAAATATCTCTTGCTAATTACTACTATTGCAAAAATTTAAAAATATATGACTTATTCCAATAAGCCCTTTGGCTTTAGCACGAATATGAGAAGTACGATAAGTATACTTAAGCTTAGGTGTTATTGATATTTTTGTCCAGCTGCCATTTTTGCAAAGGCAGTAATCCTGTGGCTTCTTTTCTATGTGGCTTTTAATCTTATTAGCCCAAGTTGCCTCATCGTTTACTTGAACGTATCCTAACATGCCGGCTTCTTGGTGCTCATGGGCATATTCACCTGATAGGAAGCATCCTAATCCGTTTCTTCCGAGATACTCTGTAGTTGACGACCTATTATATAGTCTTTTTGCTTCAAATTGCATCGTAGGGCGTTTCCCTTTAAGATGCCTTATGATTTTCACATCTACTCTTTGACGATGCTTTCCATATCTACCTTCTTTATTTATCGGGGGATCGTCATACACTGAATACCATATAACCCAATCAGGGGCTTGTTCATCTTGAAGCACAGCTTCCATGGCCCTAACTAACTCTCCAGTGATATCTGGTTCCTCGCTGTTTTGGTATAAACCAAAATTCATGCGTTCATATCCCATCTGAATTAATTCATGCACTTGTATGTAAAAAGCTTCTCGATATACTTTGCGATTTGCAGAAATATGCCCCGATTTGTTCACTCTACACACTGACACTTATTATTCTCCCCCACAAATCGTTTCTGCGATTATTTCACCGGCATCAACTAAAGCTTGGCTTTTACTCCAGGAAATCTTCTGCATAGGTTTAAAAAAGAATGTCTGCGTACCATTGTATATCCGAAGGCCTCTGTTGAAATAAAACCACTGACTATGTTCCTTAAGTAAATTTTGACGTATCTTATCAAACTCACAGGCCTCTTTCTGGTCAGCTTTGAAAATTGCTGGTTTAGGGTTTATGTTATGCTTAAGGTCAATACTTATCATCGCTGATGTATCATCGTGAACAGCAACTATCTCATGATATATGCTTTTCTGGCCAATAATAAAATTATCAAGTTTGTTTTTGAGCAATAATAAATAATCCTGACAAATTTGTTTATTTGGTACCGCCAAAGCGTCTTTTTCAACTTTACCCTTGATAAGTTTCATTTTTATATTTACAAAATCATCCACAAGGTATTTCTCTGTTTCGTTTAACTTTAAGGCAGAATTAACTTCGTTGTTTAATTCGTTTAATAATCCAAATTTTGCTTCACTATTATTAAACCCATTAATTTTGTCCCATATTTTAACCAGTGATGAATATAAATTTGCCCATCGATTTAAATCAGATTTACGGAGATTATCTAACGGAACAGGAAGTTTGCGTAAAGTGGTAACATTTGCTGCACTGACGTGTATCCCCCATTGAGATGACATAAAAAACTGGTGACACAATACAAAATTTGAACTAAGGTATAAAGCTAAGGCTCTTAATAATGTCTTTTGCGATGTATTTCCAGAAATGCCTATCTGACTAGGCGAAACGGCAAGAAATTCGTCAGAGTAAATCGCAAATCTTCTAGCCGCATCTAAAATGACATGAGGTGGTCTTGAAACAGTTAATCCGTTTTTTCCACCCCTAGTTCTTATATATGACATATCTTCTGGTATTTTTGTGAGTGAATTTGTTAGAAAAGAAAATATTCTCCCACAATTTCTTAATTTGTTAGAATCGATTCGAAATTTATCTGTCAACTCAGGTAAATACTCTTTCGCATCTTGACTACTTGATTTTCTTAGCTCTAAACCTTTGCTATCTTTCAGTCCGTGCTTTTGTGCAAATTTTCTAAAAACTTCAAAATTACATTTCATCCTTTGAAACATTTTGTGATAATGATGTGATCCCCACATTGCATATTTCCAAGGAAGCATTTCACCCCCAATTACATCCGCTGTTGGAATTTCACGTATTTCGTCAGCATTGATGACAATATTCCATGTTTCTTTTCTCTTGCTGCTTCTCGAAGGTTTATTGGCAACCTGATTGGCTACCAATGGTGAATATGTAGTAATTTTTTCATGGCCTAAATCTATGCTATCTCCTTCGTTTTGCAACGTATTTCTGATTTTACAAAAAAATGCCGCTGCAGGAACTTCGGCTCTTCCAGCGAATAAAACATATGCCATATTTGCAAAATTTGCTATGCACCAGACTTGAGTCTGGCGAAATAACTTTTTCCTAAAGCGACTTGATTCATTTTTAAAAAGTGTCATAGAAGGCATCAATAGTCCGATTGCACCATTAGGCAAGATGTGTTCCGTCGCCTTCCACGCAAATGCTTCTGCAGTTTGGTTGCCACCTACTGGATAACTTTTGCTATTCACATGCATCCAATTCCATATAGGTGCATCTAATTCTGATATATCATTACTGCTTAATTCTATCCAGGGCGGGTTACCCACAATCCAATCAAATTTTTTGCCATTCGCAAAAACTGTCCAAGAGGTATTATCTGCAAAAAAGTCTGCTTGGAATATATTTTGATTCTGCAAATTTGGTAATTTAAATTGAGGAAAACTTTCTAGGTCTGGGGGCCTTACATAATCCAGTAGTGTGAGAATCAAACTCAATTCTGCTACGCGACATGCATCAGGATCTCGGTCCACACCAAATATATTGTTTTCAAGTAATTCACGTAAAATAACAGGTCTAACACGAGAGTCACTTTGAGTAGCAATATGTGATTCAATTAGATGTCGATAACACTGAACAAGAAATGCTCCTGAACCACATGATGGGTCCAAAACCTTCATGTCCGCTGTTAGTGGCAACTTCTCATGAAGTTCCGCGAGAATAAAGTTTACCAATGGAACTGGTGTATAGTACGCTCCCACTTTTTTGCCTCGCGATGTCTCTTCGTCTGTTTCGGAAATGTGTAAAAACTGTTCATATACCACAGACAAGGTTTCAATTGGGATATACGAAAAGTCATAGGCTTCAAAGGCAAGATGTAATTGCCCATTAGGGCTATCACCCGCAAATGTACCTGCAACAAGTTTTAAATGCTCAGATTCGATCTTTCCAAGTGGAAATACTTTACCATTTAACCAATCTTCGAGATGTTCTATCAATTCCCAAAAACTTTTTAGAGTTGCATTTCGACTGAATACATTCTCCGGCCTGATTCCCCATTTCTTTAACTTTCTTGAGGATAGAATATCACGGCCTCTCAAGTAATGCAGATAAACATACTTTCCGATTAATGCGTGAGATGTATCCTTGTCAACACCATCCCTACGAAGATATTCATCTAGCTTTTGTAAGTTCGATAGTAAATTCCAGTCAACACGCTTTTCAGGTGTAACCTTATCTCCCCATTCCTTCCATACTAAACCGTTGTCTATCGATTCAGCGGTTAGATTTGATAAACGCTGTGCAACTTCATTATATTCTATTGCCGCTTCAAGTACGCCCGCTTTAGGATCATCATGGTCGTAGCTAAAGCCTGAATAGAGTCTCACCTTTTTATTTGTCTGAACCATAAGAAATGGGACAATATTCTGATTCCATACAATTTTATGAATATGATCTGCTGCTTCATCTGAATCTACCTTACAGACATATACAACTGGTACTACACTCTTTTGTTCAGAACTTGAATCATCACGTAAAACGTACACACCTTGTAAACCGCACTTATCCACAGCCTTACGGAATATATGTGTATGCTCCGTTAATGCATCACAATTGCCTGATTTGAAGTCAAGGTAATTTGGCGACTCATCATAGCCAAGCAGATTTGGTATACTTACCGTTGTCATATCGAATAATTCCTTTTCATGTCAATCAGAATTTCCGGATTTTCCATCAAGCCACTGATCAATCGTTTCACGACGAAAACGCCAATGTCTTCCTACTTTCTGAGCAGGAATTTTCCTTTCCTGAGCTAGGATATAAACGGTGGACTTGGGAATCTTAAGATATACTGCTACCTCTTCGATTGTCATAATAGAATCAGGTGCCTTTCCCATCAATTATTCTCCTTGAGAAAGAAACGAAACATAAATATTACAATTAATTGCGATTCATTCTAATTTGCTGCAATTTGTTGTCAAGGCTTTTTTGGATTAAGTTATAAAGATAAGCGTGAACATCGAATCTTGGAACTGCTGTCGTGTAGAGAGCTATCACTACCTTGTAAGGGAACCCGTAGCCAGAAAAACAGCTGCGGTAAAAAAGAAATGAAAAAATCACCAGTGCAACGGAAATAAAATAATCCGCTTTTTATTTTGGTCGATTGCTAAGCAGAGTTCCGGTTTCTGAGACATAGGCAAAAATTCATTAACCTCTTCACCCGATGATAACCATACCTGGTAATCATCGCAAACTTCATTTCCAATTTCGTTCAAAAGCTTTTTCAATGCTGAAATACCGGATAATCCTGACTTTCTTTTACACCGCTTATTGGCAGGGCTGACTGAAGCAATAAATACATGCTTTTAGCTTCACAAGGATTTATTGCGGAAAAGCTTATGGTAAAACTCCCAAGTTTGAGCAATTTTTACTTGACTCCAAAGGGCAGAAGTGCCATAATTTTATTAAAAGGTTCAGGATTTGTGCGAGTTCTGAACCTTTTTATTTGCCATAGCCTCTGAACCAACTATACAAGATTTTTCTGCCGATTTCTTTCAAATCCACAAAAACAAGTGGTATTACTTAAAAGACAAATATGCCCTTCTTTTTTATTCCTGTTTTTGGTCTAACCTTAACTAAAGCTAACAAATAAAACCGCAAGCGGCGTGTCGAACAACGGCCCTGGGCCAGTTCAGGCTCAAGGTGTTTTGTGGATTTGACAGCATTTCTTGGCGCGTTACAATGCGCGCGCAGCAGTATGAACTAGTAAAAGAAGCCAAGTCTTAACCATCATTAATTTCTCATTATCACAAAAATATGCAAAAAGCTCTTATCTATTGCCGTGTTTCAACGGAGGAGCAAGCTGAAAAGGGGTATTCGTTAGATGCACAGGAAAAGTTTTGCCGGTCTTTTGCATTAAGCAATTCTTATAGGGTAGCAGGTGTTTTTCGTGATGAAGGCAGAAGTGGCACTAACCTGAATAGGCCTGCTCTTAAAGACTTGCTTTCCAAATGTCAGGAAGATAAATCCGTTAATGCTGTCGTCATTCAGGAAACAGATAGGCTTGCCAGAAACACTAAAGACCACCTGACTATCAAAGCACTTCTCCAAAAGGCCGGAGTAAAGCTGATTTCCGTTGCGCAGCCCATGCTGGACGACAGCCCGGAAGGAAATATGGTGGACACTATTATCGCCAGCGTCAACCAGTTCCAGTCAGATATCAACAGTCGAAAAACCAAAAAGGGACTGCAGGAGAAGTTCGACTCAGGCTGGTGGCCTGGGTGGGCGCCACTTGGGTATATAAACAAAGAGGTAAAGGAAGGCCAAAGGATAACCGTACCTGAGCCGGAAAGATGCCACCTCATCAGGAAAGGGCTGAAAATGTATCTGAGAGGCAACTACTCTGCGCTGGAAATAACAGACATCCTTTATGAGAAAGGGTTAAAATCCAAGACCGGAAAGAAGGTATGTAACAGTGTCATGACCAATATTCTTAGGAATCCTTTCTACGCCGGCCTGATGAGGTGGAACGGACAGCAGAAGATCGGCAGGCACAAGCCAATGATCACGCTGGAAGAACACGAACGAATCCTCCAGATAATGGACGCTAACAACTTCTCTGCTTGCCGCAGAAGGAAGCACGATTTCCTGCTCAGAGGCTTTGTGTTCTGTAACATATGTGGTGGCAGGTACACGGCAGAGAAGCATCCGACAAAAAATAACATCGCCTACTACCATTGCGCTTTCAATGGCAAACGAGGCAAGGAGCGGCTGCACACCAATAGAGACCAGAATGTGGAGGTCAAAGAACTGGAGAGACAGGTTAAAGAGGAATTCAAGAAGATTCAGTTCAGTGATGATTTCATCGGCTTGGTGATCGGAAAGCTCAAGAACACCCACCATAAGCAGCAGAAAGAGATAGGTGCTGAAAAGCGTATCCTCTACAACCAGAAGCTGGCGGTCGAAAGGAAAAGGAATTTGGTTGAAGAAAAGCTTCTAAATAGCGTCATTTCGGACGAAGACTTCACAAGGATCAGAACACGAATCAACGAAGAGCTAAGCCAAATCCAACTCCAATTGGACGAGCTGGAAAGGCGGCGAATCCTCGATGTGGATGTAATAAGAGGAGTGCTGAGCCTTACTCGGGACATTCATTCTGCATACAAAAAAGCCCCATACGAGCTCAAGCGGCAGCTCTTGGGCCTATTCTGGGAGAGGTTCTTTGTTCAAAATAGGAGAATCGTCCGAGCCGTTCCTACCAGGTTCGTGCGAATTCTTCTCGAAGAGCAACAAGTTATAATAAGAAGCAACTGGCTCCCCAGTCCAAAGCTTATTATAACCATGCAGGACTGGGAGTATATGAACATGATGAAGGAGAGGTTAGCGGAAGTAAAGAGGTTTTGGGCGAACTCAAGAACTCCTCGCGTTACCGGCGCGAGCGTTTGATTTGGCTCGCCTGCTTCTTCTTGGATTGTTGCTAGCCAACCAACACTTCCATAACAAATCAGCAAGCTGCTCTGCAGCCATTTCTATTAACTCGTTGGTCTTCTCCTTCTGAGTTTTAGCGGGAATATCTGTTTGAACAGGCTTTGGATCTTCATGGCTGGATGCCGGTGTTTTTGACATGACAATATTTCCCTTAATGATTCATCTACCTTTTAGCTTAAGAAAGATAAGACCTCGAGAAAAGACGGGAAATATTGCCGTTCGAGTTAAAATACGCGAACGTTCTTTTGGATAAAGTGTCCCATAAAGGGGCTTCATAGAGAGAAAGTGTTGAGCAATACCTTACAAACAGAAGGAACCTGTTTGTCAAATTAAGTAGTAGCTAACACACCTCAGTTAACGGCCGACCCAGATTCTTTAAACAAAAACTTTAATTTACCTTTACACCAACATAAGAGCTACGGCAATTGCGCAGCCTACCCTCCTTTTGACAATGTACTCTGCTCCCTCCAATATTATGTCTGCGATTGTCAAATCCCTCCTATCAAAGGACTCCTTCAACATGCGCCGAGCGATGTTTTGAGTGGTCACAAGATCTCCCAAGGAGGATTTTTCAAAGATCATACCATTTTTTTCTTGACTATTTGGTTTGCCAGCTATAATAGTCGCTGAAATCTTATTTCCTATAACATCACTCGTTGTGTATGTATATACTGCAGGTACTAATGTGCCAGCTTGGATTTCTAGAGGCGAGCATAGCTCTTTTAGTCGTAAAACTATAGCATTTGCCGGCACTACGCTTGTAACCTGAATTAAGTTCAGATTACCCACTCCTGCATCTAATAGCGCTTTATCTAAAGCATTCGATGCAGTAAATCCTTCTGCTGTGCCGCTACTGAGAATTATCTTGCGTGGCGTTCTCCAGATCATCCTATCCTCACATCCGCCCTATCCTTGTGAAGGCTTTCTACCTTCATACATATCAAGATAAGCATTGCTATAGGGGAATACTGGTTCTTCCTTGTATTTGTCACAAGGGAATTTATCGCAATCTCGAGAACAATAGTTTATTTTATGCTTCACCGCGCACTCGAGCACAGGGCACGAGATACCAAGTTTTTTAAGTTTTTTGAGCTTTTCTTTGCTAAATTCTGTAGTGCCAGAACCACATCCCTCGCAAATGCCTTTCGCGTATAGACCGCATACTTCGCAAGCTATTCCACATGCTCCAATCTCCATTTATTTGTCACCTCCCTTCTTTCATTTAGTTATTGCCTGCATGACTTTATCAATAACATATCTTTGATTTAGATTATCCTGCCATGTCTTTATTTCTGAATATACCTCGTTAGGTTTCTCCTTAGCAAGTCCTAGAAGAGCCTTAATTACAGCATTCTGGGTTTCCTTATTGCTTTTCCGGGCCAATTGTTTAAGAATTTCAAGAGCATTTTGGATGTTTTTAGCTGCTCCTGCGGTAGATAAACTCCTTGCAATTAGCTGGCGTATCCGTATATTATTTTTTTTTGCCCATCTTTCTAAACGCGCAAAAGAGTAAGTCGGATAATATCTTATGAAACCATCGCCTATCGCGAAAGCAAGAGCTTTCTGAATATACTCATCCTCGTCAGCAAAAGAATGCTCAATGAGCTCAAATAGAGGAATCGCCAATTTTTCATCTCTATGTTTAGCCATTCTCATTACCGCAATAATTACTGCCCTACGCACTTTTTTGCTTCCATTAATAGCCCATTCTTGTAATAATGGATATAGCTCTGCAAAATTCCCCTCTAGTAATTTAAACAATGCCCAAGTAACATTTTCTCTAACTCGCCAATCTACATCGTTTGCTAATTTAAGAATAAGTTTTTTAGTTTCCTCTTTTTTGTCCCTATAAAAAGAATAAGGAATCAAACAAGAGGCAAACTCGCGGTATATCCAATTTTCGCTTTTTGCTAATGCTTCTATATAGGAAAATAAGCTAGAGGTATTGATTTTCTCCTTGACTATTTTAGCAATCTTTCTTTGTTCAACTACTCCTGGCTTTCTCGTCGCTAAGTATTTTTTTAGTGATTTAATATCAATTTTTTCTAACATACTTTACATAGTTTGCGATATGAAGTCCTCAGGCCTTGCATCCTGAAGCAATATCCCAATAGGTTGCGATTTGCCCACGTTGTTCGGTGTATAAAATGCTTTGCTGACATTATCTACATAAACTAAGCCTTTCCTTGTCAGTTTTAACAATGTCTTTTCACTCTCTATAAGCCCTTTTTGCTTCAAATCTGCTATCGTCTCTCCATAAGCTTTTTCCGCCTTAACATTATAAAGCTGTTCAAAGATCTCAGTATCCACGGCTAAAGTCTTAAGGCCTAATACAAAATATCTTGACAGTATTTCCTCTCTTGTCAACTTTTTGCCAAATAGAATAGGTACTTGACTATTATTAATACATTCTAAATAATATTTTAGAGATGCAATATTGTAAAATACGTAACCACCTACAAACGAATGGGCACCAGCACCAAAAGCTATATACTCATGTTGAGGTGCCTTCCAGCACTGCCCAACATACAATGAAGCTTTCCCAGGAAGTGCGAAATCTGCTATTGTATATTGGTGATAACCATGCTCTTTTAAATAGTCAGTTGTCAGATAATACATTTTAACATCTTCCTGCAGATTAGGAAATACAAACTGCCCAAACACTTCACCCTTAACATGCGGTGGCAATTCCAAACTGTAACAACTAACGGTGTCCACTCCTAAATCTACAGCAACACTTAAGTCTCTCTGCCAGTCAAACAATGTTTGATCTGGTAGTCTATACATAAGATCAATACCAACATTTAGGCCTAAATCTTGAATTGATTTAACAAGGTCGATGCAATATTCGGCATTATGGTGCAAATGTAGTCCCTGGAGATGTTCATCATTAAATGATTGCACACCTATGCTGATCCTATTAATACCTCCATCTCTGATTCTCCTGGCAGATGCTTCATTAATGCTTAAAGGGCTGGCTTCAACAGTAATTTCAGCATTCTCAGCAATACTGAAGTATTCTTTGATATGTTGCAGAACATCCAGTAGTTGCCTTGATGATAAAATAGCTGGTGTCCCTCCCCCGAAATATACTGAGATGCCCTGCTGATTCTGTAGAAATGGCTTTTCTGAGTACCAAGTAATTTCCTTCTTCAATGCCTCCAGATAGGTTGCTACTTTCTTAGTCTCAAATAGATACTTATTAAAGAAGCAGAAAGGACATAAATATTCACAAAATGGAATGTGAATATAAAAGTGCATTTTTTCTCCTACTTCTTGGTCTAATAATATCTCTTCAGGGTCAAGGTATTGAATATCGCATGGATAGAATGTAACATACTCTCGGTCTATGTCAGGGTACTGAGCATCCCATGCGGACATATCGTTTGGATACTGCCGTTTCCACTTGGATGTCCAATCAGAAATCTCTTTCATCAGTCCTCCTTTCTCTTATCTACGAAGCACTTCGTTTTGCCTCTGCTTGTTGAGGCAATAGTCAATGGTTCTACAATTTCTATAGTCACTTCTATGCTTGATTTCTCAAGTATCTCAAGAAAATCTATAGAAACATGACGTAAGGCATTCGTGATCTTTAATTCTATCTCCTGCTTATCCGCCAACTGCTTTGCTTCAGCTATAAATTGTAGTTGGTCCTTCTCACCAATATTTTCATAGACAATCTGATAATTAACTATTTCTGGAGCAAATCTTTGTAGGGCTTGATTGAATTGATAAGGATAAAGATTAATACTCTCAATTATAAGGCACTCATCTTTCCTTCCAATCCATTCTACCAGTGGATGCGTTCTCCCACATCCACATCTCGCATTACTTATCTTCACAATATCCCCTGTTCGATACCTTATCAAGGGTGTGCCTCGAAGATTTAGAGGTGTCAGAATTAATTCTCCAGTTTCGTTTCCTTTTATAGGCTTGTCCGATGCGAGATCTATAACTTCCACAATAAAGTGATCCACAGCTATATGCATGCCATGATATTCAGAACACTCTGCTGCAATTATGCCCATCTCCGTTAACCCATAATCGTTAAAGACTTCAGCTCCCCATTTTTCTTCTATGAAGTTTCTCAGAGACGATGTTATTTTCTCTCCGGCTAAGATTATCCTCTTTACAGAAAAATCGCTCCGAAGATCAAAACCCTGCTGAATCATTGTGTTGGTTAATCTCATAACAATGGAAGGAGAGCTATCAATGACAGTGGGGTGGGTTTGCTCAAATAGGTTAACAATAAAATCTTGTTCTAAACGAACCCCTAAGGGTACTACTTCAGCCCCTATCTTGTTATGAGCTTCAAGGTGGCCAAACCCAACTAGATATATATCAAACGGCTGCAACAAGGCTATTCTGTCATTTCTTCTTATGCCCATCATATAGAACTTCCTTGCCGCCAGATTGAAAATATAATATAGGTCTTCGGGAGCAAAAAACAGGATCTTGGGAGAAGCCATAGTGCCGCCACTACAGTGTATTCTGGAAATCACCGTATCTGCCCGAAATTGAAAGGGGTCTTTCAGCACACTATCCGGCTCTGTAAATGGAAGTATCTGCATATCCTCCAGCGTCTTTACCTCAGAGACGACCACAGATGCTAAAGCCCCCCTGCAATAAGGAGAGTGCTTCTTAACGTAAACAAGTAAGCTCTTAAGCTTTTCTAATTGGTTCTCCTTAATCAATTCAGGGTCAAGTGTCTCTATTCTCTCATCCCAATAAATCTTTTTTCTCATTATTCAAACCTCTATTTTTCTTGCGAGGATAAAAAGGCATTTGGTTTTAGGGATGCCTCTATATTCATGAATGACAGAATTGTATTCAAATCCTACACTCTCAAGGATTTGTTTGGCATTTCTCAACTCCATCATAATTAATTCTAAGCTGTTAGGGATTATCTTTGTATTCTCTTTTGTCTGAACAAAACAGACAGATTGATAGAATATTTTAGGATATCTTATATTGAAGTTATTAAACCGAACTGCAACATTGTCTTGGCCTATTACATCCATGTTCAGAGCCTCGCCTTCGTAATCATTATCTGGATGTAATATGTCAAAAACGATAATCCCTTTGGGTCGCAGAATCCTATGCTGAGATTCCAGAGCAAGTTGTACATCCTTAGTAGAAGATAGTGTACTTCTAATACAAATAGATGCATCGAACTCCTCTTGACAATCTTGCAGCATTAGTCCGTTTTTGATGTCGGCTTCTATAAGGCTTATCTGCACCCCGGATCTTTCAGCCTTTCTTTCTGCCACTCTCAACATCTGCCTATTAATGTCAACACCTGTGCATTTATAACCTTTCTTAGCGAGATAGATTAAGTGTGTTCCTGTCCCGCACCCTATATCTATCACTGATTTCGCAGAATTGCTCCTCAGAGTATTACTTATAATTTCGGCCTCCTTAGCATAATCAAACAGAGAAGCTTGAAATTCGTCATAGTACTCCACTAGCTCTGAACTAAAGTTCTCCATGAAACTTCCTCCTTTCAATCTTTCCCAAAGTCCTTCTATATCTATCTAATATCATATGCTCAATGCTTATTTCAGGCTCTCCTGAGAGTTTTTTCCAATCCACAGCACATTGGCAATCAAAATCTACCTCATCGGCTAACTTAACATAATTATAGTCCGACGTGTATTTGTATAATATCAGCAACTGCGACAATAATTCATAACATTCTTTGCATCGAGCAATAGATACAACCTCAGGAAGTCGTGGATTTGCTAATACCAACTTATTTCTTATTTCTGGCTTTAAGCGTTTTAGTACTTCAATAGTTCTTCTAGGAGCTGGCGGCATATATTCACCGATATCATATAACAGCTTGGTCAACGTATTCTCTCTTAAACTAATGCTCATCAAGACGACTCTATCAAAACCACTTTCTACTGCAAAGTTGACAGAGTTCACAGCATCAAGCACATCGGCTTCCTTGGTGAGAAACGGTTTCCCTAAAAGAACATAAGCAAGTGCAGAGATATTCTTGTATGGCTTGATTACCTTTAAAGCTCTCAAGAAAAGCCCCGTATTCAGCCCCTTATTGATACAAAACCTTCTTATCAAATCATTTGAGGTCTCCAAGCCCGTTCCCAACATAATCATTTTTGGCCAGACCAACTCGCTAATTTCCCTTAGCCTTTCTTGTATTACATATTCAGGTCTGCTTTCTATGCCTATATATGTAATATTTGGCAGAGCCGAAAGATCTCTCAGTACTTTGTCTTGTATACTTTTTGATACCTCTTCTCCATCCAAAAACGAACCACTCGTGCCTATAGCTACCATCTCATGAGAGATGCTTTTTAGCAAACCTATACCCTTGCTAAGTGTACTTTGAAATTCTTCTTCTCTAATAACCCTATTACTCAAATTTGAGTATCCGCATTCAAAACAACCACCACCTCTTAACAACCAAGAGCAAGGTTTTGTTGGAAGAATTAAGAAAGGCATTGAATACGGATGACCATCCAGATTTGCTTCTTCAAAGTAAAGCCCATAAGATTTGTTACTTATCTCTCCCCCATAGATTGGTCTCCGAGCTTCCCGCAACAATCCAACCAACGCTTTTTTCTGTACTTCCAATTCTTTCATGGCCATACCTAACTTCTATAGTGTAAGAAATCAGGCCGCTACTGTCAAATCGTATACCTTCCTAAGCGGGCATTGCAGCAAGAGTCATATTTGAAAGTCAACACTACTTAACAGTTCTTTTCGGTCGTGGTAGTTTTACAGACGTCGGCAATTAACAATATCAAGAAATAAAGCACTGCGCAGAACACATTTGAATGAAAGGACTTTGTCGATAGGTAAGAGTATTATAGAGCTGGAAAAGGAACTTGCTGGAAAAAAGAAACAGTTGAAGAAGCTACGAACCAAGTGGAAAAATCGCTGGTAATCGAGCTTTTTTGCGTTTGCTTCCAGGGTAATAATCCTCGGCCTGGGCACTGTTACAGCGTCGAATCAAACCTGATTATTGTAGTTTCACCGCAAGACCGCAACTTCATTTCGCACTATCGTTCATACAACTCATTTTCAATATTCGACAGTATACTCCTCACTTTGGTGGGTGTCTGCGATCAGGTAGTCTCTCTAGTCTCATTCTGGAGATCTCATCCCATATGCGATCGACTTCATCGATAACCCTCTCCCGCGTGGCTCCTTTTACTTCGACTGAATCGAGGGCCGCTTCTATGGCTTTCTCGTAGTTGTTTCGGAATTTTGTGTTCAGGCTTTTCCAAGGAATCCCAGACAACAAATTGGCAACGTCTTTATCATACCTCACCTTCCCTCGTAACATAAGAACCGCTAGAATAGGATAACCTAAGTACCCTTGCCAATAAGAGGCGTTGTCATTTGAGGTGATACCTTTTTCACCTTCAGACCATTTTACGATGTACTTCTTTTCACCAGAAGAAGACGTGACTTCTGCCGATCTATTTTTTCCTATAACAACCCTCCGATCTCCAATAGCGCTTAGAGCCTCATATATTTTGGCCTTCGGTGGACTTTTCCAAAAACTCATTATATACATTATATAACTCCTAAGGATTCACTGTCAAAAGAACTAAGATCGTCAATGACTGTGGGAAGAGAATACTTGCTTGGAAGTATTCAAAAGTCCCACGAATTCCTCCGTGAGCCTTGTGTACTCCAAAGTCGAAGCCTCGAAATCGTAAATAGGCAAAGTCTGTCCTTCTCCCAATAGACTGTAAGGTACGAAAAGAGCACGATCCTCAGTAATATAGCCAGAATGAAATGGCACCTTGTTATGCTGATAAATTTCAAAGCAATGGTCTTCAACACCATTTTCCTTGTATAGCTTGATCCAGTATTGTTGCATAGCACTAATCTTCTCACCCATTTCTCCTCTTTCCCTCCCCAAAGAATAAGCTGTCGCCTTTAGACTCGGCGAATTGGGAGCCATTGTGATAACTCTTGTCACCTTCTTAGGGTTCTTAAACCTTGCAACAAAACGCTGAAGATTTGTTCTTGTGAAGGTCCTGCCGTAGACAATAATCATATCTAAGCGACCGCTCTCAAAAAGATCATCAAACGAGTCATAATCATAGAAGCTCGGATGGCAATCATACAGGGAGGGTAGACATACTATTTCTGCATCTTGAACTTTAGTGATCAATTCATCAAAGGATTTGACCCTAAGCTGTTTCTGAATGCTGTTCAATCCCTTGACTAAATGCTTGTAGTAACTCAGCCCACGTAGTTGAAAAGCCGTGCATAATTGAACCATCCTTGCTCCCGCTTTAAACATGTCTATCACCGAATGTACAGTGTCAATGCCGCCTGTTGCAATAATAGGTATATTATCAGGAACGAGAGGTCTTACACTCTTTACAATATTATATGTTTCCTGAAACAATCCATGACCAGCAACTATGCCACCTTTTAGTTCGATAGCAAAATCGGAGCTAGAACTTGGGATAATCCATTTTTTGGTGTTCGCCAGAATGACACCAGTTTCCGGATACTGCTCAGCCAGTTCAATGATTTCCTTGAATTCAGGGAAGTCTCCAATCCAGTCAATTTCACGAGTGAACTTGATGAAACGCGGGTAGTCCTTAAAAACCTTCAGGAAACTTTGAATTTCGCCGTAGATTGTCTTATAAAGCAACTTATCAGTTTCGAACTTACTGTGTATATCCCGCGAGTACCGCGAACGGACAGCATATTTTAGATTCAGTTCAAAAAAATCGGATCCCTTCAACATGTTGAGACATCTACCATAGTCCTCACCCATAAGTAAACTACTACCCACTTTTGAGTATGGAAGCAGTTTCCTTGCAATCTGCAGTAGTTTACGGGAACTGTCATAGTCCAGTAATTCTTTTCTCTTTTTACCATCACTGTAGAGGCTATCCTCGCGGCCGATGCGTTGGAGCACCCTACTTCCTTCCCCGGTTCCGCCTTTCTGGGATGTTGTTTTTAGTGTTACTGCGCTTGGAGTGATCTTTTGCCAATACTGCAAGACCTTTGGTGATTCAGTTAAGTGAGACGAGGCAACCCAGATTGGACTGCTCAATTCGAAATCTTTGAAGAGTTTCACTTTCAGGTTCATGAGGCTTCAACTCCATCTTTTACACAGAAATCGGGTTACTCATTGAGACTTGAGTTGCCCTGAATCGGTGAAGCTAATGCCACATAATAATCGAATTTGCTGGTCTCGTCAAGTCCAAATTTCAAATGATTAGTAAGTGGGGGAAGAGTCTCACTTGCGTAGGTAGACTTTTCGGACAGGTAAAGGTTTCTGCGAGCTAAGTTATCCTATTAATTATTAAGTCAAGTCACTCCTAACGCTAAGGTGGCTGACGAATCGGCCTTGGTCCAGATCATCCCGGATTGCTTCAACTGTTTACCAACCACATGTTTACACGCACCCTCCGCCGCTCCAGAATCTATATCATAACCTTTGGCTCATATATTATACCGCATCTGTTTTTGGTTATCCTAAAGCAGCTTTGGTAACTTTGTCAATTGTTTTCTCTTTCGGTCTCTATGCCGTTTGTATTATGTTTGCAAATTGTTCAGCACTTTCCTTCTCTGCCCATTCCAAAGCCAGCATTTATGTTCTTTGGCCCAGTTTGTCGAGACTTGACTACCTTCGCCAAAAAGCACTTTTCCGCAATCCCAAATGTGTTCTGAGGTAGTTAATCAGAAAGGCGTATCAAAAAAGGAAGTAGATTTTCTACTTCCTTTGTTTTTAAAGAGCTAATCCCCTCTCCAAGCCTTGCAGGGACCGGCATACTCGCAGTCTTTGCACATAAAGCTTGTTCGAGGGAAGAAAACGCCAGACTTGATTCCTTTTAGAATCTGGCTGGCAAGGCAAAAGAATTTCTGGTAATCCAGCTTCTTTGCTTCCGTCTGCAGAGTGATGATCTTTGGCCTTTTTATCTTCACAAAGTCGATCAATTTAAGGCTTCTCGGAGGTTTTCGATACAGTATCTCATAGGCATAACTGTAAGCGGTTAACTGCAGGTGATTATCCAGGCTACTTTGATTCATGCTCTGGTTTGAGGTCTTGAATTCTGTGACTGTCCCTTCTTCAATCAGGTCAATATAACCTTCAAGATTTACATCCAGTTTCTCACCAGTGTCCGTATTAACCAGTGGCACAGTAAAGGGTACCTCGGCCCCCTGCACCTTTCTATGAGGCCGGACAAAGTAAAGAGATAGCATCTCCTTAGCCATAATCGCTAACCTAGTATCTGTCTCACCATTTTTGTAATGTATATTGGTGTCAATCTTTTGAGCATACCAATCTGCATCGAAAATCCTATATAACTTGTCTATTGAAACATCATTTCCATTCATCCTTTGTTTGTGAAGCCAGGCAAGGGCTGCGTGGATGGAACCTCCGAAGGCCAGGCCCGAGGGCTTAAAGGGTTTTGGAAACTTGTCAATGTACTGAAACTTATACTTCAGCGGGCATTGCGAATAGAGATTCATCTGACTACATGAAAGATGATCCATTATTGTCACCTCCTTTCGGTGTATTTCAGAAGTGAACAAAAGTATATTTGTGAGATTTAGACTTCGGTAAAAACCCTGTGACAGGGAAATGGTGGATGGTTCTATTTCAGGTTTGCAGCAGGTAATTAGGCAGGTCAATCAGGATTTCCCGTGGTGATGAGTGATTTATAGCATACTGTTTTATCACGAGGGCTATAAATCCTGCAACCACTGTCGGGCAGTAAATGATAGAACGAGCCGAGCACGGCAGGTGTTCGGATTCATCATTGCCGTACAAATTTTCCTCATAGAAATCAGCTTCCTCGACGTTCATCGGACGAATAGTGTAAATCCTCACAAACTCAACTCCCATACGGGCGTCAATAAGCAAAAATATCTTTCGACTCAGTTTGGTTCTCTTCCATACATTCTGGCGGGTAGTCATATTGTCGACGGTAACAACCACCACACCTTCTAACCTCTGACCTGTATATCGCTGGCGTGTCCATTTAATCTGAACCTCTGTTAATTCGTGCACCAGCTTTGCCAGAGCTTCGACTTTTGCTTTACCTACCATCGCCAGCTTGCACAGTTGATTTGGTATGTTCACCTCTTCGAGTGTATCTGGGTCCCAGACAGTTATATTTGAACAACCCATCTTGGCTAACGTGACCACAGTTGCTGACCCTATAGCACCGGCACCAATAACAGTTATGGGAAACGCAAGTTTTTCCGGCGGTACAATATCAAGCTGTCTCAGGAATCTATTCTGTAAATTCTGATTATCTCTCATAGGCATATCCTTTCATTTCAATCTGATTTTTAAAACATAAAGTCACTATCATCCAGAACCTGTGGCCAGTTCTCTGCACCATCCAATGGACATTCGCCTTCGGCGTGCCGGTAGCCACAATACCCACAGTAATGGATAGAACCGAAGTTATCTTGTCCTTGGGCTTGGTCTTCCTTTTCCTCTGTTCTGGCAAATCTTAATACCTTCTGTGAAACGGTGTTTCTGACCTCCTCTGCGTACTTGTCCATCGATAGATTTTCCTTTGGGATTTGGTAAACAACAGGAATATTATCGAAGACAACCGGTACAGGAACAGCAATATCAATCCGGCAGCGGATGGCAAAGTTGTTGCCCACAACGATGCTTACCAGATAGTCATTAACCAGAAGTCGGCATGTGTCATCGTCTATCTTTGACCAGAAAGGCTCCATATTCGGGTGGCTATGTGCCCAGCACTTAATTCGTCCGGTTTCCTCACGCTTACCTTCTGTTATCAACCGCTCCATAAGTTCTGCCATACCCGTTTGATCCAGTTCCGTACTTACAGATGACCCGGATTGTTTGAGCAGGTAGAACTGCTCAATAATGAATCTATTGCCATCTCGCTTCACAGAGCCCAGACAGCTAATCTCCCTTGAAGTTGAATATGCCCAGCCAAATAACTGCTCAAAGGCATTTTTAGTAAGAACAACACTCAGGTCATCAGCAATAGAGACGCTGATGTTTTCATTCTTCGAAATGATAAGCCCCGTTGGCCAGTTCGGGATCGCATTAACGGTCACTTTGGGTTTTTCTTCGGCTTTCGATCTCGCCTTATCTTTATCTTGCGTTTGCATTTTTTGCAGCCTCCTTTAATTCTTGTAATTTCTTAAAGTAAGGACATTCAGGTCCACATTCTTTAAATTCACAATTCTCATCACAGGGTTTGTGCAACTGCCATTGTTCGTTATATTGACAATCCAAGTAGCAATGTTCTGTACCTTCATCACTGCAATCATCACAGGGGCTGAACCTTTCGAAATCTTCGTTGTAGCTGCATTCCAGGTAGCAATATTCTGTTCGGTACTCGTAGCAATCCTCACAATTGTAGTGGCCGTTGTTCTCGCCGCATTCGAAGATGCAATACGAGCTGCAGGATTCATCGCAGCTTTCACACGGGTTATCATCCTCGTCATAGTATTGACTGGTTGGGTCAAAGTGACTGATCTTTTCATAAGAGCTATCAGAGTTGTATTCACACAGAAATTCATGCAATACCTGCAGGGCCTCAGCTATACGCATAGAGCCGAGCATCTTCGGTATATCTGCTGCGATATTGCCCAGACAAGGATGACTATCGGTATCTACATGAGGATGTGGATAGTCGGCATTTGGATGTTCATCGAGCGCTTCAATTCTGATATTCCCTTTAATGTCCACATTGACATCGTATTTGCCCATGGGAAACTGCCAGTTGTTATACTCAATAGTAATTGACGTGGTAGTAGCAGATATTGAGCCATCATCGCCGGGTTCTATATTGCTGTATTGACCGGATGCCTGTAGTTCAATCAGTGCATGAGCCTGTTTGCGAAATAATCTTGGTCTGCGAATTTGCTGCAGTTTCTTTAGATACTTGAGTTCTTTTTGAGTAACAGGCTTTTTGCGTTCAAATTCAAGAATCGTATAGTAGGCCTGCTCAGCTTTACGCTCATCATCTTTCAGGTCGCCTTCTTTCTCGGTAATTCGCTTCTGGACTCCTTTGGCAAAGGCTTCGCAAAAGCGTTGAGCTAATTTCCTTCGCTGCTTAAGGAGTTTGTCATTCATCTTAAAATCAAGAAGTTCGATAGAATGTTCGATTATGTAGGCCAGTAAATTCCTTGCTTCTTCGTTGTCAGTAGCGGTAATCTCAATTGGTATGACAATTCTGTTATGGTCTACATAGGCAAGGGTCAGAAAATCATCATCTAAAATTCGCTTTTTTTCCGGAATATCTATTTCGATGTCAACCGTAACTTGGTTTTCGGATAATACGTAAACCTTGTCGCTAAGTCTTAAAGTATCTGTTTTGCTTGTCTTACGAACACCATCAGCAATCGCCACGCGAACACTGACGGAGCTTTCAGAATAGCCTTCGTCTTCCGTATACCGGCGGAAAGTCACGGGCTTGTTAGTTCTGTATGCCAGGAAGGTGAGGATATTTTGAATTTCTGTTCTGGGTATGGCCATAGTGGGCCAGGTGTCCGTTGTGATCGACGCTATAGTCTTTGACTCACTCATTGCTTTAATCCTCCAAAAAGAAAAAGGGGGCCGACAAGTTGAGTTTTTGCCAGCCCTTGTTATAGTTCGGAAACTTCTGGAACTGCTTAAGCAATTCCACCCTCAACCTTGGGGATTATCAGGATTGTCGAGCCAGCGGTTACCGGCGTATCGAGAGTTGCAGCGGAGCTATTGACACGCAAATTGCCAAGGGCCTGGATACTACCGTAAGCATCTTCTGCTGCTTTCAGCAAAGATCCTTCCCTTCCGATAACTTTACCACTTTCCGGCTGGGAGAATACATCCCGCACGGTTCCATTTTCCTGAACTTCAATAGTTACGGGCTGACCGGTAAGTCTGAAAATTTCGACTTTCATTTCGTTTTCCTTTCAAATCGAACAGTTAGCAATTAATCGCTTCAGAACAGTTAGACGGCAATAGTTACAACCAAATATATTAGGGGGGGCTGCGCGCAGAGATATTGTGTTTTTGCATAATCTAATTCCTTTCGTTTTAATGGGATCACTGTTGGGAAATGAGTGTTAAATTTAACAGGTGTACAAACTTAGATGAAATTTATTCGATTCATGTTTACCGGCCATTGTCGATAAAGACATCCGACAGGGTAAACTCTTCGGTTATCTGGCTGCCGCACTTCTTGCAAGTGTAGTGCATGTGTATTGCTTCGGCATCTAAAAAGTCTTTGCTCATAAATTCCCGCTCATCCAGACCAGCACCGCATTTTGGGCAACTGTCATCTACTGTTGGTGTAGTCTTAAGAGCGTCTTTTAACGTCTTGATTTCTTCTGCAAACTGACGTGATTGCTCACCGCCGACATTCAGGGAGTCTAACACTTGCTGGCAAGCATTTCGCAACTTTGTGTGAGGTGTTTTAGCAGAGCTATATCTGGCAATAGCAGCTTTTGCCTGCTGTATTTCCTCAACATCATCAAGGTTTATCTGGTCGTCTAATTTATAGAGCAGATCCATTGTATAAGAGCTTAATACCTTGCAAGCTTCCAGCAGGTCTGCTGCCGAATTAGGAGTTTGGGTTATCATCAATTCATTTTCAACAAACTTTACAGCCTCTGCCTCGGTGTCGAACTTACCAGCTTCATACGGTGTACCTAAGTCCAGATAGTGGTCTTTGTTTTCATCAATCTCCTCAATATGTATCCATACTTTGTAAATCATAGCTTGGCCTCCTTTATGGCTTTGTTCAGATATGCGATTTCATCAGCAAACTGCCGGGACTGCTCACCGCCAACGTCAAGGCTGTCTCGTATATGTTCGCAAACAGCCAGCAACGCTTGACACTTCTTGTGCGCGGATTTGGTTCTTGGTAGTTTGCCGATACTATGCAGGAGTACCTGTTGCTGTTTCCAATGCTCCAGAGTGGTTTCCGTGATGCTGTCAATCTTTAAGATGATGCAGCCATTAAGAAATTCAAATTCATCGGGGTTGTCGGTATTGTGCTCTTCCGGCTCGTCCCCATCATCATACCACTGCCTGAAATAATCCCTTGCTATCTGCCAGGCCTGGTCTATGTTTTCAGCAGCTAACAATTTACTTTGAGAGTATTCCTGCTCCCCGTTGTATTCGGTAGCTTGCACTTCATATAGTCTCATGATTTGTCTCCCAATTCATTGCTTTCCTAAAGAGTCATATTGTATGGTTGATAGATGTGATCCGGAGGGTCAATAGAATTGCCCTGAGCATCTTCGTAGTCACACTGGTCGCCAGCGATAAACTCCTGTTTAGTACAAACAAACCTACCTTTATCATCTTTCTCAAAAGTTTGAGCAACGAATCCGACTGTGATCTTTGTGAATTTATCCATGGTCAACTCCCTTCAGTAGTCTCGTGCCTTGGTTTCTATTTTGCTGAGTACATCCTTGAGGTACTCGTAGTCCTTTTCACACTCAGCCAGTTTTTTCTTCAGCTCCGGAGCGGTCTCGATAAGAGCAGCAGCTTCCTGGCTAAACACATCGGCAATAATGTCACCGTTGCCATCTACAATAGTGGCGACTGCAAACCGGTTAGCCAGTTCGGTTTTGTCGTTATATGGTACGGCTTTCCAATTTTGCTGCCGCGTTGGCTTGGCTTGGTTGGCTTCAAACCCGCAGGCTTTCAGGAACGCTTGGCGGTCGAAAAAGGGATTTTGAGACTGGAAGTAATCGGCCAGCTTGTTTGCTATTCGTTTTGTAGCATCGTGCCAGCCTCTATCATAATCCTCGCCGGTGAATCCGTCCCCCACTTGTTCATTAATAATCTTTGCAACTTTTTCAAACATAATGATTCTCCTTGACTAAATTCTTATTCGGTCAAGAAACTTTTTCGCAAACTTCCCCATCAGTGATGGTGTTTCCGTGTCGGTTTCTTCTGGTCAAACTGCCAGACGCGAATTCGTTCATACTGTTTTGCATCCAGGCTGATCTTATCGATGGCCGCATCCACATCATCTTCGCCAAACAGGTGGAAGAGAATTCTCAGCTTGCTTTCGGTCAGTTGAGCAGATTTGGCTAAGAAGAAGTCAAAATCCCGCAGGTTTTCATCGAACCTAAGCGGCTCCTCATCCCTGTCCACAGTGGCAATCTCCAGAAGCAGGTTCTGCAGATACATTTTGGCCTCTTTTTTCCCCTTCTTGATAGAGAAAGCTAGCTCAAGTCCGCGGCCTTCCTGCTGGATTTGACAGCCAGACGACTCAAGGAATCTCTTTACGACCTTAGCAACGATGGGTGATACCAGGTAGAGGAAACGGTTTATTCTCTCAGACTCTTTTAAATCATTCATTTTGCTCTCCCTTGAAATTAAGTAGTGGATTACCCACCAGGCTCTATAGACCTGAACAACTCAGGTGCTATCTCATCCAGCCTCTTAGGCTGCCAGTAGAGGTCCCTCTCCACTGGCAGCCCTAGTGGCCCACGCAGGTTTTCGAGCTCGGACAAATTAAAATAGCCGAACTCCTTGCAGTGGCCATCTACCAGGCCAAAGAATGTGTTCTTACCATCGAACTCAACGACCCACCAGGTCCAGTCCGAATCCGGCGTGAATAATTTGACATACGCAACTGCCTTGCCACCTAACTTGTCCTGGGAGTAAAGCGGCGGCAGCTTTTTTCGGATTCCTTTGGTAAGCAACTTTCTTCCTCGCATGTCATCTCCTCTCTGTTTCTTCCAGTAGTTGCTCAATCATTCCGCTGGCCTCCCGCTTGCTTACCTGCTGTAGGGAATCAACGCCAAAGAGTTTCTTTAATCTCTGGTGGGCAGCATCTGCTTCAATTCCCTGGTCGGCCAGTATCCTGAACAGATACCTTTTCTGGGCATCTGTCATGGATGAGTCATTGGTTGACTGACTGCTGGCTTGAGAGGTTGAAGCTCCTTGCCTTTCACCGGCAGTAACTTCTCTCTCTGTAAGATACAAACTCAGGATAGGCTTTCCGTCGGCGGTTCTGACTTCAATCAATCTTTCTTTCTTTTCCATAATCTTTTCCTTTCTAATAAAAAATTGTTAATGTTCTGCTTACACCTTAACCTGGGGGGACATAGTGACAAGAGGGGTAAATTTGCCGCAAAAGGCAAGTTATTCTTCCTTACAATAAAAGTGGTGGAGATATAGAATTAAGAAATGCAAAGACAAAACAATAATGAGGATCAAATCACACCATTCGCAATCACGAATTACAGGGACATAAGGAAGAGATTCGGTATAAAAGAAAAGAATCGGCGTGGCCATATGTATATTATTGGAAAGACCGGGACCGGCAAATCCACGCTGATTGAAAATATGGTCGTTTCTGATATTGAGGCAGGCAACGGTTTGGCCTTAATTGACCCACATGGGGACTTGGCCGAAGATATTCTGCGCTTTGTTCCCAAAAGAAGGATAGACGATGTTATCTACTTTAACCCGGCAGATATGGAATATCCTATTGCCTTTAATCCCCTGGAGAAGGTTGGATTAGACTATCATCATCTGGTAGCCTCTGGGTTAATCTCGGTCTTCAAAAAAGTATGGTCTGAGTTTTGGGGACCAAGATTGGAACATATCTTAAGACATTCTATCCTCACCCTTTTGGAATATCCGGGAAGTACCCTTCTGGATATACCAAGGCTTCTAACCGATAAAGAATTCCGAAAACATGTTTTAGAAAGTGTCACTCAGCAGCAAGTCAGAGAGTTCTGGTTTTTTGAGTTTGAGAAGTATTCCGCCTGGCTAAGGTCCCAGGCCGTCTCTCCCATTCTAAACAAGGTCGGCCAATTCTTAACCAGCATTCCTTTAAGGAACATAGTAGGCCAGAATAAAAGCACTTTCCGTCTAAGGAAGGTGATGGATGAAGGAAAGATTTTGATAGTCAATTTGACTAAAGGCAAGATCGGGGAAGATAATTGCTCCCTTCTGGGAGCAATGATAGTAACGAAGATTCAACTGGCTGCCTTAAGCCGGACTGATTTACCGGAAAATAAAAGAAAAGCGTTTTGCCTGTATGTGGACGAGATACATAATTTTCTGACACTGTCCTTTGCTGATATTCTATCTGAAGCAAGAAAGTATGGATTGAATCTGATCCTCGCTCATCAATACATCGAACAGCTCGACCAAAAGATAAGGGCCGCCATCTTTGGTAACACTGGAACAATCATCTCTTTTAGAGTCGGAGCCGAAGATGCTAAATACCTGGCCAGAGAGTTCTATCCGGTCTTTGAGGAGACGGACCTCGTCAATCTCGCTAATTACCACATCTACCTTAAATTACTGATTGATGGAGTAGCATCCCGGGCATTCAGCGCCAATACTCTTGGGCCACCCGAGAGGAAGAGATCTTATAAAGATAAGATTATTAAGGCATCACGAAAGATATACGCAAGGCCAAGAAAGGAAGTGGAGAGGGAAATCCTTTTAAGATCATCTCACTCAAACACAGCTTATAACCAGCGGCTCGCCATTTAGTCTACTGTAGCAATTAATCAATATGCGCAAATCTCGTATCTTAATCAAGACCAATAACAAAACAACCTCACTTGATAAATATGCTGGCCAGTGGGTGGCTTTCGCCGATGATAAGATTGTTGCCCACGAGGGAAGCCTCAAAAAACTGATGGAGAAGGTCAATAAACGAAAGAGAACCAGAAGGAAACCCTCAGTTCTGTTAGTGCCCAAAAAAAGCGAGGAGAATCATATCATCTAATCTATGATGAAAAGGCAGTTTTCCTATCTAAGAAAAGGAAGCCAATATTATCCGTTGATAGATATAGAGCTTACCGGCCCGAAAGGGAGCTTGGTAGTTAAAGCCCTGGTAGATTCAGGGGCGAGCCTTTCTATCTTTCGGCCTGAGATTGCCAATTATCTGGCAATCCCAATTAAGACCGGCGAGAGCCTTTATTTCCACGGGATAAAGGGCAAGATCCGCGGCTATTTGCATCGAGTTCCTGTAAGGGTCAGCTCAGAAAAGTTTGATTGCAAAATTGCCTTTTCCCCTGAACTAAAGATCTCCTTCAATCTCCTCGGAAGGAACAATTTATTCTTTCCCTTTTTAATTACCTTCAATGAAAAATCCAAAAAGGTTCTCATTGAGAAAAATATTGAAGCGCAGAAATGATGAGCGGAAGAGGTCACTGTATATTTCGTCCATCTTTCTAATCCTTCCCGAAGAGAAGATTATCTTCAAAACTCATCCCCATTGGCTTTTTGTGGTTGTTCCAGAAATCTGTTTAGCTACGCTTGTGATCTTGGTCAGTAATTACCTCCCGTTTCTTTTTTCAGAGCAAATAGGCCTCCAAAAGTTGATTTTGGTGCTTTTTGGTGCAGCCTGGAGTTTTGTGATGATTGTTATCTTTCTGGATTGGCTCTGTACTAACTACTACTTGACCAATCTGAGGTTAGTAGAGCAAAGAGGAATCATTGGCAAGAGGATTATGAGCATCTGGCTTGATAAAGTTCAGGATGTAACCTGTAGGTTCGGCATCTTAGGCAGAATCTTTAACTTCGGGGATATCGAAATCGAGTCTGCTGGAACCCATGGCAAGATCGTCTTCGGCTTTTTGCCTTTGCCCCGGGAACTGCGGGAGGAGATTGAAGAGGCTATTCTGCGCTATTGGCAGCATCGGTCTGCCGCTTAAATTATTTTTGCACTAATTACTACGTGTTTCTTGAACTATACTATTTCCGTATGCTTGCTCAACACCTCTTACGCCTTCAACACAGTGCAACGTCACAACTTACCGAACTCCAAACCCACCTGACATATTAAAACAGGGAATATCTACTCGGGAAGGAATTTAGTATATATTGCCCAAGACCAAACGAGCATGTTTGGCACGCACGTGGTGACATTGCTGGCAAGACTGGTCCAGAAATACTCCAAACTCGCAGAGCTTATTGGGGCTTGGCCGAAGCTTAGAAAAGTTTTTCGGACGCCAGAGAGCGTGAAAGATGCCTTGAAGTGAATTTCGGGGTGTTTTTCGTTCGTTTTGTTAAAGTAATAACCCTTATTTTGCTATCAACTCTTTAATGGCATTCCAATCCGTAACTATATCTTTGCTACTTTGCCACAAATTATTGAACTCTCGTAAAAGCGCCTCTTTATTCCCACTCTTAGATATTTCACTCAATTGCCCTCTGGCGATAATATCGGGCGAAGGAATGTTGTAGGAATTATATTTACAAATAATAAATCTATCATGGATTAGGGATTTAATCTTTGAGTCAGCTATAACCCTCAGCTCACAATTGATATCTTTATTCAACATCTCTTTCTTAAAATCCTTAAATAAATTCCTTAGCCCTTCATCAACTTTGTCAATAGCCATGATAATTTTAATCTCGTTTACCTTCTCTGTTTCAACTGATTGGGATAAAAATTCAAGGCCTTTCTTTGAAAAATATTTATCCAGCCAATAAATCTGCCCTTCACAAGATTTTAGAAGATTGATAAAAATAATCTTATTCGTAAAGGGTCTTGTGGGTAAGATTAAAGTTCCCTCACTTTTCTTGATCTGACATCCCACCAACTCCTCAATCATATTTATAATTGCTTTCTCTCTCAAATCCAAAAACTCTTCAAATTTATCAGATAAAAGTGAATTGTAGGTCCTCAGGCCAATTAAGTGTGTTTTTAATACATCAAAAAACTGGCTTTCATTGCCATTGTATTTTTCTTCAATAAACTCCTTGATATAAGTTGAGGGGACTTTGCACCGCTTGATTCTTCTATTAGTTTCATCAGACATCCAAGTCATATTTAAGATAGAGTTAACATTCTTATTCGAGCCAGAGCCAAATTTAAATGATTTTGGAAATAGATGGTCTTTATCATTTGTCCTTGCATTTTCCAGAGATTGCGACGTGGCAAAATCTTTAGCTCCCTGTAGTGCAATCAAAGACATAACTCCCCTATATTTGGCATTTGATTTTGACTGAATATCTCTAAAATACAGGTTTGGCAATTCTCTGGTAAAAAGATTTACTGTTCTAGGAATTTCCAAATCATTCTCAACCCATGCTTTCATATCTTTGAAATCAGACGTCATCTGAGAATCAGCAGCAGAAGAATAAGCATTCGTGAAAACCGCTGACCAATACCATTTACTTAGCTTTTTGTAACAGTCCCCCTGATTTTCTTGGGAATCAATGAACTTCAACATAGCAGTCAACACAGGGATCGTAGGGGCAAAAGGAATCTCTCGTTCATTCCTTACACCAAATCCATCACGCATATTCTCTAACTTCTTGATAGCTTCGTTCATATAATCGGAAACTTCATCCCAATCTTCTTCGAAATCCCTTTCAGAATTTTCGTAGATATTGGAATAAATGTTGAGAATATCTGCCCTTTTGCAGGAACTATTTCGATCATACAGCAAAGAAAGTGCTTGGAGGATATAAATTGGTATTTTTGTGATGTGCTTGAAATATCTAAGAATATTAGGGTAATTTTTTAATGTAGCATCCCACATTTTTTTTAATTCGATATCATACTTATACAACCGTGCTATGAGTAAATCAAACACACTTAGCAGTTTACCCTTAGTATTTATACCCTCGAAAATATCTGTGACCTCAGCTAATTCCATGCTTTTAGGAAGTGAAACGAAAGGAATTTCAAAGCCTTCCCACATATGTCTTAATTTGTTATTAATGATTCGCCGAATCTTCCTTACGCTTTCAGCATTCTCCTCTTGTTCCAAAAGAAAATCCTCAAAACCATCTACCCACTCACTATGTTTTTCCAATTCAAAAAGAGGAAATAACATTCGCTGAAATGATTCCGTTCGTGAGAATTTCTTAGAATGCATCTCAACAATTTCATTATCAGCATTTTTATTGAAGTAAGCATAAAAATTCACGTAAAGATACAAGGGCACCTTACTACCTCTCAAAGCAAACTTGGAAGCTTTAATTGCGTAATACAAAGAAGTCATTCTTTGTTGACCATCAAGGATTATTGCAAGGGGGCTCAACTCTTCTTCACTTTTTTGAACACCCAAAATGGGTTGAATCCCCAATTCAGGGTCTCTGTCGGTTTCCCATAACAAAAAGGATCCTACATAATAGTCGTGAAATATAGCCTCCCATAAGTCTCTGACATCTGCCTTCTTCCAATCAAAGTACCTTTGAAAATGTGGCAATACCCAATCTGCTTTATCACACTTATTTACAATCTGACTAATTCTAATCCTTTGGGGATCACCCAATAAGTGAGGTTTAAAATCAAAACCTTTTTCTAAATCAACATTTTCAAAAAAACGTCTATAATCTACTATCTCAGATTTAATCCCATTTTCAGTTTCTCGTGCAGTTTCTTCTTCCTCAGCCTCTTTCTTTTTTGCTCTTCTTTCTTCACTTAAAATTTCTGAATCATACCAATAAACCAATAAATCTTCATAGTCGCGATTTCTCAACAAATCCGAATCTAGTGCCCGTACCAAGGTGTCAATTTTTTTGATATTGTTTGTATATTCATCAAGTTTATGAGATATCCTTTCTCTTCTCTCTAAAATCAAATTTATACTTCTAACGGAACGTCTTGTCCTATTATTAACTATGGGGAAAGAGTTATTGAGTCCCCAAAGAATTGGCGTAATTGACCCACATTGAAGTCTCCGGCTGTATTTATCTCCTACAAACTCCCTTATTAACCCAGGTAACATTTTGGGATTATCTTGAAAGCTTTTACATAAATTATATATCTTATTGGCAATCAGATTCCATTCTTCGTCAGTATATTTGTATTCTTTAAAAAACAGCTTAATATTCATAAAAGATGGGAAAAGGCTAACTCTCTTAGCCATTCTTGATTTAGAGTATGGTAGAAGGCCATATAAAACCCACTCAGTAAACTCTGGGCTTTGGGAATCCATCTTGGCAAGCTTACGCATTAATTCTTTAACCTCTGCCTTCTCATTCTCCATTGTTTTGAGATGTTGTTTAGCCTCTTCTGTTTCAAGATATTCCTTGAATTGTTCTAAAATCTCACGAATTGGTTGGCTTTCTTTCCCCATTTGGCAACTCTCCTTTGTTTAGCTTACAGGAACCCATAAATGACATTCTTTTCCTCATCGCCGCATTAAAGCTACTTAAGCTGAGGAAACATCATGTTAACTAAGTGGAAATTTGTCGTCAACAATTAACTTGGGATGAGGAATGTGTTGGTTTCTTTTTAAGTATATATTAATGCCATCAGCTGAACCGATACATAAGGTGCTTGCCGTCAGGTGTCCAATTAACCCACCGAACATGTTCTGTTCCTGTCAGTTCCGGGCCGATTTGCCGAGGCGCTCCACCGTCAGGACTGAGGACGAAAATGGCCCTTACGGGACTTTTGCCCGATTCCGACGTTACTTCTCTGTGCGCCGTATAAGCAATCAGCCGGCCATCCGGTGACCATTGCAGTCGCCAGGGATACTTCCATGGCCCCGAATCTTCGAGAATCGGTCGGATCACGGTTCCGGTCTGATCGGCGATATACAACTTGTCCTGACTTACAAACACAATCCGGTCGCCGCTGGGCGAGAAGTCGCGAAAACCCACAGGCATACCGGCTATTTGGTCATCAATGACAAGACGGTAGCATCCGTATCTATCAAGAAAGAAAATAAATTGATGCACAGAAAGAAAACCGTTAGACCCCACACGTAGATTCGTATAAAATTGTTTCATTCACCTAAATTTTGTGGATCTTCGCGAAATGGAAAAGACGCAAGGAAAACCAGTTGGTATCTGGATTCGGGTTTCAACCGAAGACCAAGCCAGAGGCGATAGCCCAGAGCATCACGAAAGAAGGGCCAAGGCTTATGCTGAGTCTAAAGACTGGAAGGTTATAGAGGTCTATCATCTTGAAGCAGTAAGCGGCAAGTCGGTAATGGAGCATCCTGAAGCAAAAAAAATGCTCCAGGATATCGAAAAAGGCCGGATTACTGGCCTTATTTTCTCCAAGCTCGCACGTTTAGCACGCAATACCAAGGAGTTGTTGGAGTTTGCTGACATCTTTCAAGAGTACGGAGCAGATTTGATTTCCCTCCAAGAATCTATCGATACTTCAACCCCAGCAGGCAGGCTTTTCTATACGATGGTCGCTGCAATGGCTCAGTGGGAAAGGGAGGAAATCGCCGATCGGGTAACTGCTTCAGTTCCTATCAGGGCCAAATTAGGGAAACCTTTAGGAGGTCAAGCTCCATTTGGATACCAGTGGAAAGACCACAAATTGATTCCTGATCCAGCAGAAGCTCCGGTCAGAAAGTTAATCTACGAATATTTCTTGGAGCATCGCCGAAAGAAGAGGGTAGCTCGCCTTCTAAACGAGGCAGGTTACCGAACCCGAAAAGGAGCAAAATTCACTGGTCTTGCAATCGGGAGGCTTTTGCGGGATTCTACTGCCAAGGGCGTTCACCGGGCCAATTACACTCAAAGGCTTACAGACAAGAAATGGGACTTCAAACCTGAGAACCAATGGGTCTTAACCAAAGTAAAGCCGATTGTATCTGAGGAGCTCTGGGAGCAGTGTAACCAGATTTTGGATGAGCAAAAGAAAACTCGCAAACCACCTGGCCGCAAAGCTGTCCACCTTTTTACCGGTTTTGCCTATTGCCACTGTGGCGAAAAGATGTATGTACCCTCCAATTCACCGAAGTACATCTGCTACAAGTGCCGAAACAAGATCAGCATAACTGACTTAGAGGAAATCTTCCACCGCCAGCTAAAAGGTTTCTTTTTCTCACCAGAGGAGATTTCCAAGTATCTGGAAGAGGCAGACAACGTAATCAAGGAAAAACAGGAACTTCTGGCCGCCTTAACCGAAGAAAAGGGCAAAGTCCAAAAGGAAATGGACAAAACCTATAAGCTTTACATAGACGACCAGATATCCAAGGCAGGCTTTGGCAAGCGATATAAGCCGATGGAAGAGCGGCTGAGCCAAATTGATGAGCAGATTCCCGCCTTAGAAGGGCAGATAGATTACCTCAAAAACCAATACCTTTCAAAGGATGAGATTCTCCATGAGGCAAGAGACCTATATTCACGGTGGCCAAAACTGGAACGCAAAGAAAAAAGGCAGATTATTGAAAATATAACAGAAAATATCATTATTGGCCAAAAGGACATAACCATCAACCTGTGCTACCTCCCCTCTCCCTCTAAAATGATGGCAGAAAAGGAACGGAGCAGGAGGGATTCGAACCCCCGGTACCTTTCGGTACAACGGTTTTCAAGACCGTCGCCTTCAGCCGCTCGGCCACTGCTCCGGATTTTCTTGATTTATTAGCTTCACAATGGCTAAAAGCTTTTATGGAACTATTGTACTCTTAAATTTTTCTCTGGCAGCTACATAGGTTACGTTTTGTTGTACATACACGAGACAATTCTAAGTTTATACTTTCGTCTTGTCAAGTTGCTTTTAACTTGTTTGGTCGAACCAGCAAGGTACTTCTTAAAGTTATGTTTTTTCCCATCCAGCAGTCCACGGTTTGCACGACTCGAAGAAAAAAAGAGCCATCAAGGTTAAACGACTAAATACAACCTGGTGGAGGCTGGGTAAAGTGATGTCCCTGATAGCTCTATATGTTTTGACCGGTCACTAATAAGTGTATCTTATAATAATTATAAGGTCGTATTAGTAAAAACGCAAAACATTTTTGTATTCTAAAAAGTAAGTTATTATAAACACTTTAGTTACGAGAGAATATTATTTGACTTTTTTCTGCGAACTGATGCCCCCCACAAGAGGGTTTGGGAAAATTTTTTTAATTTTTTAGTTGACATTACATAGTGTGCATAACATAATATGTTAAACATAGTCTAATATAAATCTGTGAAATCTGTGGTTAAAAAAGGAGATTTTTTATGAAATTTGAAAGTCAGCTATTGAAGGGAATTGCACCGGTGGTCGTTCTGGAGATTCTCTCTCGCGGTCCAATGTATGGCTACGAGCTCAGCCAGGCCATCGAGCAGCGAAGCGGCGACATCCTGACCCTCGGCAAAGGAACGCTGTACCCGCTGCTTTACAATCTGGAGGCGAAGAAACTCGTCAAAGGAAAGTGGGAGAATAACCAGTCCAGCCGAAGACGCAGATATTACTCCATCACCGGCAAGGGCAAAGACCAGTTGGCAAAGCAAAAGGCCCAGCTCAGGGAGCTGACGGCCGGCCTGAATCTCGTCTTCGGCGGCGCACTCACACTGGCCTGACCTGTATTTAGCCCGCAGTTTCACTGCGGGTTCACAAAACGCAATATTTTTCTGAGGTCAAAAATGGAAACACAGGAAAAGCAATCCTACCTCCGGCGCCTTCCCGATTCCGCCGCCGCATTTATAAAACAGGTCATCAAAAAAATGCGCTATCGTAAAAAGGTCCGCTCAGAGGTAATGGCAGAACTTGCAGCGCATTTTGAGGATGAGCTAAAAGATTGCAAAACCGATGAGCAAAAAAAGCAGATAGCTCAGCAGCTAATCACCGACTTCGGCGATGTGAAACTGTTAGCTGTTTTACTACGCCGGGCCCAAAAACGCTGCCGACCTCTCTGGCGAACTATTGTCGCAAGGACGTTTCAGGCTATCGGAGTTCTGATTTTGTGTTTTATCCTCTATGTCGTCTGGTTCTTGACAGGAAAACCGGTTATCACCAACAATTACGTTGCTGAGCTTAACAATATGGTTTGTCCTGTAGCCGATGAATCTCTAAATGCAGCACCATTGTACCTCAAGGCGGTTGACTTATATGAGGAGCTGTCGGACGACTTTCTTCTTTTCTTCGCGCAGAATCAAAAGGCAATCGTTGATAAGGAATTCACGCGGTTTGCAGATTTGGCCAGTAAAATTGATAGAGTGCTTTCAAATAGAGAGCGTCGGAATTTCCAAGAAGAAAGAAAAGATGTCCAGGACGAAGTATACGGAGCTCTGTCCCGGTTTCTGGGAAAGAA
>Ga0315532_1000127_pt1 | contig 61156 bp, 53 predicted proteins | sample SalMarWE160370MG_FD_203082 | JGI IMG/M metagenome (GOLD analysis project Ga0315532, IMG submission 203082) | Salt marsh sediment microbial communities from the Plum Island Ecosystem LTER, Massachusetts, United States - Salt Marsh Sediment WE1603-70 ...
TAAGGTCTTTAAGTCTTTTGGTCTTTACGCTTCGCTGTTATAGAGTCTTTCAGACAAGCTACCGCAGGTTGACGATTGAGAAATTACCTAAAATTTCTTTTCGCGAATCCGGGCCTTTTTACCTGTTAGTTCACGCAGATAAAATAGTTTTGCCCTGCGTACTTTCCCGTGTTTGTTGATTTCAATTTTTTCAATGAAAGGTGATGCTATTGGAAATATCCTTTCAACTCCTATATTACTCGACATTTTTCTTACGGTAAAAGTTTCAGTATGTTTACTTCCGCTTCTTTGTATTACCACACCGCGAAATTGCTGAATTCTCTCTTTATTACCCTCTACTATTTTATAGTGCACAGTAATTGTGTCTCCTGCTTTAAATTTGGGATATTCCTTAGCTATCGCATATTCTTTCTCAACTACATCTAATAGACTCATCTCAAGTAATATTTTATGTTACTGACAGGATTTTGAAATCCGGTCGCAAATGTAAAAATAATATTTTGATTATCCATCATCATGTTTTTATAAATAACCAGTCACCAATAACCAGTCACCAACCCTTCCTACTTCACTTTAAATTTATCACCTGTATGCTCAACTATGATACGATACCATTTATCACCATATCCCGGTTGGGATAATGAAGGAGTATAGTATTTGTATCCTGGCGGTACAGGTCTTTTCTCTTTTACGTTTCCATCAACATATTTTGTAAAAAGAAATTTATATAGTTCTTTCCACTGCATAACTGTATTATTACCTGTTTTGGCAGAGTACTCTGTCAGGTACTTAACAGCTTTGGCAGGTCTCTTGTTGAAGAGCCTCAGTGCGTTTTTATCAATCTCAGATGTTTCATTTATGTATCCATTCTCGAGCTCATTTTGCTTTTTCTGAAGGTCATCAATAAGAAGACGGGTACGTGTATATGCAAAATTAGTCACCTGGTTAAAAACCCAGAATGCAGAATTATCACTGAAAGTCATTATATCTCCATTTCCGACTTCAAACGTTTCCGGTACACGGGTAATCCCACAGTACATTGGTGAATAGACTGTGTAATAGGTATCATCAACACCGAACCAGAATATTCCTCCGATGGGATCGGGCAGCCACGAACGGCTCTGGGCCACGAATGAAAATCCGCATTGCTGAGTGGAGATAGCCCTTTCATTAATATAATCAACACCATCCACCTGCCATGTCAGAGGTCTCCATCTGACTGTGTTGCTATAAGGACCTGCACCCACATCCTTTGTCATATCCATCGGCGTGTTCTGAAAATAATCCCTCATCATTCCCATTACATCCTTCAGGCTTAACTTATTATCAGGCTTGATCCATATAGGCATCCTGTTATTAAGATTTTCACCCATTGCATAATCAAGATATTTACCCATCTGGCTGTTCACCTTATTGAAACCAGACCATACTCTGGCTTCACAAAATCTGGCACCACTAAAATCAAGAGGAGCATACGCATCGCTGAAACTAAAGTCTTTATCTTCACCTGAAAACCAACCATAGCTTCTTGCCACATCTATGACATCATATGCGTAAACGGTTTCAATCTCAGCATTGAATATCTTGTCAAGGTCTTTTGAAGTAATTGATTTTATTCCGTCAGCAAGCGGAAAGGTTGTTATTCTTGGATGATTAGCATGACCTGAAATATAACCATCAGGAATACGACGGGCTACCCATACGGCACCTTTTTTACCATGTCCTTTGCCTATAAGTTCCAGTATCCATGCTTCGTTCTTATCTGCAATCGAGAACGATTCTCCGGAACTGGTATAGCCCCATTCAGTTATTAACTGAGAGAATGTGTATATTGCTTCCCTCGCATTTGCTGCTCTTTGAAGGGTCAGGTAAATCAATGAACCATAATCGATCATACCTGTTGAATCAGCCAGCTCACGCCGGCCTCCAAATGTTGTTTCTCCAATTGAAAGCTGATGCTGGTTCATATTACCGACAACAGAATATGTATGGGCAACCTGTGGTATCCTTCCCATAAATTTACCAGTATCCCATTCATAAACGTCAAGCATCGATTCTGCCGGCCAGTTTCTTGCAGGCCAGAAATACAGTTCTCCATAAAGAACATGAGAGTCAGCTGCATAAGTGATCATTACAGATCCGTCTTGTGACGCTCCTTTTGTTATAAGAAAATTTGTACAGGCACTGGATTTCTGTTCAGGTAACAGGCCTGTTAACACTATTGACAGAAACAAAACACAAAATTTTTTCATAAAATCTCTCTATTATTATTACTATTATCAATTTTAATTATCTAATAACCACCTTGATATTTTATTTAATGAGGATTGTTTAAAGTTAAAAGAATGAATCGCAAAGGTAATAAGGAGTACACAATTTCAAAGGCTATCTCAGATCATTTTAAGCATATTGATGATACTTTTTATTCTTTCAGGATCAGCAACTTTTCTTGAATACTCCACTAATCCCGGAAAGCCGCCCATTGAAATATTATCTCGTCTGAAGGTCATTTCGCTATCAGTCAGTTTTCTCCCGGTAAGGTGAATTTCTTTTACACGTGTGCAAGTTACTAAAGAAACAATATTCGATTCATCAATACCTCCACTCGGCATAATGATAATCCTTTCTCCGCCCTGAATTACAAGCTGACGTATGAGTTCAGCACCACCGGGAGCCTTGTCGCTTTGCCCTGATGTCAGAAGCCTTGCAGCTCCTGTCGCAATAATATCTTCGAGTCCCTGTACAGGATCATAACACATATCGTAGGCCCTGTGAAACGTTACCGTCATAGGATTGGCAAATTCGATCAGCCTTGCAGTACGGTCAATATCTATATTCCCATCAGCTTTCAGGATCCCCAGTACAACTCCATCGACTCCGTTTTCACCGCAAATTTCTATATCCCTTCTCATGATATCATATTCAAGGTCGGAATATAAAAAATCTCCTCCCCTTGGTCTGATGATAACATGAAGACCTATGTCCATATTATTTCTTGCTGAAATTATTGAGCCAGATGACGGAGTGGTTCCTCCCTCCGTCAGATTATCGCACAACTCCACACGGTCAGCTCCCGCAATCTGAGCACTTATTGCTGATTCGACGCTGTCAACACATATCTCAACCTTAAAAACCATTATCTGATTCTTGAATTTCTTCATTTACCACTAATCGCCAGATGGCGGATGGGAGTAAAAATGATTTTCAAGAAAACACTTTGCATAGTTAGAAAGAGGTAAATTCTTATATTTTCGATATTTTAAAAGTACCAATATTTTCTGTATAATTGTGCTTTACAAATCTTAATAATTATGGAACCAACCCTATTAGTACTGGCAGCAGGAATGGGAACCCGGTACGGGGGAAACAAACAACTTGATGAAGTAGGGCCGGCCAGAGAGACAATAATCGACTATTCTATCTATGATGCAATACGTGCTGGTTTTGGCAAGATAGTATTTGTTATCAGAAGAGACATTGAAGAACAGGTTAAAGAGAGATTCGTGGAAAAATTAAACGGGAAAATTGAAGTTGACTATGTCTTCCAGGAGATTACCAATCTGCCTGAAGGAGTCATAGTATCACCGGATCGGCAAAAACCCTGGGGCACAAGTCATGCAATTCTTGTCACAAAAGAAAAGATTAATGAACCGTTTGGTGTTATCAATGCTGATGATTATTATGGGGTGGAATCATTTAAAATCCTTCGGGATTTTCTTGTTAATGATATAAATGATAATAATTATTGTATTGTAGGTTATAAGCTTGGCAATACCTTATCTGATCATGGCCATGTTAATAGAGGTGTGTGTCAGGTCGGGCCAGATGGTTTATTGAAAAATATTTTTGAAACCCGGGAAATTGAAAAAACCAAAGATGGAATAGTAGCACCAGGACTGGAGGGGACTCCTGTGCGCTTTTCTGGAGATGAGGTAGTCTCTATGAATCTATGGGGATTTAAACCTTCATGCTATAGTTTCCTGAATGAAGAATTCCGCAATTTCATCAATTCTTATGGCATGGATCTCAAAGCCGAGCTTGATATACCTACCTCTATCGATAAATTTGTTAAAAACGGTGAAATTACTATTAAGATCCTGATGAGTAACGAAAGATGGTTTGGAGTTACATACCGTGAAGACAAACCATTTGTGGTTGAGAATATCAGAAAGATGATCAGGGAAGGAATCTATCCGGCCAGAATCTATTGACTATTACCAGGTAAAATCACAATTTAAAAGGCTGATATTATCCCTGTTATCGGTGACCTTTAATGTCAGGTGATGTTTAGTTCCTTTTGCAATTCGTTTGGAATCAAATTTGTATATCAATATATTATTTTTCAGATCATATTCGAAAAGAGCCCATTTTCCATCAATTACAGGTTCGTATGATTTAATTCCTGAAAGGTCATCTGAAATTCTGATTCTCAGTTCTTTCCTTCCCGTAAGATCAACTCCTGGAGATAATCCGTTAGCAGATATAACAGGAGGGATTGTGTCAATACCAATATAGAAGTTGCCAAAAGTTGTTGGCCCGGCATGCACAGATCCATCTGCCCAGAAACTGTTCAGGGGGCTTTTCTCGGAGTCATCTCCAGCCTGAATAATCAGTAGTTTCGATTCTCTTCCTTCAGGAATCCTGTCAGGTTTAATCGAAAGTCTGTATGACCTGTGCACAGGTGTAAACCTGTTATGGATATGATGTATTCCTGAAAACATCTCAGTGGTGCCCGGGGTCATTTTATAACTGAAAAATAATGTATCATACAGAGCTCCTGATGGAATATTAACTGAAACATTTTTTGTAACAAATCTGTTATTTCTGCTGTAGGGCATGGTAACTAATCCATCATCAGCATCTTTCAACTGAACCTCAGGTATTCTGTCTGATGATCTTATATGAAAACCAAGTGATGATTTGTTATTATGTATGTCTGTTACGATTATCTGAATGTTATATCTTCTGTCGCCGTTAAAATCAAAAATGCCTCTTTTAACTACGTTTTCATAAACACTTAGTTTGTCATTCGGAAGAATAAAAGCTCTTTCAATATATCTCTTTTCTCGTAAGAAGGTTTCGTAATCTATATGACTGTTTATATATCTTGTCTCACTGAATGAAAATTCGTCCATTACATATTTAAAAACCGATACACTGTCGATAATCAGTTCAATTGAGTGTACAGAACATTTACTATAGCTGTTATTAAGAAGGTCGTAGGCTTGAATTCCAAAACCGGCTGTTCCGCTTATTCTGATCTCATTGCCGGCAGGAATATAATAGTTACCATGGCCTCCGGCAACTTTTATTTTTCTTATTTCGTTCTGATTATTTATCAGTGTATTACGGTTTATGGGATATACCACAAGGGTTTCCATTACCGGTTCAATATTATCCTCAATACCAAAATCAAATAGCAAGGGATTTACAGGCACTTCATTTTCTGATTTTCTTATTTCATAGTGAAGGTGGGGCCCTGATGAACTACCTGTATTTCCTGAGAATGCAATTAGATCACCCTGATCTACCCGGAATTTTTCTTTTGAAGGGAAAAGTGTAATAATATAACTCTTTTTTGCATACTGACTTGCTTTAACGTACGCTTCAATCTCCGGGATAAATCTGTCAAGATGAGCATATACAGTTGAATATCCTGAAGGATGTCTCAGATAAAGTGCTTTTCCGAATCCCCCGGATGACACGCTTATTCTGTAAACATATCCAGAAGCTGTAGCAATGACTTCCTTGCCTGTAACTCCCTGGGTCCTAATATCAAGTCCTGAATGGAAATGATCAATCCTCAGTTCTCCGAAGTTTGCCGAAAGGGACAGAGGTATCTTTACAGGTGCAATAAAAATGGACCTGTCTCTTGGAATTTCATCTAACAGGCTGAAAAACAAAATACTAATGATGAATATATTTTTTACAGACATTTACAGAAGATTACATGTTACAGATTTGCAAAACTATACATATGGCTTATTCATACAAACTATTTATGTTAAATTTTTGAAAATATCATTTACAATATTAATTTTGTATTAAAGTATTTGTTATGTCCGGTCAGGGTTATGAAGAATTGAAGTTGCTGAACATAAAGCTGGATGAACTGTTAAACAGATACAATAACCTGAAAACGGAATGTGCAGATCTCAGAAACAGGAATGATGAACTAACAATGGTTCTTCAGGAACGTGATGAGAGGATAAGAGAATTAGAAACTAAATACGAGAGAATTAAATTATCAGGAGCATTGCTGGGTGAGGGGGAGAATGCCTTGGAAGCTAAGAAGAGGATAACTGAACTAGTGCGGGAAATTGACAAATGTGTTGCTCTTTTAAACAGATAAAATATAGCAATGGATGATAAACTTTCGATCAGGATTAATATTGCTGACAGGTATTATCCATTAAAGGTGGAACGGGAAAATGAAGAAAAAATCAGGAAAGCAGCCAGGATGATTAATGAGAAAGTGCTGCAATACAAGCAGCGCTATTCTGATAAGGATGTACAGGATTTTCTGGCTATGGCTTCACTGCAATATGTAATAAAACTTACAGAGGAAGAAGATAAACTGAATAATGATTATTTCCCTGATGCCTTAAAAGAATTAATACAAAAAATTGATTCAGTTCTTGAAGAAAAGAGTAACAGCGTTCTTTAAAATATAACAACTAATTGCCCGCATTGTTTCTTCATTCATTTTTAAAACTCAACAGTTAAAACTTTGGAGCAATCCTTAGTTCATCCAGAGCAGGCCTCATTCCGGGTAACCGGAATTCCTTCGGGAACAGTGGACGTTCGAAATGAGTTAGGAGCTCCATCCATACAGATATGGGGTTTTATAAAAGCTGAGGAGACTTTGCGGGTTTTTTATTTAAATTAAATTACATATAATATGACACTAATACAAGGGACAATAGGCGGCGGACTTACAGCATTCCTGTGTATTTCAGTCCTGATTTTCGGATTCGTTGTATCATATGTTTTATGGCAATTATCGTTTAAGAAAAAGAGCCGTAAAATAATCGACGAAGCTGAAGCAGAAGCTGAAGTTATACGGAAAGAGAAAATACTGCAGGCGAAAGAGAGATTTCTTCAGTTGAAATCAGACCATGAAAAAGTTATTACCGAAAAAAACGTAAAGATTGCTCAGGCAGAAAACAGAATCAGGCAGAAAGAACTGACACTCTCTCAAAAGATTGAAGAGGCTCAACGTAAGAAGAATGAATCAGAAGCTATTCGTGAGAACCTTACAGCACAGCTTGAAATTGTAGATAAAAAGTCGGAAGAGCTTGCCCGCCTTCACAAGCAACAGATTGATCAGCTTGAAGCAATTTCAGGATATTCTGCAGAGGAAGCAAAAAATCATCTTGTAGAATCCTTAAAGGCAGAAGCCAGAACTGATGCCATGTCGTATGTCAATGAAATCCTTGATGAAGCTAAAATGACTGCTAACAAGGAAGCAAAAAGAATAGTAATCCAGACTATTCAGCGTGTTGCCGCAGAAAATGCAATTGAGAATGCAGTAACAGTCTTTCATATTGATTCCGATGAAATGAAAGGCAGGATCATTGGCCGTGAGGGCAGGAATATCAGGGCTCTTGAAGCAGCAACCGGGGTTGAAATTATAGTCGATGATACTCCCGAAGCAATAGTACTGTCGGCTTTTGATCCTGTACGTAGGGAAATCGCCAGACTTGCTCTTCATCAGCTTGTTACTGATGGCAGGATACATCCGGCTCGGATAGAAGAGATGGTCGAAAAAACCCGAAAACAAGTCGAGGAAGAGATACTTGAGGTTGGAAAGAGAACTGCAATTGACCTTGGTATTCATAGTTTGCACCCTGAACTGATAAGACTTGTCGGAAAAATGAAATACCGGTCGTCATACGGACAAAACCTCCTTATGCATTCCCGTGAAGTTGCAAATCTTAGCTCTATCATGGCAGCTGAGCTTGGACTTAATCCGAAGCTCGCCAAAAGAGCTGGACTCCTCCATGATATTGGCAAGGTACCTGATGACGAACCTGAATTACCACATGCCATTCTGGGAATGAAAGTTGCTGAAAAATACAAGGAAAAACCTGAGATATGCAACTCTATCGGAGCACACCACGATGAAACTGAAATGACAACTCTTATTGCTCCCATAATACAGGTATGTGATGCTATTTCCGGTGCAAGACCAGGTGCAAGACGTGAGGTTGTGGAATCATATATCAAGCGACTGAAGGAACTGGAATCACTCGCTCTTCAGTACCCCGGCGTAACAAAAACTTATGCCATTCAGGCAGGAAGAGAACTGAGAGTGATTGTCGGAGCTGAAAAGGTATCCGACAAGGACGCAGAAGGTCTCTCTTTTGATATAGCCAGGAAAATACAAAACGAAATGACTTATCCCGGCCATATCAAAATAACAGTCATTCGTGAAACCAGGGCGGTGAATTATGCAAAATAAATCAGTAACCTTAAATTCTTACCTTTGCCAACCTGTTACAATGTTAAATAAAAATGTCAAAGATAAAACTCCTAAACATTGTAGGTGCAAGACCTCAGTTTGTTAAGGCATCTGCAATAAGCCGGGCCATACGTTTACATTTTGCTGATAAGATAAATGAAGTTCTGGTTCATACTGGCCAGCATTATGATAAAGAACTCTCTGAAATATTTTTCAATGAACTCGAAATACATCCTCCCGATTATAACCTGGCTGTTGGATCAGCACTTCATGGCAAACAAACATCAAAGATGATTACAGGCCTTGAAGATGTTTTACTGAAGGAAAAGCCTGACTGTGTTATGCTTTACGGTGACACAAATTCAACCCTGGCTGGTGCAATAGCTGCTTCGAAGCTTCACTTTCCTGTTGTTCACATTGAAGCAGGTTTAAGATCGTTCAATAAAAGAATGCCTGAGGAGCTGAACAGAATAATTAGCGACCATTCTTCCACACTGCTGTTTGCACCAACAAACGCCGCATTTAAAAACCTGATGAATGAAGGTTTCAAACCGGAGAACACTCCTCCATACGATATCGATAATCCTAAAATATATCTTACCGGGGATATAATGTACGACAATTCAATATTCTTTGCTGAACTGGCAGAAAAGAAGAAAGCATCAATGCTGGAACAGATGTCCCTTGAAAGAGAGAAATTTATTCTGGTTACAATACATCGCGACATTAACACTGATAGTGTCGAACGCCTCGAAGACATCCTGACAACACTGAAAACACTTTCTGAGGAAAATTCAATCCCCTTTGTAATGCCTCTTCATCCACGTACAATCAAATCACTGAAAGCCAATCATCAGACACTTTACGACGAACTTGGCAGTTGTGGATTTACAAAAATCATATCACCGGTATCTTATCTTGAAATGATCATGCTTGAAAAAACATGCAGGATGATTATTACTGATTCAGGAGGCGTGCAGAAAGAATCTCATTTTTTTTGCAAACCCTGTCTTGTATTACGAAAGGAAACTGAATGGACCGAGCTTGTGACCAACGGTACAGCCAAACTGGTGGATGCTGATCCGTCACTGATAAGAAATGAGTTTGTCAGGTTTATGCATGCTGACACTGAACTGAGATACCCCGGTTTTTATGGCAACGGCAGAACGGCTGAGTATATTCTTCAGGAAATACTGCTTATGGTTGAATGACATTAAATGAAGTGATTATACCTATGATGAAACTTTTTAATAATAATCTATGGAACGTTTATTAAGGAACAGTAATATTCTGGTAACCGGAGGAGCAGGCTTTATCGGTTCAAACCTTGTCGAATCATTCCTTAACGCGGGAAACAATGTTGTTTGTCTCGATAATTTTTCCACTGGTAACCGCAAAAACATCAGCGATTTCATTAATAATCCTCGGTTTAAACTTATTGAAGGGGATATTCGCAAATATGATGATTGTGTAAAAGCTGTTTCAGGTGTGGATATAGTATTCCATCAGGCAGCATTAGGATCAGTACCCAGATCAATTAAAGATCCCGTCTCGACAACAGATGTTAATATCGGTGGTTTTGTCAAAATGCTCTTTGCTGCAAAGGAGTCAGGTGTCAGGAGGTTTATATTTGCCGCAAGTTCTTCAACCTATGGTGATCATCCTGATCTCCCGAAAGTTGAAGAAAAAATCGGAAAACCTCTATCACCTTACGGTATAACAAAATATGCAAATGAACTTTTTGCTTTTAACTTTTCGCAGAATTATGATATTGATGTTATAGGACTCCGTTATTTCAACGTCTTCGGCAGACGTCAGGACCCCGAAGGTGCTTATGCTGCAGTAATACCAATTTTTGTAAAGAAACTGATAAGCCACGAAGCTCCTGTTATTAATGGTGATGGCTTGAATTCGAGAGACTTTACATATATTGACAATGTTATCCAGGCTAATCATCTTGCAGCACTGGTGAATGAAAGATCTGCAATAAATGAGGTTTATAATGTCGCTCACGGGGAACGAACCAGCCTTAATCAGTTGTTTGAAATTATTAGGAGCATTATAGGCAGATTTGATAAAGAAGTACTTAATATACAAGCTGTTCATGGACCTGAAAGGGTAGGGGACATACCTCATTCACATGCTTCAATAGAAAAATCCAGAATGCTTTTGGGATATCAACCTGCTCATACAGTGATTCAGGGAATGGAAGAAGCTGTAAAATGGTACCGTGAGAATTTGTAACATTTATTACAAATCTGTTTTTCAGATGACCTTCAATATTTTCAATGCCAGTTCATTGATGACAGGCTTGTAATCATGGATAAACTCTCCGGTAACCCTGTTCCCGATTACAGCACAAATTGTAAGAGCTTTATGTCCAAGCAGTCCTGATAAACCATAAATTGCGGAACTTTCCATTTCGTAATTACAGATTATTCTGCCCTTCAGAGAAAATTCGGACAGTTTTTTGTTTATTTCATTATCAAAGGCAGCAAGCCGAAGGCTTCTTCCCTGAGGAGCATAGAAGCCTGGTGCTGAAATTGTTATGCCTTTTATAAAATTTTCGTTGCCGAACAATTGAACGAGTTCTTTGCTGGCATTAACAGCATATGGGTAAGCGAGTGTATCAGGCCATTCCAGGTAATAGACAAGGGCATCTGACAGTAGAGTATCAAGAAGCCAGTCATAGCCCTCATAGAAATGCAGAAGACCGTCAAATCCCACAGCAGTTTCGGTAAGAACAAATGATCCTGCGGGAACATCACCCCTCAATCCTCCTGATGTACCAAGTCTTATAAGAGTAAGTGAAACCGGATCCTTCTTTGCAACGCCTGTATCGAGATCAATATTTATCAGAGCATCGAGCTCATTTATAAGAATATCAATATTGTCGGTTCCGATACCAGAGGAAATGATTGTAACCTCCTCACTGTCATATGTTCCTGTAACAGTTCTGAATTCCCGGTTCTCTTTTCTCACTCTTATTTCATGCAGAAGGGAAGAGAGCATTTCAACACGTCCGGGGTCACCCACAATTATTATTTTGTCTGAAATATCACCGGGGAGAAGCTTTAAATGAAAAATACTTCCGTCCCTGTTAGTTATAAGTTCGGTCTTCTTTTGCATAAAGAAATGAAGAGTTAAGTTATCACATTATAAAAAATATATAAGAACATCTGCAAAATTAAAAGAAAGTGGAATAATAATTAATTCTTAATGGCCTATTATTTATTGATCAGTCCGATCAAGTTAAGAATTTATTATTGAGGGATTCTGTAATGATTTTATGTTTAATCATTACAGTTAAAATATGTTAATTATGATAGAATCGTTGAACCATATTTGAGATAGTCTCAGGTTTTCGGTTATTTTTGTGTAAATTTTTTTGAATATTATAATAGTATATTGATTATCAGGCAAATGATTAATTCACTTATTGAGAAACCGCAACGCTTTTCAACAAAAATTGTTGTGTTTTTAATTTTGATATTAAGTTATTTTTCTTTTACTGGTTTCTCACAAACCGGCAATAGTGAAGCTGAAAAGAAAAAGAGGATCGAGGCTGTCCGGACAACATTCCCTCCAAAGATTGATGGTATTCTTGATGAACAGGTATGGTCTTTGTCTCCTGTTGCCACTGATTTTATTGTCTATATACCTGATAATGGTAATCCATCGAAGCTTAAAACTGAAGTTTATGTGCTTTATGATGATGTTGCTCTTTATGTTGGTGCTTTTATGTATGATAAGAATCCTGATAGTATATATGTTGAACTTGGCGAAAGAGACGCTGACCGTATGCTGAATGCAGACAATTTCAGCATCGAAATAAGTCCATATAACGATGGAGTCAATGGTTTCAGGTTTAAAGTATCAGCTTCAGATGTCCAGTCTGACAGTAGGATTGAGATGTTTGACTTTGGTATGGGAGGAGGCGGTGGCAGAAGAAGAGGCGGAGGCGGAGGTTCTGGGCTAATGGGTGCTGGCGGTGGTGGACAGGGACGTCAGGATAACTGGGATGCTGTTTGGGAAAGCAAAGTCAAACTAGTGGAAAATGGATGGACAACGGAAATGAAAATACCTTACTCGGCTTTGAGGTTTCCAAAAGAACAGGTTCAAACCTGGGGAATTAACTTCTGGCGCGAAATACGAAGGACCAGAGAGCAATCTTCGTGGAATTATGTTAACCGAGATATCGGATCAACAATTAATCACCTTGGCGAAATTTATAATATCTCAAACATTAAACCTCCACTTCGGCTGTCACTTACACCTTATCTTTCTGGATATCTGCAAAAGACTTCAGGTGAGAGACCTGTTTTTACATATAATGGAGGTCTGGATCTTAAGTTAGGATTAAGCGAGAGTTTTACCCTTGATGCTACTCTGGTTCCGGATTTTGGACAGGTGCAATCTGATGATCAAATACTAAATCTCACTCCCTATGAGGTCAGATATAATGAAAAAAGACCGTTTTTCATGGAAGGTACCGAGTTATTTGACAAGGGTGAAATATTCTATTCAAGACGGATCGGGGCTATTCCAAAAATGTATGAGAATGTGGAAGATAACCTGAACGCAGATGAAAAAATCTCACATAATCCTCAGGAAGCAAGTTTGATCAATGCAACAAAATTTTCCGGAAGGACACGATTCGGACTTGGCATAGGTGTATTTAACGCTATGACAAAGGAGATGTTTGCAACAATTGAAGATACACTTACTGATGCAATCAGATCAGTAAAAACAGAGCCTTTTACCAACTTTAATATGATAGTCCTTGACCAGAATCTTGGAAATAATTCATACATAAGCGTTGAAAATACAAATGTCTGGAGAGACCACGCGAAGGATGAGACCTATTATACAGCAAACGTCACCGCAACAGATTTTCTTATCAGGTCAAAAAGTAATTTGTATTCAATTTCCGGTAAAGCTGCTTTAAGCCAGAAATATTACGACGAAGGGACACCTGATTACGGGCATATGTATAGCATGCGGGTTGGGAAAACCGGGGGAGCTTTCAGAGTTGAATATACATTGAATGGTACTTCTGACACATATGATCCGAACGATATGGGTTACTTAAGACGCAATAATGAATTTGAAAATGAAGTGCAGATTTCGTATAATATAAACCGGCCATTCTGGCGAATTAACAGTACACGAAATTCTTTTCAATTCACTCATACCCAATTATATTCCCCCAGAGTCTTTACTGGAACAGAACTAAGTTTTTCTTCCTTTACTGTGTTCAGGAAGTTCTGGAATTTAAATCTTCGGGTTGAATTAAAACCAAAAGGATCAAATGATTATTATGAACCACGCGTTGAAAACTGGTTCTATCATAAAGGAAGTGAACTTATGACGATGCTTTCTTTCGATTCAAACCGCAGTAAGAAATTCTTTGTTGGTATCAGAGGATCTTATACAAATATTAACTCTCAATATAATCAGAAAGAATTCATGATCTCATTTAATCCTGCAATAAGACTTAGCAACAGAATTTCAATTAATCACCAGCTTCTCTTTATGGTTGCTCAAAATGACATAGGTTACGTTGATGATTACGATACGGGTGAAATTATTTTCGGAAAAAGAAATAATAAAACATTTTCCAACACCTTTTCAACCGGTTATATTTTTACAGCAAACTCCTACTTATCATTTAGATTAAGACATTACTGGTCGGTTGCTGATTATGATGGTGATTATTATCTCCTTAGAAACGATGGAAATCTGGATAATTATAACACCTATTCCGAAAATAACGATAATAATTTCAATTCCTTTAATATTGATATGGTTTATAACTGGCGCTTTGCACCGGGAAGCGATCTTTCTATTGTATGGAAAAACGCAATTTATTCTGACGGAGACTATGTTATTACTGGTTTCGGAAAAAACCTCAATTATATGTTTAACTCACCACAAACCAACACTTTTTCAGTGAAAATACTCTACTATTTCGATTATCAGTATCTGAAAAAAAGGAAATAAACATGATTCAGCGTATTCAGTCAATTTATTTAATTTTAACAACTTTCCTTCCTCTTTTATTCCTAAAAGGCCGTTTTTTGAGCTTTATCGATAATGCAGGTTCTGATATATATATCACATTCAACAGGATATACAAAGCGACAGGCGATGAAATATTCTCATTTACAGAAAAAGTCTGGTCTCAGTCAGCTATTATCATCCTGATTTCTCTTTTATCACTTATTGCAATTATGTTATTCAGAAACAGAAGGTTACAGATGAGAATGACTTTGTCAGTTATTGCTCTTTCAGCAGGTCTGATCGTTAGTTCTTTCTTTTATTCAATGTATATTATTAACAGCTACGGTGCCAGCATAGTTCCGGGAATTAAGATGATTATCCCTTTTCTGATACTTGTTTTAGCCATCCTTGCTTACAGGGGAATCAGGAAAGATGAAAGACTAGTAAGATCATATGACCGGCTCCGTTGAAAAACTGATGCCCGGATTATATGATATGGAGGTTTTCCTGATTGGTTATTTTTTCACAATAGTGACATTTAAGTGCAACAATCTTCTTTGATACAACCCTGAACCTGGTTGTGACCTGTTCAAAATTAGTTATGCATTTGGGATTCATACATTTGGCTATCCCGATAATTGTGTCGGGTACTTTAACCACCCTTTTCTCAACAACTTCGTAATCTCTTATAATATTAAGTTTTGCTTCAGGAGCAACAAGAGCAATTCTGTTAATATCTTCATCTTCGAAGAAAATACCGGAAATTTTAATTATTGCTTTTCTTCCGAGTCTTTTACTTTCGAGGTTAGTACCAAATGTTATCTGATTCTCAATATGATCAAGGCCAAGAATCTGAATAACTTTGAAAAGGTTTTTTGCAGGTATGTGGTCAATAACTGTTCCGTTCTGGATTGCACTGACGCTCAATTGTTTCGGTTCCTTCATGATTTCTACGCTTCTATTTAATCCCCAATAATGAACAAAGAATAGCCTGACGGGTATATACTCCGTTCAGGGCCTGTTCAAAGTAGTAAGCTTTAGGATTTCTATCCACATCAATATGAATTTCATTAACCCTCGGCAGTGGATGAAGAATTCGCATATTAGGTTTTGTGTTTTTCAGCATTTTATCTTTTAATACGTATACATTCTTAACCTTCTCGTATTCTATCGGGTCAGAGAATCTCTCCCGCTGAACTCTGGTCATATAAATGATATCGGCTCTGGAAATTATATCTGTGAAATCAGTATGTTCATAGTATTTAAGACCCATATTATCGAGGTACAGCTTGAACTCATCAGGCATTTTCAGTTCATCAGGGGCAATGAAATTGAATGTTGCGTTCCACCTCGACATTGCCATCATCAGTGAGTGGACTGTCCTGCCATATTTAAGATCGCCAACCATAAAAATATTCAGATTATCGAGTGTACCCTGTGTTTTGCGTATTGAATACAGGTCCAGAAGGGTTTGAGTTGGGTGCTGATTAGCCCCGTCACCGGCATTTATAACCGGGACTGTAGCGATTTCACTTGCAAACCTGGCACTACCTTCAACAGGGTGTCTCATTACAATGAGATCACAATAATTATTGACGGTTCTGATAGTGTCATATAATGTCTCTCCTTTTGAAACACTGGAGCTTGAAGCATCAGAAAAACCAACAATTTTTCCTCCCAGCCTATTAATTGCACTTTCAAAACTTAGCCGGGTACGGGTGGAAGGCTCAAAAAAAAGCGTTGCTATTACTCTGCCTTCAAGCAGTTTCTGAACCGGATTTTTTTCGAATTCCACGGCAAGATCAAGAATCTTCAGAATATCATTAGTAGTTAAATCATCTATCGACACTAAGCTTCTGTTTTTCATAGGTCTGAATCTAAAAAGACTGAAAACTGAACTCTAATCAAAGTTAATCAAGAATTAGAAGTGCAGTAATAAGTGTTAATAATTAATTAAAACTTTTATGGTGTCTGACCTTTCTTAGCGGGTATCGATATGTTTGTATTTTAAATCCTCAATCCTTGAGAACCTGTCCAGAATTCTTGATCCTGCCGACAACCTGAAATTAACTATTATTGAACAGGTGAGGTCAAAGTTCTGATGTGACTGACCGGCATTTTCTTCTTTAATTATTCTCATAACATCGTTTGCAGAGCTATATGGAAAGGTTAACTCATAGAATTCCTGAATGGTTTGTTCGGTTATTTCGGCATTCTTTATTGCAGTTGCAGCTGCAGCTCTGTACGCATTTATTAAACCACTTACTCCCAACAGAGTACCACCAAAATACCTGCTGACAACAATAATAATATTGGTTAAATTGTATGAATTTATCTGTCCGAGTATTGGTTTTCCTGCTGTTCCGGAAGGCTCGCCGTCATCATTTACTCTCCATGTAAGTCTTTTCAATCCAAGCATATAAGCATAACAATGATGTTTTGCATTGAAGTGTTCTTTTCGGATTTTAGCTAAAATCGACTTTATTTCTTCCCGGCTTGTTACTGGATATGCCATAGCAATAAACCTGCTGCCTTTTTCTTTATATATACCCTGAGAATAAGTTACAACAGTCTTATAAGTGTCGGATTCCATTAAGTATAAAGATGAATAAATTTGTTTATTAACAACACAATATTAATTAATTCCGGCCGTCTGATAACTGAATATAGTTAAATTTGGTATTTTTGTTAGTTATTAATAATATTCATGAGCGTTTTGTTAGATGAGAAAGATCTTCAGAAGCTGATTGTTATCGGTGACAGGATCCTTATCAAACCGAAGGTACCACAGTCCAAAACTAAAAGTGGTCTTTTTCTTCCTCCAGGAGTAAATGAAAATGAAAAGGTGCAGATTGGTTACGTTCTGAAAGTAGGACCGGGCTATCCTATTCCTTCCGTGAATGATCAGGATGAGCCCTGGAAGAACAGAACAGACGAACCAAAATATGTTCCTCTTCAGCCAAAAGAGGGTGACCAGGCTATATATCTTCAGAGCAGTGCAATCGAGATTGAATTTAATAAAGAAAAATACATTGTAGTACCACAATCAGCCATTTTACTCCTTCAAAGAGACGAAGGACTCTTTGAATAACATTTGAAATCATGGGAAGTGAAATTCTAAAAGACAAAAAAATCCTGATAGTAGAAGATGACCTTTCTAGTCGTCTGTACCTGAATAAAATACTAGAGAAGACAGGAGCTTTGCTAATGAATGCTGGTGACGGGCAGGAGGCCATCGATATTACCATGAGCGAACCTGATATTGTTATTGTCCTGATGGACATCCAGTTACCGGTTCTCGACGGATACGATTCGGCCAGAAGGATCAGGGAATTCAGAAAAAATATTATAATTATTGCCCAAACTGCATTCAGTCTTCTGGGCGACCAGGAAAAAATAATCACCTCAGGTTTTGATGATTACATTGTTAAACCAATATTCCCGCACCAGCTAATCGAAAAACTTGAGAGTTTACTTGTAAAAGAATAAACCTTCCTTCCAGAAATCTGATAATTATTCTGGGTAAACCGAAAACTGCCTGAATTCTCTTTTAAAATCTTCAATTTCATGACGCCAGCGTTCCTTTTCAATACTAACTGGTATTCTGTCAGTGAGGGATTTTCTCATCACCTCATCACCCGACAGGATATCAAAAGGCATCAGTTTATGTTCATATTCGTAGGGTGGCAGATTAAATTTCAAAGCCCCTGATTCAGATGTTTCAATAATTGCATCAAAAATATCAATAGCCGTTGCAACTGGATGATAAATACCCGGATTCGTGACATAAATCTGCAGACCATTACAATATATACCGTCAAACTTGTTAAACGTCGGGATAAAACCATGTATTCTGAATGCACAGCCGGGGATATTTCTTGAATCAAGATTCTTTTTAAGATTGTAAGCATTTATAAAGGGTGCACCAAAAAGCTCAAACGGAATGGTTGTTCCTCTGCCTTCCGAAAGATTAAGCGCTTCAATAAGAACTGTTCCCGGATATACAATGGCAGTCTGTAAAGTAGGCATGTTGGGGGAGGGCAGTACCCAGGGAAGCCCAGTTTCATTAAATAATGAGCATCTTCTCCAGTTTTTCATCCAGACAATATTTACATTGCAAGAGGGATAATATTTTTCTTTTAAGAGCATGGCCATTTCTCCTATTGTCATTCGGTGACATAACGGGATTGATGCTCCTCCGACAAATGTAAAATACTCCTCCTTAAGAACAGGTCCGTCAAACGGCAACCTGCCAATGGGATTGGGCCTGTCAAGAATCCATATCGGCAGATTGGCTTCAAAGCATGCTTCCATACATAGTTTGACAGTCCAGATATATGTATATAATCTTGCCCCTACATCCTGAAGATCAACTAATAAAACATCAATCTCTTTCAACATGTCAGCAGTGGGTTTCCGATACTCGCCATAAAGGCTGAATAGAGGAACATTATAATGAGGATGACGGTGACTTTTCCACTCTATCATATTATCCTGTGTTTGACCATAAATGCCATGCTGAGGCCCGAAAATGGCTGACAGGGTGCAATCATTCCTGTGATAAAAAATTTCTGTTATATGAGTAAACTCTTTTGTTATGCTTGGAGCATGGCAAAGAATTCCGATCTTTCTGTCTTTCAAACCTGCTGGAAGATCATCTGCAATTATTTCGAGACCAGTATGTACCATACCTGACATTTTATTTTCAAATATACCTAATTTTAATGCCCTGATTGATTTATAATATGTTTTATAACTAATAGGAAATAAATAATCTTTTTTATGTTTATAGCGCAAAAAAAATCCGGGAAAATGAAATGCAGATCATATATCCTTTTTACTATCATATCCTTGTTGATCTTATTTATTACGGTCTGCCCGGGGGCAGGGAACAGACTTTAACAATAATTACAACAACTATTTTCTTATGTTACCGGCACAGATAGATTTTCAGGTATAAACGATAATACGTTCTTTTTCAATGAATTTCCAGATCTGCTGAAATTAAAAACAAAATAAAAATCAGAAGATATTAATTAATGCGCCTTTAAAATATTCGGATTATCTCTTTTTCATAGCGATCTTTACAGTCTTGATTACATTAGTCATACCTGAAATGAAAGAAAAACCGGATCTCTGTTTAAAAAAGGAAAAGCTTCCGTTAGTTGAGGAGTTTTTCTCTATCCAGGGTGAGGGATTTCACACAGGAAAAGCAGCCTATTTCATCAGGCTTGGAGGATGTGACATAGGATGCAGTTGGTGTGATACTCCATTTTCATGGGATCCTGAACTTCATCCGATGGTTGAAACCGATACAATTATCGATCACATTATTAAATCCGGCACGGATTCTGTTGTAGTAACCGGGGGAGAACCATTCATGTGGAATCTCGATTATTTATGCTCTGGTCTGAAACAAAAAAATATTTGTACTTTTATTGAAACATCCGGAGCATATCCGCTTAGTGGAGAATGGGACTGGATATGCCTCTCTCCAAAAAGAAATATGCCGCCGGGAAATGAAATTTGCAGTGCAGCAGATGAACTGAAAGTAATAATTGAAGATGAGCACGATTTTGACTGGGCAGAGAAATATCGAAAACTTGTTGACAAAAAGTGCAGGTTGTTTTTGCAGCCCGAATGGAAGAAATTCGAATCGATCATTCCGGACATTGTCACTTATGTTAAAAAGAATCCGTCATGGAGGATCTCTCTGCAGGTGCACAAATTTATGCATATACCCTGAAAGATTCATGAAATTGATTCCTGTCATATTACTCTTTGTGGTTTCATGCTCTGTTTCGCTGAAAAGTTATTCCCAGCAGTTCCATACAACATCGGTTAAAGCGCTCAATGCTTATAATGAAGGGTCCGAATCATATGACTATCTCGATTATGTCACGGCTGAATATTATTTTAAACAGGCAATTACTATCGATAATAAGTTTTACGAAGCATATATGATGATAGGTGACCTAATGACAAAGCTTAACAGATACAGAGAGGCGGCAGTCTATTATAGAACAGCTGTTAAGCTCGACTCATTATTTTACAGACCTGTGTTTTTTAACCTGGCTAATGCTGAAATGATGTCTAGTGATTATGAGAAAGCTCTCATTCATTTCAATGTTTATCTCAAACAACAAAATATTTCAGAGAAGAACAAAGCTCAGGCAGCTAAAAACATAATAAACTGTCAGTTTGCACTTGAAGCACTTAAAAATCCTGTATCTTTCAATCCGGTAAGTGTAGGTGAGGGGATTAATACACAAGATGACGAGTATTGGCCCTCAATTACGGCTGATGGTCAAACACTTATGTTTACCCGGCAAGGGAAGGCAAGCGAAAGAATCAATAATTCTGGATCATCCCAGGAAGATTTCTATATAAGCTTTTTCATCAATGGTTACTGGCAAAGTGCAACAAACGCAGGATCACCACTTAATACAAGCCATAATGAAGGAGCTCAGACCCTCTCATCTGATGGCAGCTATATGTACTTCACCGCTTGCAACCGTCCTGGGGGCTTGGGAAGCTGCGACCTCTTTTTTTCTTCATATTATAACGGGAGATGGACCGAACCAGTAAATTTAAAATCTCCGGTTAACTCAACTTACTGGGAATCACAACCCTCAGTGAGTGCAGATGGAAAGCGCCTGTTCTTTTCAAGCAGCCGGCCCGGAGGTATCGGAGGTAAAGATATCTGGTATACCGTCATGAACGACAGAGGAAGATGGTCAGAACCCATAAACCTTGGTGATAAGATAAATACCGATGGAGATGAAATGTCGCCATTTATTCACTTTGATGGTAAATCCCTGTATTTTTCATCTGATGGCAGAGCTGGTATGGGAGGCTTCGATATATATATGAGTAGGATGCAGGAAGATAGTTCCTGGACTGAACCATGGAACCTTGGGTATCCAATAAATACTTATAATGATGAAACAGGTCTTGTAATCGAATCTGCAGGACAAAAAGCATATTTCTCGTCAAGACGGAACAATATTACCGGCAAGGATATTTATTATTTCAACCTCTACGAATCAGCCCGACCTACACCTGTATCCTATTTTAAAGGAAAAGTTTTTGACAAAGGAACAGGTATGCTTCTGAAAGCCAGTTTTGAATTAATCAACCTTACTTCCGGAAAAATAGTCGTTAGCAATACTACTGATGAAAGTGGAAATTTTCTCGTCTGTCTGCCATCTGGATATAATTATGGACTTAATGTAAGTAAAACAGGATATTTATTTTATTCTGAAAGCTTTATGTTGGAGGGTGAACATACATTAATTGAACCGTTTACAAAACAAATATATTTGAATCCAATCAGAGTAGGGGAGAAAATACTGTTATCGAACGTGTTTTATGAAATTGACTCGTGGCAGCTAAAGGATGAATCAGTAATTGAACTGGATAAACTGGCCAACTTGCTATCAGAAAACAAGAACCTTATTGTGGAAATCGGAGGTTATACCGACTCAACCGGGACTGATGAACATAATCTTGTACTATCAGAAAAGAGGGCACTGTCTGTAGTGAACTACCTCAGGGATAAAGGAATTTCAATAAAAAGGCTTAAGTATAAAGGGTATGGCAATACATCACCTATCGGCGATAATGTAACATCTGAAGGAAGAAGATTGAACAGAAGAACTGAAGCCAAAATAGTTGATAATGTTAAATAGCTGCCCTTTTCAGGACAGCTATTTTCCTCTCATGCTTAATTGTATTCAGACATCAAAGTGCAAACAACACCTGGTATCAGATAGTAATCGTTGTATTTGACAGTTTGTTAACGGAAATGTCGGTATTTACTGCTGACTTCGCAGGAACAGAAAAACATATTCCTGTTCCTGTTGCTCCATTACGTTCAATCCTCACTTCACCACCCAGAAGTCCGATAATCTTCCTCGCAAGAGTAATGTTAACAGCTGAGTTCACATCCATATATTTACTCAATGATTCATTAAGATTTTGAGAAAGAAGGAATTCCCTGGACTTGTGAAAACCCTGACCTGAATCCTGAACATAAAAAATAACACTCTCACCCTTTAAAAAGTATCTGACCTTTATATACCCTGATTTTGTATTGCTTAAAGCATTCTGAAACAGATTACGAATTACCCTTATCACCCTGTTTGAATCAATAGACAATTCTGTTATGTTAGCTAACTGGTTTTCTGTTACCAGTACCAGATCTTTGTACTTGTCTTTACTTAAAGTTTCCCTGAATTCGGTGAAAAGCTCATCGAGAACATTATCGAGTTTGCAAATCTTTATATCAGCTTTTGAATTACCCGTATCAATTATTACTGAATCAAGAAAGTTATCAAACAGGCCGATAAGCTGTTCACATGAATTTAAAATCTGGTTGCTGAAATCTTCACGCTCCTCATCATTATAACCATTATTATTCATCAGAAAAGAGAATGCAACAATTGCATTCATATGTGTTCTCATCTCATGAGACATTCCGGTTAATACTTTCAGACAATTAATTATGCTCTGATTCTTTTCCGGTTTCTTAATGATATCTGATTTCTTTAATTCAGATTCTCCCGTCATACCATTATTATGTCCCGATAGATTAAACATTCTGATTAAGGTTACTTACAACTTACTTCAATCTTCTTAATATTTTTCCGGCATCACGACTGTAAATACTCTTCGATTTTTTAATAATAGCAAGGTGTTCCATTGCTTTATCCTGGTCTTTTGTCTTAAAGTAACACAACGACAGGTACCAGCGTGCATCTTCAGTATACATGTTGTCCTTGTTGTCGATTACCTTTACAAATGAGCGTTCTGCTTCCGGATAATTTGAGTTTTCAAAATTTACAAGACCATGTAATAAATTTGATTCCATGTCTTCAGGATCCTTTTCAAGCACTTTGGTGAAGTAAAGGGCTGCTTTCCTGTAATCATGAATCTTATAATGTTGCATAGCCATAATGAAATCAGGATCTGCAGTTGCTGAATATGATCTCGAAGGTGTTGTTACTTCGTAAGTCTTATAATATTTATTCAGGACCTCCTCACTACTGAGATTATTACTTCTGAACAACGCAAAGCCCCCTATAAGCACCATAGCAGCAATAGCAGCAGCGTATTTCATATTTACAGACTTTCGCGGACTTTTAGCAGGAATATTTGCTTCTCTATTCTTCTCAATAATTGTCAGCTTATTCCTGAGGCTGATAATATCCTTTTCTTTCAGAATAGTATCAGTTCTTCGGCGAAGATCAACTTCATTACGAAGCTTTTCGTTTTCTTCAAGTTCCTTACGGAACCATTGTTTTTCTGCATCATCCATCTCCCCGGTATTATACCTTTCGATGAAGTATGAAAAATCAATTGTTTTCATAATTATATATTTATATTGTTACATTAATTTTCAAAACAAAGCATATTAGCAATATGCATATACCAGACCATAGGTCTCAATCATATTTCAATCCATGCAGGTATTCTATTGTCAACCTGCTGATGACATAAGTAATAAAGCAAACAACTAAATCACATAAAAGTGTTTGCCAGAACTCCTGTTTTCGCTAAAACAGGGAAAAATAAAATAATCAGATCCTTACTATAGGAGGATTTGGTAGTACTCTAGGTTCTCCTCCTTCGCCGCCACGAACACAAATCATTTCATCGTTTGTCAGTGCAAACTCATTGAAAATGTCTTTCAAAATTTCAAAATTCAGGGTTTTCATAACTTAAATTTTTAATAGTTGATACTTTGTCAGGGTAATTCGTAAATCTGTTTTTAAAACATTACATTGTTACATGTCGGCAGACAGGGTTTTGTGACATAAAAAAATCAACTATTTTCAAAATATTTTTTTAAATTAAGAAAATCAAACCGTTACAATACTTGAAATGAATTACTTTTGATGTAACTTTCGGCAATTTAATATAAAATTATGATATTTAAACAAGGAAAGCATCACAATGTTTCGTAATTCATTGACTAACTGCACCAATATACGTCAGTTATTGCTTAGTTTAGCATTAGTGGCAATACTTCGGTCTGCTCATGCCGGTAACTGTAATTTGAGATATTATTCTTCATTTCAGGAAGCTGCTTCTATTGTTGAAGCGGGTCAGAAGATTTCTGATAATTATAGTAATACGGTTAAAAATCTAAACCTTTTATTGCAGGAGAGTATTGTTAAAAGAGATACTGCAGGAAGCCGCCGGATCATAAACAGCATTTTCAATATCCTTAACAACCATTTGGTCGATAGCACAATTCTGGCCGAGTCGCTTTATTTTACCGGGGTGTTTAATATTTTGAGAGGTAATAATATAAAGGCAATTGAATTACTGGAATCTTCAGCAGTTATAAGGGAAAAGAGGAAGATCAGAGATACGATATATTCAAAATCGCTTTACCACCTGGCAGTTGCCTATTTTTATCTTGGTGATTATTATAGCATGAGGGATTATTCACTAAAAGCTCTTGATGTTGATAAGGAATTATACGGACCTGAAGATCCTGCCCTTACAGGCAGTTTATCGAATCTGCTGACAGCTAACATGGAGCTGCAGGAATATGAGGAATCAATTAGTTATGGGAATATGGCTGTCAGAATACTAGAAAAGCAGGAAGGAGCATTATCCGGTCCGGACCTGGCAAATCTTTATTACCATTTGGGAGTATGTTATATACGTCTTTCTGATTATGCAAAAGCAGTACTCTATCTGGAGAAAACTGTATCAATTTACAGAAGTGACTCTCTCAGGCAGGATGACAGGTATATCAATCTGCTGAATAGTATGGCAGTAGCATACGGATATCTTGGTTTGGACGAAAAATCAGATGAATATTATCAGAATGGAGTAAAAGCTTCACAATCTAATAATTCCCCTTTGGCAAATAATATTATTAACAGTTATGCAATCAGGCTTGCTAATTCAGGCAGGGTGGAACAGGGAGAGACTTTGCTTGTCGATGCACTTAACAGAACAAAAATAGCATTTGGTACTGATTCCAAAAACTATATTGAAGTTCTGAGAAACTGCGCTGAATATTTTTGTGTTTACAATATCGATATTAACAAATCCATGGAACTCTTTAATCAGTGCCTGGTATACCTGGAAAATCATAAAGAGGATATTGTTTTAAAGGAACTGATTACTACTGGTTATGCACTATCACTTGCTGCTATCGGGGAAAAGATAAAAGCACTTGAGACAATTCAGCAATTGATCTATTCCAGTATTTCGACAAAACCAGATAAACTCAGCCGTTATAGTAATCCGGAATTTGAACTAATCAAAGCTGATCAAAGGTCTTTAAGTTTACTGAAAACAAAATACAGGATTTTGTGGGATATTTACGAGGAAACAGGAGAACTTCCTGTACTTATGGCAGCAGCCAATACATCAGAAATCATTATTTCAGTTCTTGAAAAAGTCAGAATCAATATCAGCGAGGAAGAGAGCCGGTTTGTTCTTGGTGACAGGTACAGAGATTCATATCTTCTTGCAATCCGTGATTTTAATATTTGCTATAAAATTACTAATAACCCGGAGTACCTTGAAAAGGCTTTTGAATATTCAGAGAAGAGTAAAATGGCCGGATTACTTGCCTCTACACGCGAACTAAAAGCAACCCAGTTTCATATACCTTCAGATATTGCTGATCTGGAAAGAGATCTTCAGAGGGAGATCAGTCTTAATAATGCAAGGATAATAACTGAGAATAGTAAGAAGATGCCTGATGCCACACTCTTATCGGAATGGAACGAAATCATTCTTAACGCAACCCGGAGACGTGATTCACTTGTCACTGTATTTGAGCAGGAATTCCCTGAATACTTTTTACTTAAATATAACACAGAGGTCGCGAAACTATATGATGTTCCGGAAATAATCGGGATTAGCAGCAACTATATTAATTATGTTGTTTCTGATACTTTAATCTATCTTTTTATCGCAAACCGGAAGAATAAGCAGCTTTTATCGTTCCGGATTGATTCATCATTCTTTAATAATATAAAAGAATTCCGAAGTCTGTTAGGGATGCCTTCACGTACAGCAAGTGCCAGAACAGAGTTTAATCATTTCCAGAAACTGGGATACTATTTATATAATACATTAATCGAGCCAGCCCGGGAATATCTGATTTCCGATAAAATTATTATTTCACCTGATAATATTCTGTCTTATCTTCCTTTCGAAACATTTATTACCGGTTCTTATGATGGTGAAGAAATTATCTACCGTGAACTTTCATATTTGATGAACCAGTTTAAAATTTCATATGCTTACTCAGTTACTTTCATGGCTGAATCATTGAGAAAAGAGCTTAGCCTCATAAATAAATTAATAGCTTTTGCTCCCGTTTATACAGGAACCATCACAATTGACTCGTTGTTTGTAATCAGACAGGCTGAAAGGGAGGTTCTTTTTGATCTGCCTTATGCAAGACAGGAGGCAGAATATGTGTCAGATCTGACTCATGGAACACTGCATGTAAACAAAGGAGCACTTGAGTCGGTGTTTAAGGCAGAATCAGGCAAGTACGATATTATCCATCTTGCCATGCATACAATACTTAATGACCAGTATCCCATGCATTCAAAGATGGTATTTTATCCCCAGAATGATACTATTGATGACGGATTACTGAATACCTATGAAGTTTACGGAATACCATTAAATTCAAAAATGGTGGTGCTAAGTTCCTGCAACACCGGAACAGGATTTTTGCAATCAGGAGAAGGGATTATGAGCCTTGCAAGAGGATTTATTTATTCCGGGAGCCAGTCGGTTGTAATGTCATTATGGGAGGTTTCCGATAAACCAGGTACAGAAATCATGAAGGAATTTTATCAAAATATTAAAAAAGGCAAAACAAAAAGTGATGCACTCAGGAAGGCAAGGATTGATTATCTGAAAAATGCCAGTCAGTTAAAATCACATCCCCATTTCTGGGCTTCACTTGTAGTCTATGGAAATAATAGTCCTCTATATTACCCGAAATATCTTATTATACTGGTATCTGTTGGTTTCCTGATAGCAGCATCTTTGGTAACTCTCTATTACTGCAAATTAAGATAGTCCTTGTATTCAGGGTCCTTCTTCACCAGTTCCATCAGAGCCTCCTTGCTGAGATATTTTTTTCTTCTGGCATAAGTCTCGTTTTTAAGATTCATCTTTGCTACTATTTCTTCATAGGAATTACCTTCTGAATATAAAATCAATATTTCACGGGCATCAGGTTTCAGCTTCTGAAGAGCCTTGCTGATGATCCTTTCAAGCACCTGACCGGCTAATTCATCGATTTCCTCATCATCAGGAAAATCAATCTCAAGTTCAGTTGTTCTTCTTTTTTTTCTGAGCTGAGCACTCCAGATATTTCGTGCTATACCGAAAAAATAAGCCTTGAGATCTGATGTAAGATTAAGATTATTCTCGGAAATCTGACGGTAAAGAGTTATGATTGATTCCTGAAAAACATCAGACACATCTGCTTCTGACCCGCTGTTCCTAAGAACATGGTGTCTTACAGTCTGGAGATAATTATCATACAGCCAGTTCAATGTCTTGTCATCCTGCTGACGAATTCCTTCAATGATGCTTGTATCAGATACTTTTCTAAACAAATCTTTTTGATAACCAATTGAATTGACAAATATACTATTTCCAATACTAAAAGTATTGATCTGCAATTTCAGGTTATTTTTTTATTGACGACCGAAGTTATTTTTAACCAAAATATAAATATCTTTACTTGTTGTAACATTTTTTCCCCTTTGTAAAAGATGTCATTTCTCTTTGTAAAACAGCCTGATGCAATGGATTGCGGGCCTGCCTGTCTGAAGATGGTGGCTGCTTTTTACAAAAAGAATTTCTCTCTTGAATTACTACGGAAAAAATGTTACATAACAAAGGAGGGTATCTCTTTTCTTGGCCTTTCAGAGGCCGCTGACTCTCTGGGTTTCAAAACTATAGGCGTTAAGATACCTTTCGAAATGTTTACTGATAACGTGCCCTTGCCCTGCATTGTGCACTGGAGACAAAAGCATTTTGTTGTTGTTTATAAGATAAAAAATGATAAAATCTGGGTAGCTGATCCCGCAATAGGTCTGATAAAATATTCAAAGGAAGAATTTATTCGTAACTGGTCTTCGACAATTACTGACGGTAAACCAACAGGGCTGGTACTGATCATCGAACCCTCACCTGCATTGTATAAAATTGAAGATGAACAGGAAAAAACTCATGGTTTCAGGTTCCTGCTTAAGTATTTCCGCCTTTACAGAAAGTATCTGGGCCAATTGATACTGGGATTGCTGCTGGGAAGCTGTATCCAGCTCATTATCCCTTTTCTTACCCAGTCTATTATTGACATTGGCCTGAATAACAATGATATAGGATTTATTTATCTGATCCTATTTGCACAACTTGCGCTGGTAATCGGCAGGATGTCAGTCGAGTTTATCAGAGGATGGTTGTTATTACATATCGGCGCAAGAGTAAATGTGGCAATCATATCCGGTTTCCTTCAGAAACTTATGTCATTACCTGTTGCTTTCTTTGATACAAAACTGACGGGAGATATTCTTCAGCGGATCGAAGATAATAACAGGATTGAGGAATTTCTTACTTCTGCAAGCCTGAGCATTCTGTTTTCATTCTTTAATCTTATTGTTTTTGGTATTGTTCTGGCAATTTTCAATTTAAAAATACTTGCACTGTTCATTACAGGATCGGTCATATACATAATCTGGGTTTCGTTATTCATGAAATCAAGGGCTCGTCTTGATCATCAGCGTTTTAAGGAAATGTCAGCTTCAAGTACAAAGCTTATCAATATTGTTAATGGTATGCAGGAAATAAAGCTGACTCAGAGCGAATTAAATATGCGCTGGGATTGGGAAAATCTTCAAGCCTCTCTATTCAGATTAAAAGTCAAAGGATTGGGTGTTGTTCAGTATCAGTCAGCAGGAGCAACTTTCATCAATGAGGTTACAAATATTCTGATCACCATTATTGCTGCCACAGCCGTTTTAAAAGGATCAATGACACTTGGTATGATGTTAGCTGTGCAATTCATTATCGGACAGTTAAACGTTCCAGTAAACCAGATCATACTATTCTTTCGTATGTCGCAGGATGCGAAAATGAGTCTCGACAGACTTGCCGAAGTTCATCATATGGATGATGAGGAAAGCGATTCTGAACTGAAAGTTCATAAACTTCCGGAAAAGACGGATATCCACGTTAATAACCTCTCATATCAGTATGAGGGGCCTCGTTCACCCTTCGCACTTAAAGATGTGGACATTTTCATAGGAGAAAATAAAATTACTGCAATAGTTGGTACCAGTGGCAGTGGCAAAACAACTCTTCTTAAAATGATACTGGGATTTTATCAACCGGTTAATGGTGAGATACTTGTTGGTGATGCCCAATTATTTAATCTCAGCATAAAAATATGGCGTGAAAAAGTAGGTGCAGTGATGCAGGATGGTTTTCTTTTCCCTGATACGGTTGCAAGAAATATTGCTCCCGGTTCTGAAGAGATAGACGAAGAAAAACTTGTAAATGCGGCTGAATTAGCTAATATAAAAGAATTCATTGAATCACTCCCGTTGGGATACAATACAAAAATAGGTGCCAATGGTCATGGATTGAGTGAAGGTCAGAAGCAACGACTTCTGATTGCACGAGTGGTTTACAAGAATCCTGAAATAGTAATATTTGATGAAGCAACCAATGCGCTGGATGCAAGTAATGAGAAAGTGATTGTTGAAAAACTTGGAGAATTTTTTATCGGGAAAACAGTTATTGTTGTGGCACATCGCCTGAGTACGGTAAGGGATGCAGATAAAATTGTTGTGCTCGATAACGGACGGGTTGTCGAAACAGGAACGCATCTGTCCCTTATCGAAAAAAAGGGTGCTTACTACAACCTTGTTAAAAACCAGCTTGAGCTTGGCAATTAATTAATATAGGATGAAAGAGCAAAAGCCTGAAATATTATACTCCGATCCGGTTAAAGAAATAATGGGCAATCCTCCGGGAAAATTCGTGAGATGGGGAACCACACTTTTGTTCAGCGTCTTTTTGTTATTTATAATTTTTGCATGGATCATCAGGTATCCTGATACCATTCCTTCTCCGGTTGAGATCACCACCGTAAATCCTCCTGTTCAGATGGTCAGTAAAATTACCGGCCTTATTGACAGTCTGTATGTAAAAAACCAAGATGAAGTAACTGCCGGACAACTACTGACATTAATGGAAACTACTGCCTCAATAGCTGAAGTCGAAAAGCTAAAGCAAATAATTGATACGGTAAAAAAAACCGAATATCTTTTACCCGAATCTTTGCCAGCTTTTTCTGAACTTGGTGATATACAGAGTTACTGGGCATCATTTCTTAAGAGTCTGTCAGATTACACCAATTACGTAAATAATGATTTCTACGGTAACAAGATTGCATCGGTAGCCGAGGAGATAAAGGGATTAGAAGAGTACATTGCAAGGATTAAGGAAAAAGAACGATTATATACTGAAAACCGGAGACTGGGAGTTAATCAGTTTTTAAGAGATTCTATGCTCTATGTAAAAGGTGTTTACTCGGACAGTGAACTTGAAAAAGCCCAGCAATCGCTTAACAATATTAACATTGAGCTCCAGGATGTAAGGCTCGATCATGCAGCAAAATCCATTGAACTGGCAAGGCAAAAGCAACTTCTTCAAAGTTGGACTATTACGCGAAATGAAGAGAGAGAGAAACGCTATTCAGTGCTGAATGAATCCCTGCTTAACCTGAAAGCTCAGATTCAACACTGGGAATATACATTTCTCCTCATTTCTCCTGTTGGTGGAGTTGTTACTTTTACAAAGTTCTGGAGCAAGAACCAGTTAGTAATGAAAGATGAACCGGTTCTGAGTATTGTACCGCTGGAAACAGGCGATTTTATTGGCAGGATAAACCTTAATATGCAACGATCGGGTAAAGTGGATACCGGGCAACTGGTTAATATTAAACTAAGCAGTTACCCTTACCTTGAATACGGAATGGTCAGAGGCATTGTAATATCAAAATCCCTGGTACCAACAGGCGATTCCTATATAATTGAAATCAGTCTGCCATCAGGTCTGACAACTCTTTATGATAATAAACTTGACTTTGCCCAGAATATGCAGGGTACAGCTGAAATAATCACTAAAGACATCAGACTTCTTCAAAAAATAGTGAATCCTTTCCGGTACCTTATTTCAAAGAATAAAAGATAACCTGATCAGAAGACGTTTTTCCACACCAGGTATAGTCAAGGGGCTGGGAAACTTACTTTATTTCTGCCTGCATTTTTTGTAGTGTAAGCCTTCATCTATCCTATGTAATAGCAAGGAATGGAGTTTTATTATCTTGATGCTGTAGTAAAGCTTTCAATCTTTCCGTATGCCGTTCCGGCACTGTTGATCGCATATGCCCGCACATGATATTTGGTATTTGGCGATAAACCGGTCATCATGCTTGAAAAAGTGCCAATGCTCGTACCGTCTGTCGTTTTGCTATCGTCTGTTGTTGGATTAGCTCTGGTAGCCCAGCAAATACCACATCTTTCCATCGCGAAATTAAGAAAATTAATCAACCATGTATAATGATTGTTAAACATTTAAACAAATAAGACTATTACTGAAAAAAGCTAATCCCATTCGTTTTAATAAAATACAAATATGTATCTTATTGATTGAGCGTAAGAATAATTATTTACTTTTTTAAATATGGCTCATAATCATCATCTTTGGATGAAGATGACAATGAAGAATCAGTTCCTGACCCGCTTCCGAGTTTACCCTGATTTTTCTTAACATATTTCTGATACAGACGAACACCTACTACAACGATGACCACAGATATAAGAATAATTTCAGTTGTTCTCATACAAATATTAATAACGTTCTGAATGTTAATATATAGAAACAGGTATTGCGCAATAATAACTTTCAAATATAAAAATAATCTTGTAAAGATCTTATACAGTAATTACAAACTTTCCGTGTAATCAGGTTGATCTTACCCTGATTTGCTCTCACTGTCTTCATTATTGATAATCATATTTAATGTAATAAAACTTTGAGTTTTATTAAATATTTCAATATTTTCGTACTCTGAAAATTCCACGGTATGCCATAGTGCATGATGCTGTTGAAGATCTGAATATATAAAGGATTGATAATGATTAAAGAAAATCCGGATGATCTTGTTCATGATGAACAAAACGGAGCTGATGAAAATGCTGCCGGTAATGAGAAGATAGTAAACGCTGAAGAAGCTGAAAAAGCTGAAAGAGTAGACCTGCCTGCTGAATCTCCTGAAACTGAAGAGAAACCAGATGAAAAAAAAGAAGAGGGAGAGAAAGTCGTCAGAGATGATTCCGAAGTCCAGGCTGAAGAAGAAGAAAGCCCTGAATCAGAGGAAGAAGAAGAAACAGAAGATAACGAACTTCCACCTGTAGATTATTCGGGATTTTCAAAACAGGAACTGGTTGATACACTCGGTCTGCTGATTGAAAACCGCCCTCCTGCAGAAATTCGCGATGACGTTGAACGTATAAAGTCATACTTTTATAAAAAACTGCGTCATGAAGCAGAAGAAAGAAAGAATAAATTTATTGAGGAAGGTGGTAAGATTGAAGAATACAAATCATGGGTCGATCCACTGGATGATAGGATAAAAGAACTACTGGGAAAGTACCGGGAGAAAAAAAATGACTATAATAAGATCCAGGAGGCAGAAAAATATGAGAATCTTAAGAAAAAGTATGACATAATTGATAAGATTAAAGACCTTGTTAACAGGGAAGAGTCAATCAACAAAACCTTCCAGGAATTCAGGGCTCTTCAGAATGAATGGCATTCGGTAGGTGTGGTTCCCCAGTCATCACTGAAAGACCTTTGGGAAAATTATCACCATAATGTTGAGATCTTCTACGATTATATCAAGATCAACAAAGAGCTAAGAGACCTTGATCTTAAAAAGAATCTTGAAGCCAAGGTCCTGTTGTGCGAGAAAGCTGAAGAACTGTTACTGGAGCCATATCCGGTAAACGCATTCAGAACATTACAGGATTATCATGATCAATGGCGCGAAATAGGCCCGGTACCACAGGAATCAAAAAATGACATATGGGAAAGATTTAAAGAGGCTACCTCGCAGATCAATAAAAGGCATCACGAGTATTTTGAGAAACAAAAAGAAGAGCAGAGGAAAAACCTGGAAGCAAAAATTGCCTTGTGTGAGGAGGTAGAAGCTATCAATCTGCTTGATATAAAAGGCTTCAGGGATTTTGATGAAAGGGCTGAAAAAATAGTTGCCCTGCAGAAAATGTGGCGTACAATCGGATTTGCTCCCAAGAAACAAAATAATAAAGTCTACCAGAGATTTCGCGATGACTGTGATGCATTTTTTGAAAAGAAAAGAAACTTTTATGCTGATAATAAAGAGATGCAGCTGAATAATCTCCAGTTAAAAACCGATTTATGCGTCCAGGCTGAAGCTCTGCAGGAGAGTACTGAGTGGAAAACTACATCAGATGCACTCATTAAACTTCAGAAAGAATGGAAAGAAATAGGTCCGGTGCCAAGGAAACAATCAGAAAAAACCTGGAAAAGATTCAGAAAAGCATGTGACCATTTTTTTAACAGAAAAGCAGAGTATTTTGCAAGCCTGGATACATCTTATGAAGATAATCTTAAAGAAAAACTGGCTGTTATAGAGGAACTGGAAACTTTTGAACCGGGGTCCGACGTTCAGACTGCATTCGATAAGTTAAAAGAACTGCAGAGAAAATGGGCCGAAATTGGCTTTGTCCCCTTTAATAAAAAAGATGAAATTACCATCAGATACCGTAATGCCATTAACAAACAGTTTGACAAACTGAAGATAGGGGATGAAGATAAAAGTATTCTTAAGTATAAAACCAAACTTGACAATCTTAAATCAAATCCAAAAGCTTCGAGGAAGATTCATAATGAGAGAGAGAAATTCTTTGCCAAAATAAAGCAGCTTGAGAATGATATTGTGCTCTGGGAGAATAATATCGGATTTTTTGCGAAATCACCTAATGCTGATACAATGATAAAAGAAGTTGAAGAGAAGATTGAAAATGCAAAAAGGATGATCAAAACTCTTGAAGAGAAAGTAAAAATGATAGACCAGTCAGGTCTTGATGATTAATTATGTATGAAATCAGATAGTTTAACTTTTATACTTCCATAAATTGACCGATGTTAAATATGTTTTTGTGACAGGTGGAGTTACTTCTTCTCTGGGAAAAGGTATTATTTCGTCATCGCTGGCAAAGCTCCTTCAGGCCAGAGGTTATTCCGTTACTATTCAGAAACTGGATCCTTATATTAATGTGGATCCCGGCACACTGAATCCCTATGAGCACGGTGAATGTTATGTGACACTTGACGGAGCGGAAACAGACCTTGATCTCGGCCATTATGAGAGATTTTTAAACGTACCGACAAGCCAGGCTAATAATGTAACTACCGGCCGTATTTATCAGTCAGTGATCAATAAGGAAAGGAAGGGAGATTACCTCGGGAAAACAGTCCAGGTAATCCCGCATATTACCGATGAGATAAAACGACGTATAAAACTGGTCAGTTCCGGGAACAAATTCGATATTGTAATAACTGAAATAGGGGGAACAGTTGGTGATATTGAATCACTCCCATACATTGAATCAGTAAGACAGTTACGATGGGAGCTTGGATCTCATAACTGCATGGTTATTCATTTAACGCTTGTACCATATCTATCAGCTTCTGGTGAGCTGAAGACCAAACCTACACAACATTCTGTTAAGGTTCTTCTCGAAACAGGGATCCAGCCCGATATCCTTGTTTTGAGGACTGAAAGAAAACTTACTGAGGATATAAAAAGAAAAGTAGCTCTTTTTTGTAACGTGGAGGAAAATGCCGTTATTGAATCTGTAGATGTTTCAACAATATATGAGGTGCCTCTGAAAATGCTGGAAGAAAAACTCGATCAGACAGTATTGAGAAAACTTGCCCTGCCCATAGAAGATGAACCACCACTGACAGATTGGAGAGAATTCCTTGGGAAACTGAAAAATCCAAAATACTCGATAAGAGTAGGCCTTATTGGAAAATATGTGGAACTGCCAGATGCATATAAATCAATTGCTGAATCATTTATCCATAGTGGTGCCATGAATGAATGCGAAGTGAATGTAGAATATATTCATTCAGAAGAGATCACAGAAAAAAATATTAACCAGCTTCTGGAAGGTCTGGATGGAATACTGATTGCTCCCGGTTTTGGATCACGGGGTATCGAAGGCAAGATTTCCACTGCCAAATATGCAAGAGAAAATAATATTCCCTTCTTTGGTATTTGCCTTGGTATGCAATGCGCTGTAGTTGAGTTTGCAAGAAATGTACTGAAATTTGAAGGCGCTAATTCCACGGAGATAAATCATAAAACAAAATATCCTGTAATAGATCTGATGGAAGAACAAAAAAGTGTTATCGATAAAGGCGGAACTATGCGACTGGGTGGGTATAAATGCTTAATCAGTCAAAACTCAAGAGTATATCAGTCATATGGAAGAACAGAAGTAGTGGAACGACACAGACACAGATATGAGTTTAATGACAAATTTATAGATGATTTTAAAAATAACGGGATGGTACCGGTTGGTATTAATCCTGAATCTAACCTTGTTGAAATAGTCGAAATCCCTGACCATAAATGGTTCATAGGCGTTCAGTTCCATCCTGAATACAACAGTACCGTCGTTAAACCACATCCGCTTTTTGTTGACTTCATCAAGGCATGCGTTGCAAAATAAATTTATATATGAATTCTGAAAAAACTTTTGAAAAAGAATGGACAAAAACACAATCACCGGCATTATCTTAATCTTTGCGATTTTTATTGGATTTAGTTTATATAACAGTAGCAGAAATAATAAATCTTATAATAAAATTATTGCAGTAGCAGATTCCCTCTATAACAGAGGGGATATGGAAAATGCGAGGGCAGAATATATTAACGCATTAAGATTTAAGCGAAACGAACCTGAAGCAATTGCCAGAGTAAACGAAATCAATCAGCGTCTCGGATTTGTACCTCAGACTCAAACAGCAGATTCAACTATATCCGAATCAGTTACACCTGAGACTTCCGAAAAGGCTTTGCCCGGACCCGAAATCCCGTTACAAAATGATCAGTATGGGATATTTACTGATGCAGCAACGGGCGAAAATGACTTTATAACGCTCGAAAACGATAAGATTGAATTAAAGATATCACTTAGAGGCGGAAGGGTATATTCAGCCCGTCTTAAGGAATACACTACTTATGACTCCCGGCCTCTTATATTATTTTCAGGTGATTCAACAATGTTCGGCTTTAATTTTTTTACAGTCGATAACAGAGCCATTCAAACAAACAATCTCTTTTTCACACCCGAATCAGATATAAAATCATATGATGCCTCCATAAACCCTGAAAGCGTGATCCTCCGTTTGATTGCAGAAGATGGTAAATACATTGAGTATAAATACACTCTTGCACCGGGCAAATATGTGGTTGATTATGATGTTACATTTAAGTCTATGGAAAACATTGTGGCATCCAATTTAAACAGTATTACCTTAGACTGGAGGATGTACATTCCGCAGCAGGAAAAAGGACGACAAAATGAAGAGAATTATACTACAATTAAATACAAATATTTTCAGGATGAGGTTGTTGGGTTCAGACTGAGATCAAATAAAGAGACCGAAACAGCGGACATTACCACAAAACTCAGATGGGTGGCATTTCAGGATCAGTTTTTTTCATCTGTAATTATATCAAATGATTTTTTCCTGAATGGTCTTGTAACATCTACGAAAACACCAGTATCAGAAAAATATATGAAGTACTTTACTTCTGAGTTAGGTGTGCCTTATGATCAGGGCACATTGTCAACAATCGGGATGAAGTGGTACTTTGGACCGAATCATATTACTACTCTGAGAAAAGAGGGCCTTGAGCTTGAGAAGCTTGTCTTTCTCGGAAAGAATATTATTGGCTGGATAAATAGATTTGTTATAATTCCGATATTTAACTGGCTTGATAACTATATCGGTAACTACGGATTGATTATTCTTATTCTTACAATAATGATCAAGGTAGTACTCTTCCCGCTTACATTTAAATCATATCAGTCGCAGGCTAAAATGAAAGTTCTTAAGCCTATGGTTGATGAACTTGCAAAAAAATTCCCTAAAAAGGAAGATGCTATGAAAAAGCAGCAGGCAACCATGGATCTGTATAAACGGGCTGGTGTAAATCCAATGGGAGGATGTCTCCCCCTGCTCTTACAGATGCCTATTCTTTTTGCGATGTTCAGGTTTTTCCCCGTATCTATTGAGTTACGGCAGGAACATTTCCTCTGGGCGACTGACCTTTCAACCTACGATTCAATACTTAACCTTCCTTTCAAGATCCCCGTGTATGGAGATCATGTAAGCCTTTTTACTCTGCTGATGACAGCTTCAACCCTGATCACGATGAAGATGACAGGTTCATCACCAGGGCAGGATCAGCCGGGAATGAAAATGATGACATACATGATGCCAATCATGTTTATGCTGATCCTTAATGCTTTTCCCGCAGGCCTTACTTACTACTATTTCCTTGCTAACATTCTGACATACTTCCAGAACCTTCTTTCAAGCAGGTTTATTGATGAGAATGCGGTACTGGCCAGACTGGCTGAAAACAGGAAGAAAACGGTGAAAAAGTCTAAATGGCAGCAACGATTGGAAGAAGCAGCCAGACAAAGAGGTATTAAACCTCCGAAAAGGTAATAAGTTTAGCTAATCAATTATAATGAGGGTGTCTCAAAAGCTATATGTTGCCTCCTGATCCTCTACCTTGCTCCGCCGTCTTCGTCGGCCGTAGATCGACTTCGACGACTTAAGGCCAAAGCGGCTACACGCAGCGCCGTCTCCGCCGATTGGCGGATTTGGCGGCCGATGGAAGGCGAAGAAGGGTATTGAGGATCAATTAACAAAAAAAGAGACTTTTGAGACACCCTTATTATTTTTTGAATGTTAATAAATCTTAATTAAATGGCCAAGTCTAAAAAAAGTACTAAATTTATTACATCGAATATTAGGGGGAAATGAGGAAAAAGATTAAAAATAAAGATTTAGCCAACAGATTGGGGGTTTCCGGTACTTTGGTCTCGCTTGTGCTGAACAATAAAGCTGATCAGCATGGTATAAAAAAGGAAACACAGGAGAGGGTACTTGCTTTAGCAAGGCAAATGGGATATTTTGATGTAGTAAAGGACAAAACTGAAGTTTCTCCTGCTGAGGAAAAACCCGGTGTAATAGGAATGATTGTCCCCGCACTGAGCGATCCTTTCGTTTACGAGATAACACCATTTCTTCAAAAGGCTTTTTCAAGTATAGGGGTCGGATTCTCAATAATAACAAAAGATCCTGATGACCAGAGATACAACCGGCTGGTAGGAGCATTCAAAAGATTCTTTACTGGTCTTATTCTTGTGGGAGAAGCTGCGGATGATTATACAATTCGTTCTCTACGGACAGCAAGTTTTCCGTTTGTACTGCTCGAAAAATCCTTTAAAATGCTACGGCTGAACACCGTTTCTACGGATACCTCCGCCGGTGCCACACTGGTGGCAGACCATATCGCAAAACTCGGTTACAAAAATGTTGTTCTGGTTTCAGACCTTAAATCCATGAATCAGGATAAGTCTGCCATTGAAGAAATAAAAGCAGCTCTTGGACAAAAACAGGGTATAAATAAACCGATAGTTACAGAACTGAACAGATATTCAGATGTCAACGAACTTGACTTCGGACAATTTGAAAAATTAATGCGACCTCCCTACCGTGCAGAGGTTTTTATAATATTACATTCGCAGCTTGTTTACCCGGTTATGGCTTTACTGAGGAAGAAAAAGCTTAGAGTTCCGCAGGATATCGCAGTTATTTCAATGGAGGACGGAATAGGTTTCGACCTTATGTTTACACCCGTCACATGCCTTAAAAAACCACTCGCCTCACTGGCCCTGAAAGTGGCAAATATGATCTGGTCGGAGATAAAAAATTCCGGTAAAGGAAAATACAAACGACAGGTGAATATATCTCCCGAACTGGTGATTCGAAACTCCTGCGGGACAATATAACAAAGAAGGCTGTTAACAATTGTTGATAACTGACAATTACTCGTAATTGAAAAATATTTATCTTTGATCTGTTTGGTGCTACAACGAATTGGTAATCGTTGTACTTAAAAGGGAATGCGGTTTGAATCCGCAACAGTACCCGCTGCTGTGATGCCCGATCGTTCTGTCGATAATGGTATTATGATAAACCTGCCACTGTTCCGTTATACGGAATGGGAAGGCTTCATAAAACCGGGACAAGTCAGAAGACCTGCCAGACAAAACCAACCGTTCAAAGCTTTCGGGAAAAAAAGCGCTGGATAATCCAATTAATCCCCCTTGATCTCCTGTCAGCATAGAAAGTTGGCTAAGTAACAGTATGATTTGATATGAGATGCCCTGTGTTTTATATTATACTACTGGTATTACCTGTAATATCCACCGGACAGGTTATATTCCCTGACGATACTATAAGAATAAAAGAAGTAATCGTGAAAGGAAGCCTTCTGGCAAATAATTCAGGTGGATACAAGCAAACTGTTTTGGATTCTTCTATGTTAGTGGATTATTCATTGAATAATCTCTCAGAAATAATTACTGAAACGACGTCTCTCTTCATTAAAAGCTACGGAACAGGAGGAATCGCCACAACTTCTTTCCGTGGAACAGGAGCCAGTCATACAAAACTTACATGGAATGAGATAAATATAAATTCACCGATGGTTGGACAAGCCGATTTGTCGCTTATCCCTGCAGGGTTCATTGACGAACTCAGAATATATTACGGGGGCGGCTCTATTTATGTTGGCAATGGAGGACTTGGTGGAATCATAAATATCGAAACAAAACCTGACTGGAAAACTGAAAGTGATATTCTTGCCAGCTTTGGTGCAGGTAGCTTTGACCGCTATTCAGGTCTGTTAAAAATAAGGAGTAGCGGTAAAAGACTACAGTCTTCGACAAAAGCCTTTTTTCTTTCAGCAAGAAATGATTTCAGATTTCTGAACTCTGTCAGCTATCCCGAACCTGTTTTTGAACGAAGGAAGAATGCTGAGCTATTCCAGAAAGGATTAATGCAGGAATTCTATCTCAAAGGAGAAAAAAGTATTACTTCTGCACGTCTCTGGTACCAGACCTCTGACAGAAACCTTCCTCAAACTATGTTGATGTCACAGACTGAAAACAAGGAACAACAGATCGATGAATTCCTTCGTGCAATGATTGGTTATGAAAGATACAACAGGAATGTAAATTATAAGATCTCTTTAGCTTTGTTCTCCGACCGTCTCGATTACTTAAATGAATTGGCATCCATCGATTCAAGAAATCACTCTAATACCGTAAGTTCAAAAGGAGTGGTGGAAATAATTAACGGAAACAGATCAAGGTTGAATATTACACTGAATAACGAACTTAATATAGTTAACTCAGTTAATTACAGTGAGTTGAAGGCAAGAAATATATCAACGCTTACGGTTTCGGCACGAAGGCTCTTCGGTGAAAAATTTGGTGTAAACATTCTGATGAGAGAGTTAATGGATGACAGGAAATTCCTTTTTCCTGATTTTACAGCCGGCATGGACTTCAGGATGATTAATAAAAAAGAATCTTACCTCAAATTAAGTTTCACCAGGAACTCTAAGGTTCCAACACTTAATGATCTTTACTGGAATCCGGGCGGTAATCCCGAAATAAGGAATGAGTACAGTTATTCAGGGGAGATCTCATGGGATATAAAAAGTAAAATCAATAAAGCATTGATACTTGAGTCGGAGATTTCAATCTATTCAAACAGAATAAAGGATATGATTCAATGGAGGCCGGGAGAACACAGCTATTGGTCTCCGGTGAATATTAACAGTGTTAATACAACAGGAATTGAATCAGATTTGAATCTGAGTTATAAAATAAACCGGTTATCTGTCAGATTCACCGGAGTCTATGCTTTTACTAGTGCTCATGTGATAAATTCCGGCGATGATAACAACATTAGTGGAAAACAGCTTATATATGTCCCCGAAAATCTGTTTAACTCATGTTTAAAAATTAGTTTCCGGAGCTTTTATTACTCGTGGACAGTAAGTTTTACCGGAAAAAGGTATACAGACGCCGATAATACACATTATCTACCTGGTTTTATACTGAATAATTCAATTATAGGTATTAAGATAAAATCAGGAAAAAACAGTTTTGACCTGAACCTTAAAGCAGATAATATTTTTGGTACAACCTACCAGACTATTGCTTATCATCCCATGCCGGGACGGTCGTTTTTGTTTACTATTACTTACCATAGGATTAAATAATTATGAAACACTCTACTTTTGTATTAGTTGTACTTTGCCTGTTGCTGACTGGTTCTTGCAGTCTGATCAATTCGGACCCTGATAATGTTAATCTAACTAATGCCTATCTTGAGAGTGAAGGAGTTTTTATACTGAATGAAGGCAATTTTATGTCTGGAAATGGAACACTCTCTTTTTATTCATATGATTCCGCAAAAATTTATAATAATGTCTTTTCAAATGTTAATAACCGGCCTTTAGGTGATGTGCCGTACTCAATGGTTCTTACGGATGAAAAAGCATATATAGTTGTTAATAATTCAGGAAAGATAGAGGTTGTGGAGAGCAATACCGTGCGTTCACTTAACATAATACCAGGTCTTGTCTCACCACGTAATGTATTGCTCATAGATAATCAGAAGGCTTATGTAAGTGATCTTTATTCTGACCATGTAACAATTCTGAATCTTGAAACAAATACTGTTTCAGGAGAAATAGATATCAGGAGAAGTTCAGAGGCCATGATCATGAAAGAGGATAAAGCATACATTGCAAACTGGGTCGCCGGAAATGAGATTATGGTTATAAATACAATAACGGATGTGGTTGTTGATTCCATTGAAGTTGGTATTGAACCGGAAAGTATGGTTATCGATGAAAACAATACTCTCTGGGTATTATGTAATGGTGGCTGGGAAAGAAAAAACTTTGCGGAATTGATCGGAATAAACACAGAGACCGAAGAAGTTATTAAAAGATACATCTTCCCCCTGATAACAGATTCTCCTTCATGCCTCCGGATTAACGGAAATGGTGATACCCTTTATTTTATTGATAAAGGTGTCAAACGAATGAGTATTGAAGCATCAGAGCTGCCGGAAACAGCTCTTATTGATGAATCAGATAATGCTTTTTACAAGATTGGTATTAATCCGGTAAATGGAGATATTTTCATCACTGATGCAGTTGATTATCAACAGAAAGGTTATGTTATGCGTTATAAAAACAATGGTTCACTGATTGAGACCTTACAGGCGGATATAATACCTGGATCACTGAATTTCAAAGTTTTACCGGACCCCCAATCTGAATGAACTCCCATCCCGTCATACATGCATCTTACAGATACTTATCAACAATGTGTCTATCATCCTTACTGATGATCCTTATGTCATGCTCAGCCAGAAACGAAACAAAGAGGAATAACTCTGATCTTCAGGAAAATAATGGTGTATTTTATGCTGAACGGTTCACTCTTGTAAGAAATGATGGTTACTCAAAACTTACAATCACCGATCCCTGGCAGGGAGCTGAAGATGTTACTCAAGTATGGTACCTGATAAGGAGAGGATCAGTTGCTCCTCCCGGGATTGATCCGCAAAATATCCTTTTTGTACCCCTCCAAAAAATAATCTGTATGTCTTCCACTCACCTTTCGATGATTAAAGCTCTGGATGAAGAGCATACAATTACAGGTGTATCGGGCGCAGGATTCCTGTATGACAGGACTCTTATATACCGGTTTGAAAAAGGACTGGTAAAGGATGTCGGATACGATGATAATTTAAATAAGGAGCTGATAGTTAACATATCTCCGGATCTGGTAATGGTTTATGGCGTGGGTAGTGAATCATTGGGATATATCGGAAAAATAAAAGAGCTTGGGATAAAAGTGCTTTATAATGCCGATTATCTCGAAACAGATCCTCTGGGGAGAGCAGAGTGGATTAAATTGTTTGGTGCATTGTATTGTAAGGAAGAACTTGCAGAAGAGATCTTTTATTCAATAGTTGAAGAATATAATGAGCTCAAAGATTACATTACGAAGAATACCAATATTAAGCCCACTGTTCTTTTGGGCCTTCCATTCAAAGATACCTGGTTTATTTCACCTGGTAATTCTTACATAAGCAGAATGATCAGTGATGCTGGAGGTGACTACCTGTGGATAGATACCAGAAGCTCTGTTTCAATTCCTTTCGGGATTGAAAATGTTTTCATCAAAGCTCTGGATGCAGATTACTGGCTTAATATCGGTAGTGTAAACAGAAAGGATGAAATATCTGCCATTGATTTAAGGCTTGAGGCTCTCCCGTGTTTTAAGAATGGAAATCTTTATAACAATAATAAAAGAAGTAATAGCAAAGGTGCAAATGATTACTGGGAAAGCGGCAGCCTGAAACCCCAGATAATTTTGAAAGATATTGCATCTATTTTGCACCCGGATTTATTCAGTGATACTGAATTATTTTATTACAGGAAATTAGACTGATTAAAGTACAATGAAAACTGAATATCTGACATTAACAGCAACTTTCCAACCCTCAAGAACCAGGCACAGGCTTATTTTCCCAGGATTAATTCTGCTGGTCCTGATCTTCTTTATTCTGGATATTCTCCTCGGATCGGTCAGCCTGGAAGTCTCTGAAGTAATTACAGCCCTTTCAGGAACTGCAGATACGGGAGTTGAAACAATAATCATGAAATTCAGAATACCAAAAGCCATCACTGCTACTGTTGTTGGTATAGCCTTGTCATTAAGTGGATTACAGATGCAAACACTATTCAGGAATCCAATGGCAGGTCCTTATGTTCTTGGAATAAGCTCCGGAGCCAGTCTTGGTGTTGCATTTATTGTCCTCGGACTTTCAGCAAATATTTCACCTGACAGCCTGAAAGGACTGGGCAACTGGTCACTTGTTGCTGCTTCATGGGCAGGAGCAGGAGTGATTATGATCGTTATGTTATTTTTGGCATCAAGAGTTAAAGATATTCTTACTGTACTTATCATAGGAATCATGTTATCAGGCGGAATTTCTGCCATTGTCAGTATAATGCAGTATTTTAGTCACGAAACCATGCTTAAAGCATATGTTATCTGGACGATGGGAAGCCTTGGTAACCTTACTGCATCACAGCTGAATGTTCTCCTCCTGTCTGTCTCAGCCGGAATTATCCTGAGCTTGCTGTCAGTTAAAATGTTAAACGCATTATTACTTGGCGAAAACTATGCCGGCAGCATAGGTCTCAATATCAGATTTTCACGAATAATTATATTTACCGGAACGAGTATACTAGCTGGCAGTATAACTGCATTCTGCGGACCAATAGGATTTATAGGAATAGCTGTTCCTCATATCGCAAGAATTCTATTCAGAACATCAGATCATAAGATCCTCATACCTGGCACCATCCTGACAGGCAGTGCAGTGATGCTGCTAAGCGATATTATTTCGCAGATGCCAGGCTCTGATAATGTACTTCCGGTAAACTCAATCACAGCACTAATGGGAATTCCGATAGTGATCTGGGTTATCATGAGAAACCGGAAATATTCAGGAATATTCTGATGACAACTGATGGTAAGACAATATTATCCCTGGAATCTCTGAAGATCGGATATACAAAAGGTGCCCGTAATGATGCTATTCTTCCACCGATTAATGCCTCTGCCTGCAGAAGTGAACTTGTTGCAGTCATTGGAAGAAATGGCATCGGCAAAAGTACACTGCTGAGGACTGTTACAGGAATTCAGAAATCTCTTGAAGGAAAAATATCTATTAATAACAAAAATATAAACGACTATTCCAGGTTGCAGCTTGCACATAACATCGGTTATATTTCAACAGAGGTTATAAAAGTAAGTAATATGCGAGTTTATGATCTTGTTGCCCTTGGACGTTTTCCTCATACTAACTGGTTTGGGAAGATTGATCCGGTAAATCATGAAGCCGTGATAGATTCACTTGAAAAAACCGGGATGTTGACCTTTTATGACAGATTTGTTACGGAACTATCTGATGGTGAACGTCAGCGAGTCATGATAGCCAGGGTCCTGGCCCAGGATACAGCAATTATGGTAATGGATGAACCAACTGCTTTTCTTGATATCAGCAGTAAATATGAGATTATCCACCTGATGAATGAGCTGGCCAGATACAGAGGAAAGACAATAATATACTCTACGCACGATCTTGAGACCGCAATAAGCCAGACTGATAAAATATGGCTCTTGCTCGATGACCAGCTGAGAGAAGGTGCACCGGAAGATCTGATACTCGAGGGTTCATTCGAACACCTCTTCGATTCTTCCAAAGTAAGTTTTAATTCCGGGAACGGAACCCTGTCTATAAAAAAAGATGAAAAAGGAAGCGTTTTTGTGGAAGGGGAGGGTGCTGTTAAATACTGGACTGAAAAAGCAGTTAACAGGGCAGGATTTTCCATTGCAAGGAAAAAAAGAAATACTATTGTAAGAGCACCATCAGGAAAGAACACAAAATGGGTATTATTGCGAGAAGATTTATATCTTGAGTTTGGTTCAATTTATGAACTGGCAGCTTTTCTTATTATCTGAGAAGCTTTCTGTAACTATCTATAAATGAGCCGATATCTTCAACAGCTATCTTTTTGGCTATAATTGTTTTGTTTTTATCAAGAATATAAACCATTGGATTTGACCGGACATTATAGTAATAGTCATATCTTGTCGTTCTTTGGGGATCCCAGCCGTTTATCCATGTTAGATTATTATCTTCAATATATTTCGACCATTTTGCCTTGTCCGCCGCTGTGCAGACTGAAAATATCTCAATACCCTCATCTCTGGCCTTTTCATAGTATGCCTTCAACCTGGAGGTGGCTTCATTACAATGAGCACAATCAGGTTCCCAGAAGTATAATATAGTATAATCCTTTTCAATATCGTAAAGCGAAACATATATTCCTTTATATGAATCCATCACCAGGTTTTCACCCTTCCTGCCAATAAGATTTGGCCTTATCAGTTCAACCTGCTTGCGCAAATCATCTTTAAATTCTTCCGAGACCCAGTCAGCTTTCCCTGAAAGGTAAATATCATCAGCAAGTTTGACAACTACTGCATCATGCCCCATAATCTCGCTTTCCCTGAAATGATTGAATAGAAATGATGAAACAAATTGAAATACTTCATAATTTCCGCCACATTTTTCTATAATCCTGTCTATCTCTTTGTTTATGGAATCGGCAGATTGTATTACCATATTTTTAAAAAATGTGCTGAGTTTTGATTGTAATATAGGTGTTCTGATAAGTCTCTCATCGGTCAGATCAATAAGGTCAAAAAAATGGTCGATGCGATAATTATATGTTAATACCCATTTTAGCGAATCAGGATTTGAACTGTTACCAGGAACAGTGATCACCGGCATGTCTATCGGAAGAATTGCTTTAACAAGTATTGAAAGCAGATTATCGCGATTTTCATCAACGACACTCTTTAAGTATGATTTCATTTTTTCTTCATACGACTTTAGTAATCCGGTAAGTATTTTAATGGAGTCGTTATTCTGTTTGTTATTCTGGATCCTTTTGTTCAGTCCTGTAGCTCTTTGTTGCATTGCTATCCAGTTTTTCTGGTATGAAATGAACGCAGAGTTTTCATCAGTGCCACTGAACGATAGTGTGGAATAAGGATCATTATATGAACATGTAAATGAGAAATGCTGATCATCAGATATCAGAATTTCAAAATACCTTCTTCCCGGGAGTACAACCAGATAAATGCCCTGAGGAAGATTCTCTTTTCCGCTGAAGATTCCCCGGCCGGAGTTGTCAACCCTGATAGTGTCCTTAATGTATTGTTTATCGCCAAGATGATATGCAAGAAATACTGTTGAATCCCTGAGTCCGTCAATTGTAAAGGATATCTGGTAGCCATTTTTTACCTGACTGAAAGTCATAACAGTGATTACTGCAAGGATAAAGCTTAAGAACACTTTTCTCATCTGTGACAGGATTAAAAGATACTTTGCAAAAATAGGCATTGCAATTACTTTGCCAAATAGTGAGTTTCGGAATATTGAGAAATATATTGTACATTTGATATAATAATATCGGGCTTCAGACTAATGAAGATCTCTGTACTTATTCCGGTTAATAATTACGATATCATTGCACTTGTTCACAGCATGAAAAGCGGGATGGAAAAAGTGCAGGAATATTGTGAGGTGCTGATTGGCGATGATGGATCATCAGAGGAGTACAGAAATAAATATCTGGCTCTTGAAGATGATAAAGTCAAGGTAATAATCTCAGAAAAGAATATTGGCAGAGCCGCTATCAGAAACAAACTGGCCCTCGAAGCACAGGGCGATTTTCTGCTGTTTATTGATGCTGACGTTATGCTGCCGGGAACGGCCGAGGCTTATATGCTTAAATGGTTTCCTTATTTAAATACATCAAGAGTTATATGCGGAGGAGTTTTATATCACGAAAGTAAACCCAGTGATCCGGATAAGCTTCTCCGATGGAAATATGGCAGAAAAAGAGAACAAAGAAAAGCTTCTGAAAGAAACAAACACCCTCATGCCTCCTTTACAACTTTTAATGTTCTCATTGATAAATCAGTATTTTCAAAATTACGCTTTTGTGAAGAACTGAAACAATATGGCCATGAGGATACTCTTCTTGGTTACCAGTTGAAAAAGGCAGGCATTGATATTCTGCACATTGATAACGGACTTATACACGAAGGGATGGAATCAAATAGTGAGTATCTAAATAAAACAAAGCTTGGCATTGAAAACCTGAGTAAACTGTATGATAAAGTAACAGACAAGAAAACATTTTCTTCTGTAGTCAGGATGCTGCGGCAGTATAACAGGTTAAGGTTTTTCAGATTAACATTGATTCTTGCAGGAATATTTATCAGGTACAGGGAGAGAATGGAACGGCGACTTGATTCCTCCGATATTTCCCTTAAGTTATTTTCATTTTACAAGATAAGCATGTTCTGTACTTATCGCGAAATACATCGCAGGAGAAATATTCTGCCCGTATTTTAATGATAATTAGCACCAAACTACCTGTTTTATACTATGAAATCCTTTTTGCGAAGGGGTTTATTTATTTTTCATAATATCCCGCTTCGCATATAGATTAAACGCTTTAAGTTGTTAACATAGTATTATACCATGCAGAATAACAAGGAGTAACTCCTGAAAATCATATATCGATTCTGGAAAGATCAATATTGCCGTCAAAACGCTGGTTTGCCTTCAGGATAAAGTTGAATCTGTCAGACATGGTACAGAGAAAAAAATCAGTTGGAGGGGAGTAGTCGAGATTTTCAGGATTGAAGAAGCGTTTACCTGAGGTGAATCTCAGGTCAGAAATTCTTTTTTGAAAATTTATCTTTTTGCCGGTTATCATAGCTGATAACAATTCCGCACAGAGCAGATCTTCTTCAGCCGAAACAGAAGACCTGTAACCCATAGCAACAAGTGAAACCTTGACGGGTTTGATCTTGTTTATATACCGGACCACTGCTCCTGCATTAACAAAACTCCCGGTTATCACTGTACTTGCATTAGATGCATTTATCAGTCCGCTCGTTCCTGCAGTTGTAGTCTGTATAACTGTTTTTCCTGCCAGGTTAGCTTTAATTATTTCCGTAGGGCTGTTTCCATAGTCAAATCCTTCAATTCTCCTTTCATTCCTCTCTCCAACCAGAACAGAGTTTTTATATCTGTTTCGCAGCGCAAATGCTTCATTCACATCTCCTGTTGCAATAAGTCTGGTCGCACCGGCATCAATAGCATAACAGGCGACAGAAAATGCCCTGAATACGTCAATAATCACTGTTAATCCTGTTGCCTTGCCAGCACCCTCAACAAATTCAAGAATTTCAATCTTCATCATATTGCCTTTACATGAGTGAAAAATAGTAATTATTTTTGTAACGGGTATTTTGTATCTTTGAATCTGTTAGTTATAAAGACAAAAGATGGCTAAACCACTCAAATGGGCTCTGAACAAGATAAAGAGTCTGAATGATGCAATATGGCATACGGCACCTTCTGAAATCTCCAGGCGAAAATTATTCCTTTTCAAACAATTAAGAATAATTATTGTGGCTGCAAGAGGTTTTATGCGCGATAAAGTGCAGATAAGGGCTTCAGCACTGACATTTTACTCGCTGATTTCCCTGATACCATTAGCTGCAATTGCCTTTGCTATTGCAAAAGGATTCGGACTTGATCAGAATCTCGAACAGATTCTGAGTAACTTCATATCACAAATACAAATACTGGATAAGCAGGCACAGCAAAATATTCTGAAGTGGTTGCTTTCGCTCGCGACGAATGCCATTGAGAAGACAAGAGGTGGCTACATTGCAGGTGTCGGAGTAATAATACTCTTCTGGTCAGTTATGTCACTTCTGGATCATATTGAAAGCTCGTTCAATCATATATGGCAGATAAGATCATCCAGGCCCTGGTACAGGAAATTTACTGATTATCTGACTATCATGCTTATTGCACCTGTGTTTATTATTCTTTCAGGCAGTATAACAGTATTTGTCGGTACCGAACTGGCCGACTATATTGCAAAAGCCCCGATCCTTGATTTCTTCAAACCGGTGATAAGCTTTCTGGTCAAGTTCTCACCTTATTTTCTGAGCTGGGTAGTTCTTACCATTCTTTTTATGATCATTCCAAATACAAAAGTTAAATTCCTTCCGGCTTTTGTCTCTGGTATTATCGCAGGTACAACACTCCAGATCCTGCGGTGGCTTTATATTGATCTGCAGTTTGGTATATCAAAACTGAGCACAATATACGGTGGTTTTGTAGCTTTTCCCCTTTTTATTATATGGTTACAAAGCAGCTGGATCATTGTTCTGCTGGGTGCGGAACTTTCATTTGCCAATCAGAATGTTTCGAGATATGAGTTTGAATCTGAGGCTCTTAATATTAGTAATTACCAGAAAAGAGCTCTGATCCTTCTGATAATGAACCTGATTGTCTGTAATTTTGCCAGGGGGAAGAAGCCTTTCAGTGCTGAAAGAATTGCCGGGACTCTGAAAATACCGGTACGTATTGCAAGGGATATTCTTCAGGATCTTAACAGTGTTGATCTTGTTTCAATAATTCATATTAACGAACATAAGGAATGGTTATATCAGCCAGCTCTTGACATCAACAAACTGACGGTCAGTTTTATCTTGTCAAGGCTTGACAAGAAAGGTATTGAGCAATATACAATAATTAAAAACAAGAATTACAACAAAATCACCGGGATGCTTGATAAGTTTGACAAGATGATAGCAAAGTCGGGTTCAAATGTGCTCATTAAAGATCTGCTATGATCTGAACAGGGCTATCTGATAAACTCAAACTGCTGGATTCTGCCAGCCCGAACGACTGACATCTCTAAAAGTATCAGGTTTGTACTTCCTTATGTCTTTTGCTTCTTTTTTTATAATGCCTGATAAATTGAATAAAATCGCTGTATGAATTCCATTCATGGAAGAAATAATGGGGGAGAGGAAGGATAATATGCCTGGTCCCGGTCTCTTTTTCCCAGTAATCTTTAAGATTTTTTGCCGGGAATACTCTGTCCTTTTCACTTATAACCGCATAATCCCACCTGAATCCTGGTTCTTTTTGCTCCATAATACGGTTATAAAGCCATCTTAACTCATCGTGCAATGATTTCAATGTTCTGTGCGGGATCCTTTCAATATTCCGGAGATATGTTTTTTTGTCTCCGAACATTCTGAGATAGAACTTCTCGATATTCTCTTCAGTAATATTGTTAAGCGTTCCTTCAAACACATTAAGCGGTATCCCGTATCTGTCATCAGCAGGTACAGGAGTACCATTAACAGCAATAGTGACATCAGGAATAATACCCGTTCTGGGCAGGAGGTATTCAGCAGCCCAGACTCCCAGTGACCACCCGATGAGAATTATCGAATTGTAGGTTTTCATTTCCGGCAGCAACAGAGCTTCATCAGCGGAATAATTATAGAAGAAAATAAAGTCAAAATCATCATTGCAAAGAGGTGTAAAAACGTTTTCATCGGTCCCCCACCCCCCGAATAATACAACAAGAGTATCATTCTTTTCCCTTCTCCTGATATATGTTTTCATGATGTTTTACCCTAGTAAAAAAGTAACCCTTTACCTGTAGTAATTCAAAAATAATTTTTTTTCCAAAATTCATGGAATAAATAGTTGGGAAATGTGGTAACTATATATAAGAGCATAAAAATAAGAGGAGGAAGGGTGGTTGTGATAATCAGGGAGCGGGCTTTATTAATGAGATAATTCCCGTGTCTACTGTCTGATAAAAGGATGGAACCCTGTCAAGCTGGCGCTATTTTTCAGGTTCCAGATGTGAAAGTCAATGTCTGCAATACAATCCTGATGATTTTCACACCCAACCCTTGCTCAACTCCTCTTATACCAATAGCATGAGCTTGAAAACAAATGTATAAACTATAATTTAATAAATCAAATTAATTATGGAAAAAATACAAATAAAATATTGCTATTATTGAGAAAATATTGCTTAAATTTGATGATATGCCGAATTTGAGATAAAATTTATTACAATGGTTGCTGAACTTGAAAAAATACATTATGACGACGGTGGTGGATTCAGAGCTGCGTACATTACCGACACAGGGGGATTCTGGCACTTTCATCCCGAATATGAACTGGTATTGAACACTAAAAGCAACGGTACAAGGATTATCGGTGACAGTGTTGAATTGTTTGACCGTTATGATATGGTTCTTATAGGTGGAAATATTCCTCACTGCTGGAATTACTACAGGCAAAACGGATCACTTCCAGGCGAATATGGAATTATGTTGCATTTCAAACTCTCTTCTCTTGGAGAACCATTTCTGTCTCAATACGAAATGCATAGTACTAAAGAATTACTCAGGATGGCAGAAAGAGGAATCATATTTTCTGTGGATGATGCGAAAAAAACTGAGAAATACCTCGAGCAAATGGTTAACAATAAAGGAATTGAGAAAATGATAGATTTTTTTAATATTCTTAAGATATTGTGTGCGTCGGAGAAAAAAGCCCCTCTCTGTTCTGAAAATTACAAACAGACATTCGATGAAAAAGGGAATAAGAGGATGAATGATGTTTATAATTATATAAGAGAAAACTACTTTAAACCAATATCACTTGAAAGAATTTCAAAAATTGCCCGGATGAGCCCTTTTGCTTTCAGCAGGTATTTTAAGAGGAATTGCGGGGCAGGTTTTGTTGAATACCTTAACAGGGTAAGAACCAATAAAGCCTGCTATCTGCTACGGGAAACTGATTACCAGATTAATGAAATTGCTGCTGAGTGCGGTTTCACAAGCATGTCAAACTTTAATAAGCAATTCCGTAAAACAGAAGGACTCTCACCGAGAGATTACAGGGCTCAGTATAAATAAAAGGCTGACTGATAATCATTATGTCTTTTTCTGTCACCTAAAATAACTGATTATGGCAATGACTTTGCTTGAAAAGATACTGGCCGCACATTCGAAACATACTGTAGTCAAACCAGGCGATATCGTTGATATTGAGATTGATGTAAGGGTTGCCCGTGATTTTGGAGGTGCAAACGTTGTAAAAAATCTGAAAGATTTTGATTTAGAAATTAATGATCCGGATAAAACGTTCTTTACTTTCGATTGCAATCCTACAGGATCTGATCAGAAATATGCAGTAAATCAGCATTTATGTCGCCTTTTTGCCCGTGAACACAACATTAAGGTCTACGACATAAATGCGGGTATAGGCACGCATATTCTTATCGACGACGGACATATTTTCCCGGGTGCCACTGCTGTATCGACTGATTCGCATGCAAATATACTCGGTGCTGTCGGTGCTTTCGGGCAGGGAATGGGAGATATGGATATCGCAGCTACCTGGAACAAAGGTAAAGTGTGGTTTAAAATACCACACTCGGTAAAAATAAATTTAACAGGTTCATTGCCCGATAGTGTAAGTTCAAAAGATATTGTTCTTAACCTGCTTAAAATATTCGGGGCTAACGAACTTCTTGGTCTTTCAGTTGAATTGTATGGCTCGCAGGTTGACAAGCTGACAATCGATGACCGAATAACCATATCCTCAATGGCCACCGAGATGGGAGCAATCATTATCCTGTTTCCTCCATCTGAGGAGGTAATTGGTTATTGCACGGCACAATCAAAGGCAAAATTTATACCTTATTATGCCGATGCTGATGCAGAGTATTACAAGACTTTTGAAATAGACATTACCCCCTTTCAGCCAATGGTATCGCGTCCCGGTAAACCTCATGATACTGTGAGTGTTGATAGTGTATCAGGTCAGAAAATCGATTCAGGTTTCATCGGAAGCTGTACTAACGGCCGGTTTAGTGATATGCAAAGAGCAGCGGATATCCTCAGAGGTAAAAAGGTAGCTCCAGATGTTGTTCTTAAGATTGTCCCTGCTACAGATAATATTTGGAAAAACTGCCTGGAAAAGGGATTGATTGAAATATTCAAAAACGCCGGAGCACTTGTCTCTAATGCTGGTTGTGCAGGATGTGCCGCAGGGCAGGTAGGACAAAACGGCCCGGGTGAGGTTACAATAAGCACCGGTAACAGAAACTTCCCCGGCAAACAGGGCAGGGGAAGCGTATATCTTGCTTCCCCTGCCGTTGTAGCTGCTTCGACGGTTGCCGGATTTATTACAACCCCTGACAGGATACCTGATCACCCCGCGGTATTTAAAACTCCTGTGAAAACAGCCAAAACAGATGTCGCACCTGTTGCGGCTAAACCAGCTGAAAAAAAACCTGATGTGATTGAAGGAAGAATATGGATAATCGAAAGAGATAATATTGATACTGATATGATATTTCATAACCGGTACCTGGCAATAACCGATATAAAGGAGATGGGACAATATACCTTCGATAACCTTGATGGTTATGAGGATTTTGCAAAAAAAGCCCGGCCGGGAGATATTATCATTTCCGGTAAGAATTTTGGCAGCGGAAGCTCCCGTCAACAGGCTGTTGATTGTTTTATCTCTCTCGGAATACAGGCGTTAATAGCAGAGTCATTCGGAGCTATTTATGAAAGAAATGCAATCAATGCAGCATTCCCGGTTATCACCTGCGAATCATTGTCTGATCTCAGTTTAAATGATGGAGATACAATTATGGTTAATATAATAACAGGCGAAATAAGGAATCAGAGAAACAATAAAATCACTCCTGCAAATCGTTTCTCAGATGTTCAGCTCGGGATTTACCGGAAAGGAGGACTCCTTGGATTGAAAAAAACATGAAATATATGAAACCACTGACATTTGCAGAAAAGATATTTATGGCACCTGCAGGAGCAATTGTCTTTGCCAAACCTGATATAATACTTACCCACGACAATACTTCGAGTATTTTTAGAACATTTAAAAAGATGGGTGGTGAACAGGTTGCAAATCCCGGACAAATGCTTGTTGTGCTCGATCATAATGCTCCACCGCCTGATGCAAAGCTGGCTGATCAGTACCAGGACATAAGAAATATTGTTTCAGGGCAGGGAATTAAAAAATTTTATGATTCCGGAAAGGGGATTTGCCACCAGATTATGTCTTATCATGCACGTCCGGGTATGCTTATTGTCGGAAGCGACAGTCACACATCAACCGCCGGTGCATTTAATGCATTTGCTGCCGGGATTGACCGTACAGAATCAGCAGGGATATGGAAAAGGGGTGAAACATGGTTCAGGGTACCTGAATCACTTAAAATTACACTTTCAGGAAAGCTGCAGCCAGGGGTATCGGCAAAAGACCTTTCACTCTGGATAATTGGTATGATCGGATCGGATGGGGCTAATTATCTGTCAGTTGAGTACCATGGAGACGGTATTGAAAGCCTCAATATTTCAGACCGGATGACCATTGCCAACCTCGCCTCAGAAATGGGTGCCAAAAATGCTGTTTTTCCTGCAGATGAGACACTTGCTGAATATTACGGGGAAAAGACTGATGGAATATGGGCTGATCCCGGTGCAACCTGTTTAAGAAAGCTGGAGGTAAATCTTGAAGATATCTTTCCTGTCGTGGCTGCTCCTCATAATGTGGATAATATTGTATCAGTTGCGGAAGCTGCCGGGACACCTGTTGATGAGGGACTTATTGGTACCTGCACCAACGGGAGAATTGAAGATCTTAGAGTTGCAGCCGGAATACTAAAAGGAAAAAGTGTCAGGGAAGGGTTTCAGCTTCATATAATACCTGCTTCAAGTAAGATTTTTCTTCAGGCAATAGAGGAAGGGATAATCTCAACATTGATTGAAGCTGGTGCCAGCGTTCTGACTCCTTCATGCGGTCCCTGTCTGGGTACCGGACTGGGTATACCGGCCAGCGGGCACACGGTAATATCAACGGCTAACCGTAATTTCCCGGGCAGAATGGGGAATAAAGAGGCCCGGATATATCTTGCATCGCCTGCTACCGTGGCTTCATCCGCACTTACCGGCGTTATTACTGATCCACGTGAACATGCAGGTAATGAAAGATTTGAATATTCCAAATCACAGAAAAAAACAACGGAAATAAAGAAGGGGGAGAAGAGGAAAAGTGGTAATGTCTGGAATTATGCAGATGTGGATAATCTGAATACTGATCAGATGTTTGCCGGCAGGCATACATATAATGTATTAAGCTCTGATCCGGCTTCAATCATGCCATTGCTTTTCCAGAATTTTGATCCTTCATTCAGTTCGGATGCAAGGCAGGGTGATATAATTATTGCGGGTGAGAATTTCGGTTGCGGAAGTTCCAGGGAGCATCCCTCTGTAGGGCTTTCCCATGCTGGCGTAAAAGCTGTAATAGTAAAATCAGTCAACCGGATATTTTACCGTTCATCAATAAACCAGGGACTTCCGCTTATCGTTCATAAAGAGGCAGTTGAAGCATATAAACCAGGTGACAGGATTGACATAGATTTCAATAAAGGTGAAATAATCATAGGATCAGGAAAATATTCCTTTGAGCCCCTGCCGGAAAAGCTGAAGCAGATACTTGACAAAAAAGGACTTGTTAATTATATGAAAACGTTGTAACCTGAAGAAAGTTACTGGGTGCCAGCTATTTCTTATTCCCATTATGATTTCAGATTGAATTTACCGGAAAATTATGTAATTTTGCACCCTGAAAAGGTTCCGTAGCTCAGTTGGTCCCGAAAAACAGCAAATCTTTGATTTGCGTTGTTTTTCGAGGATCCTCGAAAATCATTTAAAATTTCTTTGAAATTTTGTGATTTTCGGGAATAGAGCATTCCGGCTTGAATCGGGAGGGTCGGGCGATCTTTAAAAAATATTATTGGTTCCGTAGCTCAGTTGGATAGAGCAACAGCCTTCTAAGCTGTGGGTCGAGCGTTCGAGTCGCTCCGGAATCACTTTAATAAGATGCAATGCCTCTGTAAATCAGGGGCTTTGCTATTTTAAGGGAATAAGTTGTGCTACCATTGTGACCACCGAAAATAAATTTGACTTTGGCTTAAACTTGGTATAATTTTACTTCACAACTAAAATATTAATATTATGAATTCTAAAGTATTTAGAATCAATGGGGAAGATATGATTGTTAACATAGATAATATTGTTTATGTCCAAACCGACCCAAACGTTGGCAAGAATGTGATATATTGTACAACCCATTTTTTAACAGTCGATGACACAATGGATGAGATTAAAGAAAAACTTGGGATCAGAAAGCAAAAGTAGGATAATTGGACATTGACAATTTCATTTAAACAGGGGTGCTGGCTTCTTTATAAAAAGCCCCCAGAGCTGATTTCCGAGGGCTTAATTGCATTTCAACAACCTCTGAATATTATCTTTCAACCAGATAGATTATTCCATTCTAATCAATTTTTGCATGTTATTTAGGCCGGTGGTTTTAATTATTTGCCCATTTTCATCAACAGGCCAAGTCTGAATAACAGTGTCGTTCCTTATTTCCAATAACAATTTCACCGTAACCTGATCAGGATATAATAAATTTTCTTCGTACCGGTTCCCATCAAGTTTATAGGTTCCACCGCCATAATTGTCGACAACATTGGTGTCTGTTTTATATTGACCAACGAAATTAAAATAATTTCCTGACCAAATTTTCATCTCACTTCCAGTAAAATCTTTCCCGAATGTGGCAACCAACGTATCTCCCCGCATCCGCTCCCAACTGACAACTTGCCAAACTCCCTCAAGAGGAGATTTTATTTCTTGTTGTGTACAACTTCCGATTATTAATGCAACAATAAGGCTTAAAAAGACGATTTTTTTCATAGCGATAGTCATTAAGAATTTATAAAAGAGTTAATGAATATCAAAGTTACACTAACTAAAAGTCAAAGTCAATTTTATTTTGCTTAAAACAGGATTAGGTGTCCGAAATCACAGAAATATGCAGAGGGGAGACTTGAAAAATGCACGAATCAATGTTTATCTTCTTTTTTATACAGATTTCTTAGCTGTGGCAACAATAATACGAATATCATTATTAGTGCATAAAACATATAAAAAGCTTGTAACCACATAACAGTTTTAAGAAAAATCATCTCAACTTGAATCCAGATTATAAGAGCAAACGAAACATAAATGCAAAATGACCATGCCCAATGCATATCATTAAATAAGTTCAAACTCTCACAAAATTTGCATTTTGGCTTTTTTAATAAAGCAAAAATTAGAATAACTGGGATAACTCCAAGAATAGAAAAAAGAATAATGCCAGGTATCAAAAAATCTTTAAAAGGAGAAGTCCCAAGGTTGGATAAGGGCATCCTAAGTAATTCGCCACTTGGTGAAATTATCAATGCACCCCCACCGAAGATTGCTCCGAGTGCTAAAAAACCTAACAGAATAATGAGGATATACAGAAAAGCTTTTGTTTTCATAGGATCAACTTTTAGAGTGCAATATTTATTTTTTCTTGTTAAGAACAGAACCTAATAGGAGTCGCGAATTACTTGCCCATAACGGTTTGCAAATATGGGTAGGCTGGGCTTTCTGAGCTACATACGTGTCATACTGATAACATGTCTATTTAGTATTCTCACCGTAAATTTAGCCTTACCATCCAGCTTACCTATATTTGCTGTTATAGCCAGTACAATTTTTATAGGTTCTCAATTTTTTTCGATTCAGAAGCGGAGCGTTTTAGTTCATGGTATTCAAGTTTCCAATCAAAGTCATTTGATAGAATTTCAAGGCTTTTTATAACGTTTAGAGCTTGTTTCTTAGCATTTTCCATTAATCCACTCTCTGGTATTTTTTCGACAATGGTAATTCTTGCTTCCTTATTAATCTCAGTCAAATCTTCAGGACTATATCTATTAAATACGTTATCATTGAAATCATAATATTCAAGATCCGTATCTATCCCAATTATTTCTGGTTCAGGAAATTTTGTTAAAGTTATTACCTTATTTTCTTCATTTTTATTAATAACTACCTTTGATAAGTCGTACCCTATTATAGCTTTTGCTTTAACAATAATTAATGCCCTTTTCTGGGACTTAATAAGACTAAAGAACAAATGTTTTACTTTACTATAAGTAATTACTTCAGAAAAGTCTCCTTCTACAGTTACTATTTTTAGAACGTTCTGGATTCTCTCTAAAAGGACAACAGATCGTTGTTTTATTACTTGTTTTCTTTTCTGCCTATTAAATAGGTGAACAATTGAAGCACCAGAAACGATTCCAACGAATAATAGGATTATGGATACTATCATTTTTAAGGTTTTTTGTATTAGCTATCACTTAATAGTGTTTTATACACAATCTTTTTACAACTTGCCCAATAAAGTATTGAATCTTTTACCAACGCTGTCAAAATTACTTCTTGCATAAATCAAAATCAACTTTATTTTACTATCATTTCTTACCTATTACAAGGTCAGAAATTAAGAAACTAATATCTTTTTCACATGTTGTTGTAAGAATAAGAATGCTTATGAATACAATTATCTTTTTCTGTGCAAGTGCTATGGTTAGCTGGCGTTTTTAATCTGGTTTGAAGAGCTCCGGTATTGGCTAGTCTGGATAAATACAGGTCAGAGTCCTTTTTTCTATGATTAGTTGAATTCAAATGATGTAAGTTATTTAATAACAATTTGTTTTTCCAGAAATGTGTAGTTCGGTTGTCTGATTTTAATCAAGTAATCTCCAGGAGGTTTACTGTGTAATCCAGTTTTTGGCCATTTAGATATACCATCACAGTAGGGCATACTATAGCTTGAAGATCAACTTCTTTTCAGGCCTCTAGAATTATCTCATTCCCAACCTGAGCCTGTTTAAAATGACTAAATCTCACCCGCCTCTTTTGATTTATTTTCGATATAAAAATCCCCAATTTGTCTGATTAAGATTTCTTTGTATCTTTTTTTTCTTGAATCATACAGGAATCCTGAATAAGTGGTTGAACCGGCATCATACATCTACTCCTTCTTACTGAGTATATATCTAAATCCTATCGAAACACAATGAATAATCGGAATATCATCCGAAGTGATAATCATCGGATCATATTCTCCGACTATAAATAAATCAGGTAATGTAGAGAAAGGATTCATTTTTAAGCCAAGCGGAACATTCACACTAAGCCACTTATCATTCTCTTCCGACAAAAAATTCACTCCCAGTCCGCCACCGGAGTAAAGACTGACATTTTTTGAGGAAAATATTGTAACCAGCAGATATGCCTGTGTGATTCCACGATCACTATAAGACCAGTCGGCCTGGTTATAGGCTTTTGTATTTACCCTGAATTCACCACAAAACTTCTGTAAGGGATTAGTTGAAAGGCAGAGAGTATTGCCATCCGTATTATATCCTATAGCTAACTGACCATAAGTGGAAAAAGTAATTAAGAAAAAGAAGATTACTATAACTGTTGATGATTTTTTCATTTCAATAATATTATTGATTTATAATAAAAACTCCGTTGTTGTAAGTTCCTACCCATATATTGTTGTCATTATCAACCTCGATAGTGGAAATGTAGTCGTCAGGGAATATACCTTCAGAAGAACTTAGCCATGATTCTCCGTTATAAACATGCAGGATAGCTGAGTCGTCCATATTGCCTGCCACCCAGCAATAGTCTCTTTTGTCGGCCTTTACAGGGGTGAAGAAACTAATTCCGGGTATACCATCTGTATCTATCTCTTGCCATTTATTATCTGCAAATCGAAACAGGTTGTTTGACTGGAAGGTAGATGATAAAGAAAAATCTTCTATCAGGTAAATAATGCCTGATGGACTGACAGTAAATGAGAAGACCCAATAAAACATACCTTTTTCATCGCCTAAACAATCCCATGATTTATCTGAAAACCGGTAAATATTTGTTCTTCCTACTGTCCCGG
>Ga0315532_1000128_pt1 | contig 60568 bp, 53 predicted proteins | sample SalMarWE160370MG_FD_203082 | JGI IMG/M metagenome (GOLD analysis project Ga0315532, IMG submission 203082) | Salt marsh sediment microbial communities from the Plum Island Ecosystem LTER, Massachusetts, United States - Salt Marsh Sediment WE1603-70 ...
CTGGGAGCACGTCTACAATACCGTGCGCCCCCACCAGGCCCTGGGATATAAGACGCCTAAGCAGTTCCTGGAGGACTTCGCCCTTGCGCGCCCTCCTTAGTGTCACTAATGTACTGGACGAGTACAACCCCTTGTGGCAGGCGTGGCCCTCGGCTATAATCGCCGCGCATTTCCCTGGCACTGTCTGAAGGAGGTAGCATGCCATGGCCGCCTTAGAGTTCAAGGACATCCTCTATGAGAAGCACCATCGCGTTCGGGGCGCCGCCTGGATCACCATCAATCGAGCCCAGGCGATGAATTCCTTCACCGGCCAGACGCTCCTAGAGGTAAAGCAAGCGGTGGAGGATGCCAACACCGACGATAGCGTTGGCGTCCTCGTCATCACCGGAGCGGGCGACCGTGCCTTCTGCGCCGGCGGCGATGTCAAGTGGCTGCAAGAGGTGCAAAAGGACCCGGCCTGGGAAGCAAAAATGCCGGACCCCCACGCAGGCATCGAGGACTGCCTCAAGCCGATCATCGCCCGCGTGAACGGATACACTATCGGTGGCGGCAACCACCTGGCCTACTTCTGCGACTTTACCATCGCCTCCGAGAACGCCACCTTCCAGCAGGTGGGCCCACGGGTGGGCAGCCCCGCCGCTGGCCATTACGTCGCCTACCTGATCTGGGTGGTAGGAGCGAAGAAGGCCAAGGAGATCTGGATGCTCTGCCGTCGCTACACCGCTCAGGAGGCCCTCCAGATGGGCCTGGTGAACGTGGTGGTCCCTCTAGAGAAGCTGGACGCGGAAGTGGACAAGTGGTGCCAGGAACTGATGGCCAAGAGCCCGAGCTGCCTGAAGATCCTCAAGGCCTCCTTCCGCACCCTCTATGAGCCTTTGCGACACGCCTCCCGCCGCGAGTGGGTAGCCGACTTCGCCCCCGACTTCTTCCGTAGCGGCGAGGCCGACGAGGGCAAGAACGCCTTCGCCGAGAGGCGGGAGCCCGATTTCTCCAAGTACCCCCGGACGGCCGGCATTTACGCTTCCACAGAGGACTAGCTCAGGTCTTCTGGAGGAACAGCGAACCTTCCTTGCCCCAGCGACGGCTGGCAGGTGTCACTGAGCGACGGGCTGAGTGGCCTTGAGGTCCTGGAAGCGCTGAGGCTCTGCCAGCAGGCCGGCCAGAAACGGCGGCAGGGCAAAGCTGGCGAGATGCATCTGGGGACTGTAGTAGCGGGGGGAGATGCCCCTGGCCTCCAGTCTCTGGCGAACGGCGGCCTCATCCAGGGCCAGGGGGTCGTTGCCCCCAGAGGCCAGGGTGAAGCTCCACAACACACCGGGATAGGCGGGCACAGGAGCAAGGTAGACACGCACCAGGGGGAAGACGGCCTTCAGGTTAGCGTAGATCCTCAACAGCTCGTCGGTGAGGAGGAGGGGAGAGCTGCTCTGGGTTACCATCAGCCCCTCCTCCTTCAGTATGCCGCGGACGGCCTGGTAGAACTCGGCGGTGAACAAGCGCAGGCTGTGGCCGGAGGGGAAAGGGTCGGTCAGATCGACGATGATAGCGTCAAAGGGCTCCTGGGCTTTCTCCACGAACTCATAGCCGTCGGCGAACAGCAGGCGAAGGCGAGGATCATCGAACGCCCCGCTCGACACCCGCGGGAGATGGCGGCGGCAGGCCTCGACTACCGCTCGGTCTAGCTCCACCTGGACTACCTCTCGCAGGGGGTGCTCCAGGGCACGGCGGAGGCAGCCGCCGTCGCCACCGCCGACAATGAGCACGCGCTCTGGCTGGGCCAGGGAGATGAGGGCAGGGTGCACCATCATCTCGTGATAGATGAACTCGTCCGTCTCTGTGGTCTGGAGGGCGTCATCGAGGATCAGGGCCCTCCCGAAGGGAACGGTGTCCAACACACGGATGGTCTGATAGTCTGAGCGCCCCTCATATAGCACGCTCCGCACCTGGATGCGCTGCTCGAGGCCGACGCGCTCTCGCTCGCCGAACCACTGTTCGCTGTTACTCGATACAAGAGGCAATGCCCCGCACCACCTCCATGACCTGAACCCGCTCGGCCTCAAAGTGGCCCCGCAGGACGGGGATAGCTACTCGTGGGTCCACGTCGTCGCCGCAGGTGAAGACATCGACTGCTGCATAGCTATACTCGGGCCAGGTGTGGATGGTGATGTGAGACTCCGCTAACACCGCTACGCCAGTGACACCTTGCGGATTATAGTGATAGACTTGGATGTCTTTTAACGTTGCAGCGCACGCTGCCGCCGCATCGCGCAGAGCTCCTTCCACCACCGCGGCGGAGTTGAAGTTCTTACCGCCCCACAGCTCCAAGATGAGGTGCCTTCCCAAGCCCTTCAACGGATTCTCACCTCCCCCCTTTGAACCGGCCCGCGCCTCTCAGCACAAACACCACCCCAGGCGAAGCCGCTTCCGCGACTTCATTCCTGGAAAGTGGTGCTTAAGGCCTCTGTGCTAGGCCCAACCGAAGCAAACGACTCCATACAATACCACACAACTCAAGAAGATTCCATAATAGAGGAGGATTTCCTGGTCCGCTGGATCGGTCGAGACTGAAGATGAATAAGAGGAAGCGGCTCGCCCGCAAGAAGCAGAGGCGCAGGGCCGAGGCGACTAGGGCCTCTTGAACCCGCGGCCGGGGCCAGACTACCCTCTGGCTTGATGATAGATGTAGTGTTTCAGTCTAGGTGAGAGATGGAGGCTCAGACCGTCTCTGACCGCTCATCCTGAGCCTGTCGAAGGATGCGCAGGGGCTCGTGGTTCGACGAGCTCACCATGAGCGGCCCAAAGGGGAGGCTACAATGTATCGACCGCAGCCATTGAGACCGACATGTGGAAAGTCGCCCATTTATGATCTCTCACATGTCTTGAAACACTACATGGCTTGATGGTAGATAGCCCTTCTGCTAGACTCCAAGCGAGGAGAGAGTCTGACAGATGGAACTAGTGTGGCTTGTACCCATCATAGGCACGGCAACAATAATCTTCGCCCTCTGGCTGGCCTTGAATGTCCTGCGCCGGGACCGCGGCTCCTCCGAGATGCAAGATATCGCCGCCATGATCTTGGAGGGGGCCAATGCCTTCATGTACCGCCAGTACCGGACCATCGCCATGCTATCGGTGGTCACGGCGGTAGTCGTAGGCACTATTGTTGGCTACTTCGATGAGAGCCTAAAGATCGGTGTCTACACCGGCATCGCCTTTATGGTGGGTGCGTCTGCCTCCGCCCTTTCGGGGTTCATCGGCATGTACGTGGCTGTGCGTTCCAACGTGCGCTGCGCCTCGGCCGCCACCCACAGCCTGCGCGAGGCGGTCACCGTCTCCCTGCGAGGCGGCGCCGTCTCAGGCTTCTCGATTGTCACCCTAAGCCTCCTGGGAGTGGCCAGCATCTTCGCCGTCTATAGTCGCCTGCTGGGCAACCCCATGGACGATGCTCCCTTCCTTATCGTGGGCTTTGGTTTCGGGGCCAGCTTCGTGGCCCTGTTCGCCCAGCTCGGCGGCGGCATCTACACCAAGGCCGCCGACGTTGGCGCTGACCTAGTGGGCAAGATAGAGGCGGGCATCCCCGAGGACGACCCGCGCAACGCGGCGGTGGTCGCCGACTTGGTAGGCGACAACGTGGGCGACTGCGCCGGCCGTGGCGCCGATTTGTTCGAGTCCACGGCTGCCGAGAACATCGGGGCCATGATCCTGGGGGTGGCTATCTACCGCCTCACCGGCGACCCAGAGTGGATCCTCTTCCCCCTGGTAATCCGTGCCCTCGGCCTGGTGGCCACCGGCATAGGAGTGCTCAGCGTCCCCTTCTTCTCGCGAGAGAACCAAGACGCGATGACACCCCTCAATTACGGCTACTACGTCATCACCGCCCTCTCGGTCCTGTTCATGTTCATGGCCACCAAGCTGATGATGGGCAGCCACTGGCACTGGTTCTTCGCGGCCGGCGTCGTCGGCATCGCCACCAGCATCGTCTTCGTATACATCACCCAGTACTACACCTCCGGCGCCTGGCGGCCTGTCAAGGAGATAGTCAACGCCTCCCGCACGGGGCCGGCCACCAACATCATCACGGGCACAGCGGTAGGCTTGGAGACCACCTGCGCCACCGCCCTGGCTATCGGCGGTGCCCTGGTGATCTCCTTCATCCTGGGCAGCCAGTCGGACCTGCCCAACGGGGGAGTCTTCGGCACGGCGGTGGCCACCATGGGCATGCTGATGTCGGCCGCCTACATCCTCGCCATGGACACCTTCGGCCCCATCACCGACAACGCCGGGGGGATCACCGAGATGTCCGGCGCCCCGGAAAGCGCTCGCCACATCACCGACTCCCTGGACGCCGTGGGCAACACCACCAAAGCCCTCACCAAGGGCTACGCCATGGCTTCCGCCGGACTGGCCGCGTTCCTCCTTTTCAGCGCCTTCCTGGACAAGGTGAAGGAGGAGACGGGAGAAGAGGTAATAGTCAGGATGAACGATGTCGGCGAGTTCGTGGCCGCCCTCCTGGGGGTGATGCTGGTCTTCCTGTTCAGCTCGCTGGCCATCCGCGCCGTCGGAGGGGCGGCGGCCAAGATCATCGAGGAGGTGCGGCGGCAGTTCCGCGAGGACCCTGGAATCATGGAGGGGACATCCCGCCCCGACTACGGCCGCGCCGTGGACATCACCACTGGCGCCGCCCTGCGAGGGATGATCGCACCGGGCCTGCTGGCGGTGGGAACGCCCATCGTGGTGGGCGTCTTCTTCCGCCTCCTCTTCGAAGCGGGGTGGCTGGATGACACCGGCCCCGAGGCGGTGGCCGCCCTGCTGATGGTGGGGACCATCGGCGGCCTGATCCTGGCCACCTTCTTCAACAACGTAGGCGGCGCCTGGGACAACGCCAAGAAGTACATCGAGGCGGGCTTTCTGAAGGTTCCCTCAAGTAACCCCGGCGGTGAAGACGTGGTGCTGGGCAAAGGGTCGGATGCTCACAAGGCAGCGGTGGTGGGCGATACGGTGGGCGACCCCTTCAAGGACACAGCAGGGCCCTCCCTGCACGTGCTGGTGAAGCTTCTGAGCACCGTGACCCTGGTGCTGGCGCCGCTGTTTATCTCCTAGCGGCCTAGTCCGGGTCGATGCCCATGTACACCCGCGGGTGCTTGAGGAAGGGGTTCTGCTCTTTTTCCTGGCCGATGGTGGTGGTAGGGCCGTGCCCAGGCAGCACCAGCGTCTCGTCTGGGAGAGTGAAGAGCTTATCGCGGATGCTCCTAAAGAGCTCCCGGCCGTCGCCGCCGGGCAGGTCGAAGCGGCCGATGCTCAGCTGGAAGAGAACGTCGCCGCTGAACACCACTCCTTCGCCGTAGAGACAGATGTGTCCAGGGCTGTGGCCCGGGCAGAAGAGCACCTGGAACCTTAGCCTCCCAACGCTTATCTCCTGGCCCTCCTCCAGCCACATCTCCGGTTCGTTCATCCGTGGCAAGGGACGCCCCAGCCACATCATGGCCGCCTCGCTCTGGTAGGCAGTGTATTCATAGGCGACGGGGTGCATGGCCACCGGGGCCTTGGTGGCCTCGCGTACCGCCTCCACGGCGCCAATGTGGTCGACATGCTCGTGGGTGAGAACGATGAGCTTGGCCGTCAGCCCTTTCCCCTCCAGGGCAGCCAGGATCTTGGCGGCATCATCGCCGGGGTCGACGACCATCGCCTCCTTGGTCACGTCACAGCCAGCGATGAAGCAGTTGCCCTGGAGCAAGCCGGTGGGAAAGCCCTCCAGTATCATCGCCATCGCTCAGCCCTATTCTCAGTCCCAAGCAATGCTAGATCTTCTCGAAACGCTCAGTGTCCAGAACAAAGACGATGGCGCCGCCCGCTCTGACCTGAAGGGGCTGGCCAGGCGGCAGGTTGCCCGGAAAGGGCAAGGCCTGGACGGGGATGTACTCCTCGCGGGGTCGGCACTCAGCTTTGACCATGACCAGCACGTCGTCCACGGCATCAGCTTCTAGGCCCGACAGGAGAGTGACGTTGCCGCGGCGTAGGAAACCGCCGGTGCTGCTGATCTTGGTGACCGGATAGCCAGCCGCTGTCATCTTGTCTAGCAGGCGGTCCGCGTCCTCAGCAGCGGCGATGATGATCAGCAGCTTCTGGACAGAGGAAGACAAGGGCTCGCCTCTACGGCCGTCAGAGCCTTTCAGCCTGTCGCTCCTGCCTAGCCCGCCAGCGCTCCTGAGCCTTATAGGCAATGAGCTGGCGCATGACGTTGCCCGGCTGCGGCGCCATGAGCAAGGCCACACTAGCGCCTACGGCCAGCCCTAGAATAAACCCCAGAAGGAACCGCATATTTCTTACCCCCATTGCCCGCGAGTTTTGCTTCTGTCAATCCTACCATGTAGGCCCTGCTTGATGGTAGGTAATCCGCGGGTTGAAACCCGCGGCTTCCTAGAATCGATCGATAGTGCTGCGGGATTTATCCCGCAGGCTTGGAAAGTTCACCTACCAACGGCGAACGGCCATCTTTACTTTGCCCTCTGAAACTGATAACTTCAACGCAGATTTCTTGTTCGCCTTCAATCAGTTCGAAAGCCTATGTCCACCAAAGCCACCGTAGAGAAACTCGTATCCTTGTGCAAGCGCCGCGGCCTGGTCTTCCAGAGCAGCGAGATATACGGAGGCATCGGCGGCTTCTGGGACTACGGACCGCTGGGCGTGGAGCTGAAGAATAACATCAAGCAGGCCTGGTGGAAGGCCGTCGTCCAGGAGCGCGACGACGTGGTGGGGCAGGACGCCGCCATCGTCATGAACCCCACGGTCTGGCGGGCCAGCGGCCACCTGGACACCTTCGCTGACCCCATGGTCGACTGCAAGGAGTGCAAGAGGCGCTTTCGGGCCGACGACCTGGTGGGGAGGGTGCCGGCCAGCGCCCACGGCCACGAGGTGGCCGCCAAGGTTGTCCGCTGCCCTGAGTGCGGCGGCGAGCTCACCGAGCCCCGTATGTTCAACCTGATGTTCAGGACCTACGTCGGGCCGGTGGAGGACGACGCCTCCACGGCCTATCTGCGGCCGGAGACGGCCCAGGGCATCTTCGTGAACTTCGCCAATATCCTCACCACCAGCCGCAAGAAGCTACCCTTGGGCATCGCCCAGATCGGCAAGGCCTTCCGCAACGAGATCACCCCCGGCAACTTCATCTTCCGCGACCGGGAGTTCGAGCAGATGGAGATCGAGTACTTCGTCAAGCCGGGCACGGACGAGCAGTGGCATCAGCACTGGGTGGAGGAGCGCTACAACTGGTACCTTGGCCTGGGCATGCGGAAGGAGAACGTGCGGACGCGCCAGCTAGACCGCGAGGAGCTGGCCCACTACGCCAAGGACACCTATGAGGTCGAGTATCGCTTCCCCATGGGCTGGTCGGAGCTGGAGGGCATCGCTAATCGCACCGACTTCGACCTGCGCCGCCACGCCGAGTTCAGCGGTCGCGAGCTGGACTACTTCGACGAGGAGAGCGGCGAGCACATCGTGCCGTACGTTATCGAGCCCTCGGCGGGGGTGGACCGCCTGTTCATGGCCTTCCTGATGGACGCCTACGACGAGGAGGAGGTGCGGGGCGAGACGCGGGTGATCATGCGGCTGCACAAGGACCTGGCGCCGGTCAAGGTGGCGGTGCTGCCCCTCAGCCGGCACGAGAAGCTTGTGCCGCCGGCCAGGGAGGTGTGGGCTCTCGTGCGGAAGCACTGGATGAGCCAGTACGACGACGCCCAGAGCATCGGGCGGCGGTATCGGCGGCAGGACGAGGTGGGCACGCCGCTGTGCGTGACCATCGACTTCGACACGCTGGAGGACAAGGCGGTGACCATCCGCGAGCGGGACAGCATGGAGCAGGTGCGGGTGCCCATCGCCGGGCTGGTGGCGGCCCTGCGGGAGCGGCTGGAGGGATAGGAGGAGAAGATGGGCAAGCTTCGAGAGCAATACATCGTCGACGAGAACGGCAACAAGATGGCGGTGGTCATCCCTGTAAGGCGGTACCAGCGGCTGCTGGAGGACCTGCACGACCTGGCGGTCGTAGCGGAACGCCGGCCAGAACCCAGCATCAGTCTCGATGAGCTGAAGCGCAGGCTGCGAGCCGATGGGCTCCTACCAGATTGAGTTCAAGGGGTCAGCAGAGAAGGATATCCGCCGGATTGCTCCGGCCCTTATCCCCAACATTCTGAGCAAGGTAGAGGCCTTAAGCGACGAGCCAACGCCTCGCCAGTCGCTGAAGCTATCTGGCAGCGAGAGGACCTACAGGTTGAGGATAGGCGATTATCGTGTCATCTATGAGGTGGAGCCAGAAGCACAGACCGTGGTCATCTACCACATTCGCCATCGGCGCGAGGCCTATCGCGCGCTGTAAGGTGTTCGCCCGAGCCCAGGCGGTGACCATCCGCGAGCGGGACAGCATGGAGCAGGTGCGGGTGCCCATCGCCGGGCTGGTGGCGGCGCTACGGGAGCGGCTGGAGGACTGAGGGAGCAGGGACGATCCGTGGATGCTTTTGAGCTGGCCGTCGCCGACGCCTTGACGGGCAAAGGCTGGGATGTTTTTGTGCCACACAAAGATCGGGGCGTGGATTTGGTGGTCTTGCCGTCTCTCAAGGAGGCCAATGCCGTACGGATTCAGGTGAAGGGGAGTAGGACCTACAGCGACAAGTTTCAGGGATGGTACAGGTTTGACTGGGCACGTGTGAGCGAGGGCACGGACATCACTGACTTTTGGGTATTCGTGTGCCTTGTGCCTTCCAAGAAGGGAATGTTCCATCCGCAGTTCGTGGTCCTGCCCCCGGCGGAGCTAGCAAGCCGAATTGAACAGTACTACCAGCAGCGGAAGGATCGGATTGACTTCTACCTTACCGAGTTCGATCTAGCTGGCGAGCGCCACCTCATAGACGACCGCGGGCTGAGCAGAAGTAAGGTGAGAGCAGGAAGGGTCGCGATCGGGTCAGATCATCCACGGAACTACAGTCGATTCTGGTCCGGTCGGGTCAAGGATGTCTGGTCTCAGCTCCCCGCGACACGTCAGGGACCTTAATAAACGACTACCATCTATGGGCGCGCCGGCACCTTGGGCGGAGCCGTCGGGCAAGTGGCGGGCGATTGTCAAGGCGCTGGGCCGTCGGCAGGGGTTGACGGGGGTGCTAGAATAAGTGTTCGAGGCGAGAGGGCGAAGAGTGATCCGCGTCCTGCACTTTGCTGACCTGCACCTGGGGGTAGAGACGTACGGTCGGCCGGACCCCGACACCGGCCTGTCCACCCGCCTGCTGGACTTCCTGCGGGCCTTCGATGAGCTGGTCGATTTCGCCATCGAGGAGCAGGTCGACCTCGTGCTCTTCTGCGGCGACGCGTACAAGAGCCGCGAGCCCTCGCAGACGCACCAGCGGGAGTTCGCCATCCGCCTGAGGCGGATGGTGGACGCCGACATCCCCGTGCTTCTGCTGGTGGGCAACCATGACCTGCCCGCCGCCGTCCGCCGTGCCACCACCCTGGAGATATTCGACACCCTGGCCATCGACAAGGTATACGTGGCGGCCAAACCCACGACGCTGGTCATCCCGACGCGCAATGGCCCCCTCCAGATCGTGGCCCTGCCCTGGCTGACGCCCAGTCGCCTGCTGACCCGCGAGGAGTACAGGAACATGAGCGTCGACCAGCTCCTGCGAGCGATGGAGGAGCGCATGGGCCAGTTCATCCAGGAGCAGGCCGAGAAGCTGGACACGAACGTGCCGGCGATGCTCGCCGCCCACGTGGCCATGAGCGGCTCCATCGTCCAGACGGGCTCCGAGGAGTGGATGACGGTGGGCCGCTACCCTCAGCTCATGAAGAGCACCCTGCGCCCGGAGCTGTTCGACTACGTGGCCCTGGGCCATCACCACGTGGCGCAGGTCCTCAGCCACGCGCCGCCCATCGTCTACCCGGGGAGCCTCCAGCGGGTGGACTTCGGCGAGGAGAAGGGTGAGAAGGGCTTCTACCTGCTGACCATCGACCCCGGTCGGCCGCGGGGGCAGCGGCTGGTGGGCGAGCCCGAGTTCCACCCCGTCTGGGCCCGTCCGTTCGTGACGGTGGACGTGCGGCCTCGGCAGGAGGACCCCACGGCGGAGGTGCTGGCTGCCATCGAGCGGGCCCCGGTGAGCGACGCCATCGTGCGGGTGGTCATCAGGGTGTCGCGCCAGCAGCAGGCGCTGCTGCGGCAGGCGGAGGTGCGTCAGGCGCTGGCCGAGGCGCACTTCCTGGCCTACGTGAAGGCGGAGCTGACGGAGGAGGCCAGAAGCGGTCGGCTGCCGCCCCACGTGCGGCCGGAATCGCTCACGCCCATGGATGCGCTTCGGCTGTACTTCGACGATCGCAAGCTGCCGCCGGACCGGCGCGAGGTCCTGCTGCGCTACGCTCGCTCGCTGGTAGCGGGGGAAGAGGAGGAGGAAGTGGCGGCAGCGGCTGGAAGCGGATAAGGCGATGGCTTCCATCACCGTCTACGGCGGCGCAGGCGAGATCGGGGGGAACAAGATCCTGGTCGAGAGCAACGGCCGGCGCGTCTTCCTGGACTTCGGCCTCAGCTTCTCCGGGATAGGCACGTTCTACGAAGAGTTTCTTCAGCCGCGAACCAACAACGGCCTCAGAGACCTGCTCGCCCTGGGCATTCTGCCAAGGCTGGATGGGATATACCGGCAAGACCTCATCGAACTGGATCACCTGCAAGACGCCCTGGCCGAAGCCGGCGCGCCTGACAAGTCGCTGTGGGTAGCGGACGTGAAGAGCTATGACGAGGTGCGCAAGAGAGAGGGCAGGCCCTTCGTGGAGGCCATCATCCTGTCCCACGCCCACATGGACCATTTTCAGCACGTGTCGATGCTCGACGAAGGCATCCCCGTCTTCTGCTCAGCAACGACGAAGGCAATTATGGAAGCCGCGGAGGAAATGGGCAGGGGCGGCTTTGGAGCAGACGTCATCAGCGTCGGCAAGCGTTCGCTGTCCACGCTCGCTGGCGGAGCATTCTTCCCCGGTGCGCGCAGGGTTGTAACCGAGAGCGCTCCGAGGGCGATCAAGGTGGTGGGCGTGCGGGAGCGATTCGAGGCAGGCGGGATGCACGCTGAGCTGTACCCCGTCGACCATTCGGTGCCGGGAGCGGCGGCCATTGTCCTGACGACAGATGACGGCCGCACGATAGTCTACACCGGCGACCTTCGCTTCCACGGGAGGGCCGGGCACCTGACGAAGGCGTTCAGCGATGCTCTCGCCGACAGCCAGCCGGACGTGCTGATGTCGGAGGGCACCCGCATAGACAGGGAAGAGCCGGACAGCGAAGACACCGTCCGGGAGGAGTGCACAAGGCTCGTCTCCCAGGCAAGGGGAGCGCTGGCCATGGTGGGCTTCGCCTGGAAGGACACCACCCGCTATCAGACGATGCTGGAGGTGGCGCGCGAGACCGGCCGCACACTGGTGGTCTCTTCGAAGCTAGCCTACCTGCTGCACAAGCTGAATTCACTGCCGGACCCTCCCGCTCGACCGGTATCGGAGGAGCCGGACGTGCGGGTGTACCTGAAGCGAAAGGCGAGCATGCTCTACAGCAAGGGCGACTACGTCGGCACCAAGTATGACATGGGGTACGCGGCGGAGTGGAACAAGAAAGACCCCTCGACCCTGAAGACAGAGCACTACGATTCGGGAGTGCGCGCCTACCAGGTCTCCGCCGACCCCGGCAAGTACCTGCTCCACCTGGACTACTACGAGCTCAACGAACTGATCGACCTGCGCCCTCCTCCCGGCAGCATATACATCAGCGCCGCGAGCGAGCCGTTCAACCTGGAGATGGAGCTGGACAAGGAGCGCCTGGGCAACTGGCTACGAAAGTTCGGAGTCAACCCTCCGGACTTCCAGCCCAAATACGTTCACGCGTCCGGGCACGCCAGCGGGCCGGAGCTGATCGATTTCGCCAAGGCCGTCCGGCCCAAGATGGTCATCCCCATACACACACAGCGACCGGACATCTTCGAGCAAGAGCTAGCGGGTACGGGCATCGCCGTCCACGTCCCGCGCGTCGGCGAGCCCATTCCCATTCCCTAGAGGAGCGCAGCGGTGATCCCGGCCAGGCTCAGCATGCGCAACTTCCTCTGCTACCGCGACAACGTGCCCCCTCTGGATTTCAGTGGCATCCATGTGGCCTGCCTCTCGGGGGACAACGGCCATGGCAAGACGGCCCTCCTGGACGCCATCACCTGGGCGCTGTGGGGCAAGGCGCGAGCCCGCACGGAGGACGAGCTGGTCCACCTGGGTCGGACGGAGGCAGAGGTTGACTTCGAGTTCATGGTGGACAGCGCCCGCTATCGGGTGATCCGCAAGCGGAAGAAGGCCAGCGTCCGCAGCCGCGGCGAATCGATGCTCGACTTCTTCGTGGAGAGCGCCGACGGATGGCGGGTCATCAGCGGCAACACCCTGCGAGAGACGGAACGGCGCATCCAAGAGACCCTGCACATGGACTACGAGACCTTCATCAACAGCGCCTTCCTCATGCAGGGGCGAGCCGACGAGTTCGTACGCAAGACGGCCGCCCAGCGCAAGGAGGTGCTGGCCTCCATCCTGGGCCTGGAACAGTACGACCTTCTGGCCGAGCGGTGCAGGGAACTGGCCAAGGAGGCCGAACTTCACCGCCGCCAGCTCGAACTGGCCATCCACTCGATAGACGAGGAACTTGCTCGTCGCGGCGAGTACGAGCAGCAGCTAGAGGAGTTGCAGGCTGAGCTGGCCCAGACGGAGGAGGAAGCGGCGGCACAGGAGCAGCTGGCCGACACGCTGCGGCGGGCAGCGGAGGCTCTGGAGCACCAGCGGCAACAACTGCGACGGGCGGAGGAGCAGTGGCAGCGGGCGGAGGAGGAGCTCGAGCGCCACCGCGGGCAGGTGGCTCAGCATCAGGAGCGCATCGATCAGTATCAGGCCATCGTGAGCGAGGCCGAGGAGATCCGCCAGGGCCACCAGCGTCTGCAGGAGGCCCGCGCTCGGGAAGCGGAGCTCACCCGCCTTCACTCCGCCCTGATGGAGCTGCGGGTTGAAGAACAGGGGCTGGAAAGGCAGATCGAGATGGCCCAGCAGCAGTTGGCGAATGAGGCCGGCAACAAGGGAGGCCAGGTCGAGGATCTGGCAGCCTGGGCAGCCGCTCTGCCCGGCTGGGGAGAAGAGAAGGAAGCGGCGGCGGAGCTGGGCGGGCTAGCGTCGCGGGAGGACGAACTGGCAGCCCTGGGCGAGGAGGAGCGCCAGGCATTGGCCGATGCGCAAAGCCTGCGAGCCGCCAATCAGCAGCTCGAATCGGACGTCCAGGAGCTGCAGCATAGGGTGGAGGAACTAGCAACCGCCGGTGCCCGCTGCCCCCTCTGCGGCACCGACCTGGGCGAGGAGCAGATGCACCACATTTGCGACCACTATCGCCTGGAGGAGGAAGAGAAGGAGAACAAGCTGCAGGAGAACGAGGAGCGGGCCGGCGACCTGTCGCGGCAGGCAGAGGAGCTGCGCCGGCGGATCACCGCTGTGGAGGGCGAGCTCCGCCTGAGGCGGAGCGAGCTCGACCAGCGGGTGGCCCTTCTCGAACAGCAGATCGAGCAGGGGAAGGCCGCCGAGAGAGAGCTTCCCCGCCTGCGCCGCGAGCTAGCCGCCCTGGAGGAGCGCATCGCCAACGAGGACTATGCCCACCAGGAGCGCCGGCGGCTCCAGGACGTGCGTCGAGAGATGAGCGCCCTGGCCTACGACCCCCAGGCTCACGAAGAGGCTCGTCGCCAGATAGAGGAGCTGGCCGAGTTCGAGGAGCGCTTCCGCCAGCTAGGCCAGGCGGAAAAGCTTCTGGAACAGGAACAGCAGGCCCTGGCGTCCGCTGAGGAGAACCGTGACCGCTGGCAACAGCGCGCCGAGGAGGCCCGTCAGGAGGTGGAACGGCTGAGGGCGGAGGTGGCCGGGCAGCCAGACGTGGAGCCGCAGCTAGTCGAGGTTCGCGAAAGGCTTGAAGACCTGCGGGATGCCGAGCGGAGGCAGCGTCAGGCGCTGGGCGCCCTCCAGCAGGAGCTCGACCGCTGCCGCGCCCTAGAGGAGGAGCGGCGACCCAAGCTGGATGCCCTGAACCAGGCGGGCAGCGACAAAGCGATCTACGACGAGCTGGCGGTGGCCTTCGGCAAGAACGGGGTGCAGGCCCTGATCATCGACGGCGCTCTGCCCGAGATCACCGACGAGGCCAACCGCCTCCTCAACCAGATGACCAACGGGCGCATGTCCCTGGCCATGAGCACCCAGCGCGAGACGCAGCGGGGCACGATAGTGGAGACGCTGGACATCAAGATCGGCGACGAGCTGGGGACGCGCAGCTACGAGATGTTCAGCGGCGGCGAGGCCTTTCGCATCAACTTCGCCCTGCGCATCGCCCTGTCCCGACTGCTGGCCCGACGGGCGGGAGCGCCCCTGCCTACGCTGGTCATCGACGAGGGGTTCGGCACTCAGGACAGCGCCGGCCGCGAGCGACTGGTGGAGGCCATCCACGCCATCCAGGACGACTTCCGCTGCCTGCTGGTGGTCACCCACATCGACGAGCTGCGCGACGCCTTTCCCGTGCGCATCGACGTCACCAAGACGCCCGAAGGCTCGACGATCGCCGTGGTGTAGACCTGCGGGCAAGCGCACAAGAAAAAAGACCGCCCGGGGGAGTTTGTCCCCTCGAGCGGTCTGTGGCGGGATCGTCTCAGGCTACGACGCCGGCTTCAGGGCGTTGATGCGGGCCCTGGCGGCCTCCTTGTCCTTGAACCAGTTGACGTTGATCTCTGTGTACTCTTTCCAGTTGTCAGGCACATCGTCCTCGGCGAAGATGGCGGTCACCGGGCACGCGGGCTCACAGGCGCCACAGTCGATGCACTCGGCAGGGTCGATGAACAGCGTGCGGTCCTTGCCCTCCTCGTAGTGGATGCAATCGACGGGACAGACTTCCACACAGGCCTTGTCCATCACATCGATGCAGGGCTCACAGATAACGTATGTCACTCAGCCACCTCCTTTTGGCAAGAAAAGCCTGGAGAAACTGGGTCAGTTCCCTCTCCGCACCGATGTTAGCCAAAAGGCAGGGAGCAAGTCAAGGGGGTGGGCTTACCTTTTGGGGATCTAGAAAGGGCGTGGGAGTAGCAAGGCTGCGCGTCGGGTACAGGGGTTCGCCACCATCGGTTCAAGGCTGGCCGCTCAGGGTGGCCGTACCCTCGCCGAAGGTTATCGTAAGCTTATGCTCAACATCGATGTGATCCAGTTGATCATTGATCACGTCTTTTACGATCCCCTCAATGCCACCGGTGATGAATCCAGGCACGCTCCCGACGTCAATGTCGAGGTCGTCGACACGGGGATGCTCACCGCTGAGGTCCAGATCGCCGGAAACCTTCACCCTTGCGTCCAGGCCCAGCACAGCGCTGAGCTTTCCCGACGCCGACGGCCCCTGGGGGTTGAAGCACACCTTCAGGTCCTCGATGGGGGCGTTCTTGTCCTCCAGGAACTCGCGCCCCCGGGATGTAGCCTCGCTCTCATCAAAGGTGAACGATGCCGCTTGCCCCGCGTCCAGTTGCTCGTCGAATTGATCTAGCTTGTCCTGGAGTTGCTGAGCCAGAGCGAAACTGACCTCCACCTCGCGGTTGCCGCTGTCGCACTCACCGGGGCTGCTCACAAAGGCCGCCAGCACAATGAGAACAACCAGCAACACCACAACTCCCAAAATGCCACCGACTGCCGCCAGCACGAGCCGAAACGGGCTGAAAATCATCTACTGACCTCCCACGAGCCGACAGTGACGTTCGAAGGCTCAGTTTTCGCCACAGTCTAGACGGGAGCGGAGACTCTGTCAAACCAGAGTACTCGTGCGGTACGCTGGGGACACTAAGCTACCTCCTGTGTCTGGGTCGTCAGCAACTCGCGGACTTTTCCTCATCTTGGATGGTGATATACAATCGTCCAAGGCCAGTCTCGTGGGATTTGGAGAGTATAACATCGCCGTGAACTGCCTCAAGCCCAGGGGGGCGGTGAACACCGAGGGGATGAGCTTTCTGAACCCTGATGCTGACTGGTCATAGTGGGACACCTCCGAGATGATGGTGAAGGCCACGGTTTTCCTGGCGGCTCAGAATGGCAGCGGGGTTGCTGGTCTGATAGCTACAGATGAGCAGATCTGCGCCTGGCATGGACTATAATGGGGGGCGAGTTTTCTGGCCCCGATGGCAAGGCGCTAACATAGCGACTGAAAGGATGGAACCATGAGGACCTCTCAAGAGTATCGAGATAAGCTTTCCAAGATGCGGAACAACGTCTACATTGACGGGGAGCTGGTGGGCAGGGATGACCCCAGGATGGCCCCCGCCATCAATGTCATCAATCAGACCTACGACCTGGCTCAGGACCCCGAATATGATGGCATAATGACAGCCACTTCCCACCTCACTGGGGAGAAGATAAGCCGCTTCTGTCACATCCATCAGAGCGTTGATGACCTGCTGAATAAGCAGAAGATGACCCGGCTTGCCTGCCACAAGACCGGCGGCTGCATCCAGCGCTGTATGGGAATCGACGCCATGAATGCCCTCTCCGTGATCACCTATGCTATGGATCAAGCGCTGGGGACGGAGTATAACCAGCGGTTTCTGAAATACCTGGCCTATTTCCAGGAGAACGACCTCTGCGCCAACTGCGCCCAGACCGATGTCAAGGGAGATAGGAGGAAGCGCCCCCATGAGCAGGTCGACCCTGACCTCTACCTCAGGATCGTGGAGCGGAAGAGCGATGGGATCGTGGTGCGGGGGGCCAAGGCCCACAACACCATCGCCCCCTATGCCGATGAGATCATCGTTGTGCCCACACGCTTCTTGACCCAGGAGGAGAGCGATTGGGCTGTGTCCTTCGCCCTGCCCGCCGACTGGGAGGGGATTCACCTGGTATCTCGCCCATCCTTGCCCAGACCGAGGCGGAAGCTCCATGCCCCCATAGCCACCTTCGGCGATATGGAATCGTTCACCATCTTCGACAACGTCTTCGTGCCCTGGGAGAGGGTATTCATGTGCGGGGAGAGGGACTATGGGGGGATGCTGGCTCTGCTGTTCGCCCTTTATCACCGCCATAGCTACACCGGATGCAAGCCGGCGACGTCAGATGTGCTCATGGGGTTGGCCGCTTTGGTGGCTGAGTATAACGGGATAGAGAAGGCCCAGCATGTGAGGCACAAGCTCGCCGAGATGATCAGTGTTGCCGAGCTGGTGTATGCGGCAGGGATCGCCGCTGCCGTAACCGCAAAGAAGCAAGCTTCAGGGACCTACGTGCCGGATGTGGTTTACTGCAACGTGGGTCGCAGGCATGCCGGGGTGAACATTTATCACGAGTATGAGATCGTAGCCGACCTGGCTGGGGGTCTGCCAGCGACCCTACCCCCTGAGGGGGACTTCTATCACGAGCAGATAGGGCCCCTCCTAGAGAAGTATATGATGAGGAACCCCGAGATATCGGCGGAGAATCAGCATCGCTGCTTCCGAGCCCTGAGCGATGTGATCTGCTCCGGCCAGGGGATGCTGATGCAGGTAGCCGGGCTTCACGGGGGTGGCTCGCCGGTGATGGAGACGATTGCTATCCTCGGCAACTATGACCTGGAGGCAAAGAAGAACATCGCCAAGTACCTGGCGGGAATCCCCCTAGAATAAGCCGCTTTCGCGCTCAAAGCAGAGCCTGTCCCCTTCGGGCCGCAACTTTGTCGCTCTCGCCGTGCCTGGCCAGCACCGGGCGCAGGTACTGACCGGTGAAGCTGCGCTCCACCTGGGCCACCTCCTCCGGCGTGCCCTCGGCCACGATCTCGCCGCCGCGGTCGCCACCCAGGGGCCCCAGGTCGATGATGTGGTCGGCGCTCTTCACCACGTCTAGCTGGTGCTCGATGACCACCACTGTGTTGCCGGCGTCCACCAATCGATGCAGCACCCGCAGGAGGGCGTTGACGTCCTCGAAGGAGAGGCCGGTGGTCGGCTCGTCGAGGATGTAGAGGGTCCTGCCGGTGGCCCGCCGCGAGAGCTCGGTGGAGAGCTTCACCCGCTGGGCCTCGCCGCCGGAGAGGGTGGTGGCCGGCTGCCCCAGCTTGATGTAGCCCAGGCCCACATCGCGCAGGGTCTGGAGCTTGGCGCGAACCCTGGGGAAGGCCTCGAAGAAGTCCAGGGCCTGGTCGACCGTCATGTTCAGCACCTCGGCGATGTTCTTGCCGCGGAAGGCGATCTCCAGGGCCTCGCGGTTGAAGCGCTTGCCCTTGCAGACCTCGCAGGGGACGGTGACATCGGGCAGGAACTGCATCTCGATCCGGATGTAGCCCTGGCCCTGGCAGGCTTCGCAGCGGCCGCCGCGGACGTTGAAGGAGAAGCGGCCCGGCTTGTAGCCCCGCAGGCGCGACTCGGGCACCATGGCGAACAGCTCGCGGATGGGGGTGAAGGTGCCGGTGTAGGTGGCGGGGTTGGAGCGGGGCGTGCGGCCGATGGGCGACTGGTCGATGTTGACCACCTTGTCGACGTTCTCCAGGCCGCTGATGCCGTCGCACTCACCGGGGCGGTCGCGGGCGTCGTAGAGGAGCTGGGCCGTCTTCTTGTGGAGAACCTCGTCGATGAGGGTGCTCTTGCCGGAGCCGGAGACACCGGTGACGCAGATGAACTTGCCCAGGGGGATGCGCACGTCGATGTTCTTCAGGTTGTTCTCGCGGGCGCCGTGGATGACAGCGAAGTGACCGTTGCCGGAGCGCCGCCGTCCGGGAAGGGGGATCTCCTTGGCCCCGCTGAGGTACTGGCCGGTGATGGACTGGGGGCAGGCCACCACGTCCTCCAGGCCGCCGGCGACCACGATGTCGCCCCCCTGCTCGCCGGCGCCGGGGCCTAGGTCGATGATGTGGTCAGCGGCGCGGATGGTGGCCTCGTCGTGCTCCACGACGAGCACCGTGTTGCCCAGGTCGCGCAGCCGCTGGAGGGTGTGGATCAAGCGGGAGCAGTCCACGGCGTGCAGGCCGATGGAAGGCTCGTCGCAGACATAGAGGACGCCCATGAGGCTGGAACCGATCTGGGTGGCCAGACGCAGGCGCTGGGCCTCGCCGGCGGAGAGGGTGGCCGTGGCCCGATCGAGGGTGAGATAGTCCACGCCCACGTCCACCAGGAAGCTCAAGCGGGAGCGGATCTCCTTGAGAACCTGGTGGGCGATGGTCTGCTCCCTGTCGCTGAGGATGGTGTGCGGCCCCTGAAGCTCCTCCACCCAGGCCAAGGCCTCGACGACGCTCATCCTGGTGACGGCGTGGATGTTACCGTCACCGATGGTGACCGCCAGCGATTCGGGCTTGAGGCGAGCACCCTTGCAGGCAGGACAGGGGTTGGCTGCCATGTAGCGCTCGATCTCCATGCGCACGTAGTCGGATTCCGTCTCGCGGTGGCGGCGCTCCAGGTTGGGGACGACCCCCTCGAAGGTGGTGTCGTAGTATTGGGTGCGGCCGAACTGGTTGCTGTACTTGACGGTCACCATGCCACCGGTGCCATAGAGGATGCGGTCGAGGTGCTCGGGCTTCAGGTTCTTGACCGGAACGTGGGTGGAGAAGCCGTAGTTGTCGGCCACCGCCGCGATGAGGCGATAGTACCAGGAGGCGACAGTGCTGGCGCGGGACCAGGGCTGGATGGCGCCTTCGGCCAGGCTCAGCTCCTTGTTGGGGATGACCAGCTCGCGGTCGATCTTCATCTTAACCCCCAGGCCGGTGCAGACGGGGCAGGCGCCATGGGGGCTGTTGAAGCTGAAGTTGCGGGGGGCGATCTCGCCCAGGCTGATGCCGCAGTGGACGCAGGCGAAGTGCTCCGAGTACAGCCGCTCCTCCTCGCCCTCGATGGACACCTGGACGATGCCGCCGCCAAGCCTGAGGGCCGTCTCCACCGAATCGGCGAGGCGAGCGGCCGCGCCGGAGCCGTCGCCTCCCGGCTCCTCGGTGACCACGCGGTCGACGACGATCTCGATGGAGTGACGCTTGTTCTTATCGAGAAGAATGTCCTCGGCCAGGTCGTAGATGCGACCGTCCACGCGTACGCGCACGAATCCCGCCTTGCGGGCGTCCTCGAAGATCTGGAGGTGCTCCCCTTTGCGGTCGCGCACCACCGGAGCCATGATCATCAGGCGGCGGCCAGCGGGCAGGGCGAGGATGGAGTCGACGATCTGCTGCACGGTCTGGCGCTCGATGGGGCGGCCGCACTGGGGGCAGTGGGGACGGCCCACGCGGGCGAAAAGCAGGCGCAGGTAGTCGTAGATCTCGGTCTGGGTGCCCACGGTGGAGCGAGGGTTGCGGCTGGCGCCTCTCTGGTCGATGGAGATGGCCGGGGAGAGGCCCTCGATGTAGTCGACGTCGGGCTTCTCCATCTGGCCCAGGAACTGGCGGGCGTAGGCAGAGAGCGACTCCACGTAGCGGCGCTGGCCCTCGGCGTAGATGGTGTCGAAGGCCAGGGAGCTCTTGCCGGAGCCGGAGACGCCGGTGATGACGACCAGCTTGTCGCGGGGGATGGCGACGTCGATGTTCTTGAGATTGTGCTCGCGGGCACCCCGGACAATGATGGCATCCAGAGGCATGCAACCTCCTCCTCAAGCCTAAGGCTGATCCTTAATTATAGTATGCGGCATGGGCTCGAACAAGGGTGCTAAGGGGTAGCTTAAGTACAGAGAGGGCACGGATGACCTGAAATCGGGGTTCGGGGGTCAGCCCGTTCACGGCGGGGTCATACATGACTGCTCAAGCATTGTGAGGGGTCTTGCTCGATCGTTTGTACTACATGGTCGGGCAAGCATTGACAAGCGCCGTGGGCCGAGTGTATGATGCAAGAAACCGTTGGATTAGGAGTGGCATATGCAGAATCGCAACCGGGTAAGTTCAGCAGCCAAGAGGTTGGCGAAAAGGGGAGCCCCTAAGGGGGGCAAGGCTAGGGCATCGGTGCTAACGGCCGAAGAACGGAGTGAGATTGCCAGCCAAGCCGCCAGAACGCGCTGGGCCAAAGAGAAAGGGCAATCCCCAGTTGAAAGGGATGAGGGACAAGTATCAGAGCCGCTGGAGCAGGTCGACAGTGACGAGGCCGCGGTTCTGCCCTCGGCTCCAGCCATCCCAGTCTCGTTATTCCAGGGAACGCTGACAATTGGGGACGTAAGCTTCGCTTGCCACGTTCTAGGTGATGGCAGACGCGTTATAGCCCAGCGCGAAGTGGTACGCCTACTGACGGGTGTCGCTCAGGGGAACCTAGATCGTTACTTGAGTAGTACCAAGCTGAGCATGTACTTCAATCCAGATCGCATTGCCAAACAGACCGTCCGGTTCGCAATTCCTGGTACCCAGTTCGAAGCCGTGGGGTATGAAGGAACATTGCTGGTCGAAATATGCGATGCCTATCTCAAGGCACGCGAAGACGGAGCATTGACGACTCAGCAAAAGCACCTGGCAAAGAAGGCCGAGATTATCATCCGTGCCTGCGCCAAGGTTGGGATAATCGCCTTGATTGATGAGGCGACCGGCTTTCAGGCTGTCAGGGAGAAGAACGCCCTTCAGCTAAAACTTCAGGCGTTCATCGCCGACGAGATGCAAGAGTGGGCCCGGATGTTCCCTGATGATTTCTGGCACGAGTTGGCGAGGCTTGAACACGTCCGCTACTCTCCTCGCTCGCGCCCGCTACGTTGGGGCCGATACGTCATGGCTTTCGTCTATGACGCAGTTGATAAGGATGTCGGGCGGGAACTCAGGAAGATTAATCCTAACCCTCATTTCCGGCAGAACCATCACCAGTGGTTGAAGACCTTCGGAAGAGATAGGGTCAGGGATCACCTGAACCAAGTGCTGGGTGTTATGAAAACATGCCGTGATATGAATGACTTCAACCGCAAGTTCGGCTATGTGTTCAAGAAGAATCCACTACAACTCACGTTCTTCGACATGGTTGATAGCTTCTCCCCGGACTGAGGGCTATTACTTCTCGCGCCACCGCGCCCGCGTCGCTTTCCGTGCGATCTCTCGCCGCTGTTCCGCAGCTCTTGAGAATGCTGCCTCTCGCCGGGATTCTTCGCTTCGCTTGATTCTTCGCTTCGCTCAGAATGACGGTAGCCGCCGCTGTCACCCTGAGCCCAGCGAAGGGTCTCACTCCAACGAACCCAGTGCCGCTAGAACTCGGGGATAGTGCAGCCTAGCTTGGGGGAAGCTTCCCCTGGAATTCCTCCAGGCGGCGCTCCAGGTTCCGCTGCACCAGGGCTATCGTCAGGTCGCCGCGGGTGCGCTCGAGGAGGCCGCGCATGGCGTCGGTGGTGCGGCGAAGGCCGGCGGTTATCGCCTCGGGGTAGTCCATGGTCACCAGAACGGCGTAGATATCGTCCATGGCAGCGAGAGCGCTCTCGCAGCGGTCGATGTCGCCACGGCGCAGGCTGTCCAGCAGGTAGCGGCGCAGCTCGCCCATAGCTTCGCCCAGGCCGTTGAGGTAGGCAGGGTGGTCGACGCCCAAGTCGGCTGGCGAGGGCAAGGGGCGGCCGGACACCAGGGCCAGGGTGAGGCAGCCCTCGGCAAATTCCTTCTGGGCATTATGGACGAAGCCGGCGTGGAAGATGTCCGGATGGTCGGCGAGGGCCTTGGCCGCTTGCTCGAGCAGGCTCTTGGCCTGGGTCAACAGGTCCTCGGCGGCAGGGAACTCGCCCCGGTGAACGGCGCGGATGGCGTTGGCCGAATGGCGCAGGGCGGTGCGGCACAGAGGCAGGGCCTGTTCGCGAGCGGCGTGCTTGGCGTCCAAGTGGACGCGCACGTCCTCCGCGATGGCGTTCAGGCGCTTCGTCGGCTGCTCCGCTTTCTTTGGCATCGGAAGGTGCTATGCCTCCTTCAAGGGCTCGGGAAACTCCCCCTCGCGGGCGGCGTCGATCATCTTGCGCGTCTCGTCGGGCAGCTCTATTCCCTGCTCGCTGAACTTTCGCTCTACCCGGCGGCCGATCTGACGCGGGTCCTTGTAGTCCTCCAGGCGCTTGGGCTCACTGCCGTGCTCTTCCAAGATGGCTTGCTCCGATTTGTGGTAGGCAAAGCGGGAGACGACCCGCTCCAGGTTCTTGCCGCCGCAGTGCTGGCACTGGGCCCGGTAGGATGAGCCCACGGTCTTGACGAAGACGCTGGTCAAACGACCACAGTCCCGGCACTTGAACTCATAGATGGGCATGCTTAGCTCTGGAACCCCCTAATCGAAATCATCTAGAGGCTCCTGCCCTCCTTCACCGAGGTCCTCGGGCATCTCGCCAGCCTCCATGCGCTCCACCATCTCATCAAACTCCGGACCCAGCTCCTCGCCCATCTCTCGACCCATGCGGCGGGCCCAACGGGCCACGCTACGGGGGTCGCTCTCGTCGAGGTCGGCCAGGCTGGCGTCGGAGGCCAGGTCTTCCAAGTGGCTCTCCTCCGAGCGCAGCACGGCCACCCGCGATATGAGGCGAGTCAGGTCGGTGCTGCCGCAGTGAGCGCAGACGACTGCCGCCGCATCCCGGATGCTGCGCTGGAAGATGCTCGCCCGTCTGTGGCAGCGATTGCAGCGATACTCGTAGATGGGCACGACCGGCTACCAACCCTCCTCCTGACGCAACTGAGCGATCTTGTCACGCTCGGCACAGACCCTCAGATAAGGGCAACCGGCGCAGTGCCTGCCGACGGTGGCCGCGAAATCCTGCTCGGCTGCCATATCCTCCACTGTCGCCAAGGCCTCGCTCAGGCTCTCCTCTAGTTCCTCCCCAGTGGGATGGATACTCCAAACGTCGCCCTCCTCCAGATAGAAATAGGAGGCACGACGCACGGAACGCGACAGCTTCCGCTCCAACATAATAGCATAGAAACGAAGCTGGTCGACATCCACCTCTGGTGGGCGAGCCCCTGTCTTGTAGTCGATGAGATGGAGGCCGCCGTCTAGCTCTTCATCCAGCCGATCGACGCGCCCCACCAGAGTCACCTTGTCGGAGACCGGCACCTCGTAGTAAGCCTCCAGCGCCAGGGGCTGAAGGGACAGATCGTGCTGGTGAGAGAAGCGGCGCATCTGGGCCTCGGCCCGCTCGCGCCAGGCCTCCTTCTCGGCAGGAGACCCCAGGCGGAAGACCAGGGCCTGCCACTTCTCGTTCAGAATGGTGACCAGGCGCTCCACGTCTCGGTCATGGACAGGGACGTAAGCGAAGAAGTCGCGCAGGGTGGCGTGAACGAGAGCGCCCACCACATCCTGAGGGCTGGGCCTTGCCGACAGGCGATCGACGTACTGGTACTTGTAGCGCAGCTTGCAGCGACGAAAGATACGCAGACGCAGGGGTGATAGCTTGAACATGGGCCAACAGCTAGCCGAGTTCTCTGTCGGCGATCGCTCCCTCGATGTGCTGAACGGTCAGCAGGCGGCCCCTCGATAGCTCTATAGCGACCACGTCGATGCGCTGGTTGGGAGGGACATCGTTGTGCTGTTGGAGGTAGGCCCTGGCCACCGTGAGCAGCCTTCGCTCCTTGGCCACCGTCACCGACTCGGCCGGGCTACCGAAGGCGTCGCCTCGGCGGGTGCGCACCTCCACGAACACCAAGCAGTCGCCCTCCTCAGCCACGATATCGATCTCTCCCTCGCGGCAGCGGAAGTTGCGGGCGCGAATGCGATAGCCCTTGGCCTCCAGATGAGCCGCCGCTACCCGCTCGCCGAAGGCGCCAAGGTCGCGCCGGCCAGGGTTCACGAGCACTCCAGGCAAGCCCGTACAGGGGCAAAGGTGCGACGGTGAATGGAGCAGGGGCCCAGGCGCGTCAGGGCATCCAGATGCTCGCGGGTGGCGTATCCCTTATTGCGAGCGAACCCATAGCCGGAAAAGCGCCTATCAGCCTCCAGCATGAGCTGGTCGCGGGCTACCTTGGCGGTGATGGAAGCACAGGCGATGGACAGAGACAAGCCATCGCCATGGATGATCGGCCGGTGCGGCAGCCCGCAACGAGGAAGGGTCAAGGCGTCGATGAGGACGAATTCGGGCGCGGCCGATAGCTCCCTGAGGGCGGCCAGCATGGCACGGCGCGTAGCCTCCACAATGCCGATAGCATCTACCAGATCGTGGGGCATGATGCCCAGGCCGATGGCTACGGCGTCCTTGCGGATGCGGGGAGCGAGCTCCTCTCGCCTGGCCGCCGACAGAACCTTGCTATCGCGGACGCGGGCCAGCCAGGGGAAGCGACAGCGCGGTGGCAAAAGCACCGCTGCCGCCACAACAGGTCCGGCCAGGGGGCCCCGGCCCACCTCATCAACGCCAGCCACCAGATCAGCGCCCTGGGCCCAGAGGTCCTCCTCGTATATGAACGTTGGAGGTTCCCTCATATTGCGCCCCCTATTGCCGCTACACTAACATAAACAGTCGATGAGGGCAATGGTTGACAAGCTATGAAACCACCGCTACTTTGGGCCTAAAGTCGGAAATTCTCACCCAGGAGGTGAATGATGCCCATCGTGCGAGTGGAGATGTGGCCCGGTCGCACCCACGCTCAGAAGCAGGAGCTGGCGCGGGTGATCACCGAGGCTATAGTGAACATAGCCCACACGACGCCCGAGGCCACTATCGTCGTATTCCAAGACGTGGCCAAGGAGAACTGGGCCCGGAGCGGGATATTGGCCTCGGAAGCGAGCGAGTAGAAGCGCTGCGGCAGGAGCATCGCTTGGTGCTGCTGGCCCAGTCTGATATAATGGCTAGGGTGGGTGGTGAAGAGTCGCTTCGCCATTCGCCAGTGGGAATGGCCTGAGGCAAGGATAATGACAAGTCGCTGGCTGCGAAACGGCTTCATATATCTTCTCATCCTGGTGGGTGTGATTGCCATCGTCTTTACCCTGTTCGGCACGGGCGGGGAGAGCAAGGAGGAGGTTACGCCAGCTGACTTCGTGGCGGATGTGCAAGCGCAGGGGAAGGAAGGGGTCGAGAGCGTCAAAGTCGATGGCAACACCGTTACTTACAAGTTGAAGGACAGCGAGAACACCTTCAAGTTCAAACTGGAGAAAAACGACACCGTACGGGGGCTGCTGGACCGCGCGAAAGTCCCGATTGAGGAGCAGCCTGAGCTGGAGATCAAGGGGGGCGGTATCGACTGGTTCGGCATCTTCATAAACTTCCTGCCGCTGATCATCTTCGGTGGGCTGCTCATCTTCCTGATGCGTCAGGCTCAGGGCAGCAATACGCAGGCCATGAGCTTCGGCAAAAGCAAGGCCCGTATGTTTACCGGTACCAGAACGGGCGTCACTTTCACGGACGTGGCGGGGGTGGAGGAGGCAAAGGAAGAGCTCCACGAAATAGTGGAATTCCTCAAGTGGCCCGAGAAGTTCATCGCCCTGGGTGCGCGCATCCCCAGGGGTGTGCTCTTGCTGGGTTCACCTGGTACTGGCAAGACACTTCTGGCCAAGGCGGTGGCCGGCGAGGCGGCTGTGCCCTTCTTCTCCATTAGCGGCTCCGAATTCGTGGAGATGTTCGTGGGAGTGGGCGCGTCACGGGTACGTGACCTGTTCGAACAGGCCAAGCGGAGCAGCCCGTGCATCGTGTTCATCGACGAGATCGACGCCGTGGGCCGCCACCGTGGCGCTGGCTTGGGCGGCAGCCACGACGAGCGCGAGCAGACCCTGAACCAGATCCTGGTGGAAATGGACGGCTTCGACACCCACACCAACATCATCGTTGTGGCCGCCACCAACCGGCCCGACATCCTCGACCCGGCGCTGCTGCGCCCCGGCCGCTTCGACCGCCAGGTTGTGCTGGACAAGCCTGACATCAAGGGTCGCAAGGCTATTCTGGAAGTGCACGCCAAGGGCAAGCCGCTGGACAAGGATGTGAGCCTAGAGGTGATGGCCAAGCAGACGCCAGGCTTCTCAGGCGCTGATCTGGCCAACCTGGTCAATGAGGCGGCCATTCTTACCGCTCGCCGCAACAAGAAGAAGATCACCATGGCCGAATTTGACGAGGCAGTAGACAGGGTGATCGCCGGTCCGGAGCGCAAGAGCAGGGTCATAAGCCCCAGGGAGAAGGAGACCATCGCCTACCACGAGGCGGGGCACGCTCTGGTAGCTCACTCCCTGCCCAACGCCGACCCGGTGTACAAGATCACCATCGTCTCCCGCGGCATGACCGGTGGCTTCACTCGCTTCATGCCCACGGAGGACCGCAACCTGTGGACGCGCTCCCAGTTCCAGGACGCGCTGGCGGCCATCCTGGGTGGCATGGTGTCCGAGGAGCTGGTGTTCGGTGAGATGACTACCGGACCCCAGGACGACCTGGAGCGGGCCACCAAAATCGCCCGCCAGATGGTCACCCAGTGGGGCATGAGCGAACGGCTAGGCCCGCGCACCTTCGGGCGGCGAGAAGAGATGGTGTTCCTGGGCAGGGAGATTTCGGAGCAACGGAACTACAGCGAGAAGGTAGCGGAGGAGATCGACGAAGAGGTACGGCGGATCGTCGACCGGGCCTACCAGAGCGGCCGTAAGGTGCTGGTCGAGAACCGGGCCAAGCTGGAACAGATAGCCAAGCATCTCATAGAGGTGGAAACCATCGAGGGGGAGGCTCTGGCGGCCCTGTTCGCTGCCCCAGTGGATGAAGAGCCGGTCACCGCCGAGAGGCAGCCGGAAGAGGAGCCGAAGAAGGCCAAGAAGAAGGAGGCCCGCCCGGAGCCGATTATCGCTCCCCCTAAGCCAGGTCTTGCCTGGGGCGGCGAAACCAGGGCTCGCCTGGACCCGGGGATGAAGAAGGAGTAGGCGCGGCTGGGGTTCAGGCAGGCTGCCCCCTAGCGGATCCAACGTCCTCGTTCTAGCACGGCGGCCCTGCGGTCGTCGTGTTTCGGTGCGGTTGACCGGACAAAGCCAGGTTTGCTAGAATCGCCAGAGCGTTTGTTCCAGGAGGTACAGAGGAAATTTACGCCGTAGTGCGGACGGGTGGCAAACAGCATAGGGTGGAGCTCAACCAGCTCCTGGACGTGGAGCGACTGCCGGCGGCCGTAGGCGACATGGTGGAGCTGCTCGACGTGCTGCTGGTGGCCGATGGCGAAGAGGTGACTGTAGGGCGGCCGACGGTGGCGGGAGCCAGGGTAGTAGCGGAAGTGGTGGACCACAGTCGCGACAAGAAGATCGTGGTCTTCAAGTACAAGGCCAAGACCCGCTATCGCAAGAAGATCGGCCACCGCCAGGCTTACACCCGTCTGGCTATCCGCCAGATACTCACCGGCCGTGAGCCAGAGGCTGCGGCGGTAGCCGAGGCACCAGCCAAACGCCGTCGGCGAAGGGCTCCCGCCAAGCGAGCGCCCAAGGCCGCTGCTGAAGCGGCGGCTGAGGCTGCTGCCGAGGTCGTGCCTGAGGCGGTCGCTGAGGTTGCGCCTCCGCCGAAGGAGGCGGCCAAGCCACGCAGAAGAAGGGCGACCAAGGCCGAGAAGGCAGCAGAGGCTAAGGCTGTACCGGAGGGAGCCCCCGAGGCCGTCGCTGAGGTTGCACCTCCGCCGAAGGAGGCGGCCAAGCCACGCAGGAAGAGGGCGACCAAGGCCGAGAAGGCAGTAGAGGAGGCACCGCCCAAGCCCAAACGCCGCACAAAGAGAGCGGAGGCTAAGGCTGTACCGGAGGGAGCCCCCGAGGCCGTCGCTGAGGTCGCGCCTCCGCCGAAGGAAGCGGCCAAGCCGCGCAGGAAGAGGGCGACCAAGACCGAGAAAGCAGCAGAGGAGGCACCACCCAAGCCCAAAGGCCGCCCAAGAAGAGGTGAATAGGAATGGCACACAAGAAAGGCGGAGGTAGCACTCGCTACGGCCGCGACAGCAAGGCCAAGCGTCTGGGCGTCAAGCGCTACGACGGTCAGGTAGTGCTGCCGGGGACCATCATCGTACGCCAGCGGGGTACCCGCATCCACCCTGGCAGGAACGTGGGCCTGGGGCGCGACTTCACCATCTACGCCCTCATCGAGGGCCAGGTCAAGTTCGAGCCCTACAATAAGCAGGGACGTAAGAAGGTAAGCGTCTACGCCCCGAGTAGCAACTGAGGACGCCCATGAAGCCCAATATCCATCCAGAATACGTAGAAGCGACCGTCGTCTGCGCCTGTGGCAACACCTTCCAGACCCGCTCCACTAAGCCGCATCTACACGTCGAGGTGTGCAGCAAGTGCCACCCCTTCTTCACCGGCGAGCACCGCATCGTGGACACGGCTGGCCGCGTGGAGCGCTTCCTCAAGCGCTACGGCCTTCAGGAGGAGAGGCAGCCCGAGGCTGAGGCAGAAGGCGAAGGGGAGCCGCACCCCGGAGCGGAACCGGAAGAGGAATCCCAAGCCGAGGGCTAGGGCGCCTTCGCCCGTCCTTTCGTTCATTTGCGCAGGAACTGCCTTTGGCCAACTCTTTTCAGTACGGCGGCCAAGCGGTTATAGAAGGGGTGATGATGCGCGGTCGCCGCCTGGTGGCGGTGGCTGTGCGTCGCCCCCAGGGCGATATCACCCTGCGGCTGGAGAGCCTCGGCGGCCTGTATACCGGCTCTCTGCGCCGTATCCCCTTCCTGCGGGGCATCATCGTCCTCTGGGAGACCCTGACCATGGGTACAAGGGCCCTCCTTTTCTCCTCCAACGTCGCCCTGGGGGAAGAGGAGAAGGAGATCAGCCGACCCGTCCTGTGGGCAACGGTGATGCTGGCCCTGGCTTTCGTCATCGCCATCATCTTCGTGGGGCCGGTGCTGGCGATGGGCCGCCTGGAGGACGCTCTGGACAACGAGCGCTTGGCGGCCTTGGTCGAGGGCATAATCCGCCTGGGGGTGCTCTTGGCCTATCTGTATCTCATCGGTCTCCTGCCCGACATCCGCCGTGTCTTCGCCTACCACGGCGCCGAGCACAAGGCGATCAACGCCCTGGAGGATGGCGCACCCCTGGAAGTGAAAGCGGTGCGACGCTACGGCACCGCTCACCCTCGCTGCGGCACCAGCTTCCTTCTGGTGGTGGTGGTTATATCGGTGCTTCTGTTCGTTCTGGTAGGGACACCGCCCCTGTGGCAGCGCCTCCTGTCGCGGGTGGCGCTGGTGCCGGTCATCGCCGCCGTCAGCTACGAGGTGATTAGACTAATGGGAGCCCTTCAGGGCAACAGGCTGATGCGGGCCCTGTTCAGGCCCAATCTATGGCTTCAGTCGCTCACCACTCGCGAGCCGGACGACGCTCAGGTGGAGGTAGCTATCTGCGCCCTGCGGGAGGTGCTGGCGGCGGACGAAGGCAGGGAGGCGATCGCTGGTGAGCAAGCCTAGGCCTGCCCTGCTATGACGGGCCGTCCTCCTCCAGCGTGCGGTAGAAACAGGAGCGGTTGCCGGTGTGACAGGCGGGGCCTAGCGGCTCTACTTTCACCACCAGGGCATCTTCGTCGCAGTCCTTGAGGATGGCCTTGACGTTCATGAAATTGCCGGAGGTGGCCCCCTTGTGCCACAGCTCCTGGCGACTGCGACTCCAGAACCAGGTCTGACCCGACTCCAGCGTTCGCCGCAGGGACTCGGCGTTCATGTAGGCCAGCATCAGCACCTCGCCGGTGCTGGCGTCCTGGACGATGGCTGGAATAAGACCCTTGTCGTCGAACCGAAGCATGGTGATGCCTTCTTCGTCGCTACAGGCGCACGGGGATGCCGCGGTCGGCCAGGTACTCCTTGACCTGGCGAATGCGGTAGGTGCCGAAGTGGAAGATGCCCGCCGCCAGCACAGCATCGGCCTTGCCCTCCACGACGGCCTCGTACATGTGCTGGGGGTCGCCAGCGCCGCCGGAGGCGATGACCGGTACGGAAACCGCCTCCGAGATGGCACGAGTGAGGCCGAGGTCATACCCTGCCTGGGTACCATCGGCGGCCATACCGGTGATCAGTAGCTCGCCGGCACCGAGCTCCGCCGCTCTCCTGGCCCACTCGACGGCATCGAGGCCCGTGGGCCGACCACCCTCGCGGCCGCCGTAGGTGTACACTTCCCATCGTCCTGACTCCACCGGCTTGCCGTCGATGGCCACCACAATACACTGACTGCCGAAGCGGGTCGCTCCCTCTGTGATCAGATTGGGATTCTCCACGGCGGCGGTATTGATGCCCACCTTGTCGGCGCCAGACTCCAGCACCAGGCGCATGTCCTCGGCGGTGCGGATACCTCCGCCAACGGCGAAGGGGATGGACACCTGCTCAGCCACCTTGGACACCATATTGACCACCGTCTTGCGACGGTCGGGCGAGGCGGTGATGTCCAGGAAGACCAACTCGTCGGCACCCTCGGCCTGGTAGAGGGCGGCCAGCTCCACCGGGTCGCCGGCGTCGCGCAGGTTCAGGAAGCGCACCCCCTTCACCACCCGGCCGTCTTTCACATCGAGGCAGGGGATGATGCGCTTAGTTAGCAAAGCTCCCTCCTTCATCCCAAACTAGACGCCCCTTGCCGATATGATAACCCCTATGCTGGTGAAAACGAGCACAGCCAGCACCACCGTTCGGAACACCTCTTGCTGCACTCGCAAGCGCAGCCAGGCGCCCGCCAGCAGGCCAACGGCCAGCGCAGGCAGGGCCACGCCGCTCATCCCCAGCACCTCCGGCGTCACCCGGCCAACGATGGCCAGCCCTATCACCGTCAGCAGGCTAGAGGGCAGGAAGAAGGCCAGAAGGGTGCTGCGAAACTCCTCCATCTCCCTCTCACGACTCAGCAAGTACAGAACAGCCGGCGGTCCGCCCATGCTGGTGCTGCCCCGCAGCATCCCGCTGAACATGCCTGCCAGCAGCGGCGAGCCGACGCCGCCTCTCTCCAGCCTCATCCGCGGCGCGAAGTAGAGAATGAGGCTGGCGGCAATGACCACCGCAGCCACCAAAATCTTTAGCGCCTCGGGGTCGATGCGGTCAAGGATGATGATGCCGGCGGGGATGCCCAGGAGGCTGCCGAAGATCAGCAGCATCACTTTCCGGAGGCGAATCCTCCGCCGTACCTCCACTGTCAGCGGCAGGATGGCGACGGTGCCCAGAAGGGTACTGGTTACCACCGCCAGCTTCACGTCCCAGATCAGCGAGAGCAACGGCACCATCACCAGGGCGAAGCCGAATCCCGTGAGGGACTGGGTTCCCGCTGCCAGGAAGGCGATGCCGACGGCTCCTGCGATGACGGGTCCGTTCAATCTAGAAGACGGTGTCTCCCCGCAAGAGCGAACGGGCGATAGTCCGCCGCTGCATCTCCGAGGTGCCGTCGGGGATGCGCAGGGTGCGGGCAATGCGGAAGGCCTCTTCCAGTCCCATCTCGCTGGACAGGCCCATGCCACCGTGGATCTGAATCGCCCTGTCGCACACGGCCTGACACATGTCCACGGCGTAGCACTTGGCGATAGATATCTCCTTTATGGGCACCCTACCCGTCTTTGGATACTCGTCAACCAGCTCTGACGTTCGCAAGGTCGCATACTTGGCGTTGAAGATCTCGATGGCACTGTCGGCCAGCATCCACTGGATGGCCTGACGGTCAGCCAGAGGACGGCCGAAGGTCACCCTCTCCTTGGCGTACTGCAAAGACATGTCCAGAGCCCACTCCGCCAGCCCCACCATAGCGCTGGCGATGCCAAGGCGCCCCTCAGAGATACCGGCCAGGGCGGCGATCAGGCCCTGGTCCACGTTCCCCAGGACGTATTCCTCTTTCACCTTCACGTCTTCCATGATGATGCTTCCGCAATCACTGGAGATGTGGCCCATGATCGGGAAGATGATATTGTTATCGACGCCGGGCTGCTGGGTGTCGACGATGAAGGTGGTAACGCCACTGTCGAACATATTGTGCTTAGCGTACTTCTCATCGTTGGTCACGGCGAAGATGATCGCATACTCGCCATAGGGGGAGTTGGTGGCCCACTGCTTGGTGCCGTTGAGCACCCACTCGTCGCCCACCTTGCGGGCCTTGGTCTTCAAGTTCCACAGGTCGGAGCCGGCGTCGGGCTCGGTGGCGCCGAAACAGGTGGTCTTCTCGCCGGCCATCAGGGAGGGCACAACCTCGGTCTTGATGGCCTCACTGGCTTGGGCAAACATGTGGGAGGGGCCATCGACAAAGCTGCCCACGAGGGGAGTAGTAAGGAAGCCGTTAGAGAAGCCGATCATGAGATGGCCGGCCCCGTACTTCCTATACAAGGCCTCGAGGAGATAGACCATCGCACGCATAGGGAGCTCGTCGCCACCGATGGATGCGGGGGCAAACATGGCCCAGTAGCCCGCCTTGGCCGACTTCCTCCTTATCTCGTCCCTGACCTCCCGGATCTCAGGGATCAGCCTGCCATCATCGCCGAACAGCTTTGCCTCGTTCTCGAGGATCTCCTTGTACTTTTGCTCCACAGGAACGCACTCGCTCTCAATGAAGCTAGTGAGACCGTCGATGGTCCCCTTGACGATATCCCGCAACTCTTCAGGAAGCTGCGTCATTGGCGAAAACCTCCTTTCAGGCTCAACGACCTGGCTCAAGACCTCCAGGGTCTCTACCAGATCCAAGTGCTAAGGCTACCATATCACTCGCCTTATGGCGAGCCGTATGGCCGAGCCTAGAAGACAGCATCCCCCCGCAGAAGGCGCCCGGCGATGGTCCGGCGCTGCATCTCCGAGGTGCCGTCGGGGATGCGCCAGGTGCGGGCGATGCGGAAGGCCTCTTCCAGCCCCATCTCGCTGGACAGGCCCATGCCTCCATGAATTTGTATGGCCCGGTCGCAGACCCGCTCGGCCATCTCCATCGTGTAGGCCTTAGCGATCGATATCTCCTTTATCGGCACTTTCCCCGCCGGTTGATACTCCTCCACCAGTTGCGCCGTCCGCAGTGCGGCATACTTCGCCGTATATATGTCGATGGCGCTGTCAGCCAGCATCCACTGGATGGCTTGGCGGTCGGCCAGAGGACGGCCGAAGGTCACCCTCTCCTTGGCATACTCCAGGCAGCGGTCGAGCGCCCACTCAGCCAGCCCCAGACAGCCGGCGGCGTAGCCGAGTCGCCCCTCAGAGATGCCCATCATGCTGATGCGGAAGCCCTGGCCCACCTCCCCCAGGACGTACTCCTCCTTGACCCGCACGTCCTCCAGGATGACCGAGCCGCAATCGCTGGAGACGTGACCCATGATCGGGAAGATGGTCGATGTGTCCACGCCGGGCTGCCTTGTGTCCACCAGGAAGGCAGTGGTGCCGCCTTTGTGCTGGGCCAGCATCTCCTCATTGGTCACGGCAAACACAGCGGCATAGTCGGCGTAGGGAGAGTTGGTGATCCACTGCTTGGTGCCGTTGATCACCCACTCGTCGCCCTCCTTGCGGGCCTTGCACTTCAGATTCCACAGGTCGGAGCCAGCGTCCGGCTCAGTGAGGGCGAAGCACATGCTCTTTTCGCCCGCTATCAGCGAGGGGACAACGTCGGTGCGAATGGCCTCACTGGCCAGGGTGAACATGTGGGAAGGGCCGTCCACAAAGCTAGCGATAAGGGGAGTAGTGATGAAACCGTTGGCCCAGCCCATCAACAGGTGGCCGGGCCCATACTTCCTGTAGAGCGCCTCCTGCACATAGATGCTCACCGGGACGGGGAGCCCACCGCCGCCGACTGATTCGGGGCTGAACATGGCCCAGTAGCCCGCCTTGCCGGACTTGCTCCGGACCTTCTCCCTCGCCTCCCGGATCTCGGGAACCAGCTTGCCATCGGCACCGAATAGCTTTGCCTCGTTCTCGAGGATGTCGCGGTACTCTTGCTCCAGAGGAACGACCTCACTCTCCACGAAGCTAATGACGCCGTCGATGGTCCCCTTGACGATGTCCCGCAGGTCTTGCGGAGGCTGGGTCATGAGGAGAACCCCCTTTCAGGCCGGGCGGCCCGACTGAGCCCCTCGAGGGCCTCTCGAAAATCCACCGCCCTAGTATACAATGCCTGACCAATTATTGCCCCCTCTACCCCCAGAGAGGCCAAGCGCACCAGGTCGGCGATGCTGGAGACCCCCCCGGCATATATGACAGGCACGGCGACCCTGGCCAGCACCGCCTCTAGGGCAGCGAAGTCAGGGCCCCGGAGGGTGCCATCGCGGAGGGCATCGGTGTAGATGAAACGAGGCACGCCCTTGGCCGCTAGCTCACTCATTAGCTCTGCTGCCGCCAGGGGCGTCTCCTCTCGCCAGCCCTCGACGGCCACCATCCCGACCCTGGCGTCTACGGCCACAACGATGCGCTGCCCATGCCCAGCGATGGCTTCAGCCAGCAGGGAGGGGTCCTTGACCGCCGCCGTCCCCAGCACGACCCGATTGGCCCCTGCCTCCAGGTACGAATCGATGGACCGGCGGTCGCGCAGGCCACCCCCCACCTCGACGGGGATAAGAAGGGCCTCGATGAGGTGACCTATCACCCGGGCGTTCACCGGCCGCCCCTCGCGGGCGCCATCGAGGTCGACGACGTGCAGGCGAGTGGCGCCAGCCTCCTGCCAGGAGAGGGCCACGGCCACGGGGTCGTCGCCGAACACGGTCTCCCGCTGGAAGTCGCCCTGATAGAGGCGCACACAGCGGCCGCCACGAATATCGACGGCTGGGATTATCTCCATGCTTGTCGCGAGCTGGCTACTGCCGCCAGGAACCTGTCCCGCTCGGCCTTGAGTTCGGGGCGACAGGCCTGACAACAAAAATAATACGTCCAGGCTGTAAGGACAAGGGCTGGCGAGCGGACGGTGCTCTGGAACTGTAGCAGCGCTAGGGGCCTTGGGCCCGCCGCCTACGGCGACCAGGCGGGGGCCATGTCATCGGCGGGGTTGTCGGTGAGGCGGGTGACATCGGAGCCGTCGGCGTTCATGACGTAGACCTCGTAGTTGCCATCGCGATCGGAGGTAAAGGCGATGCGGGCGCCGTCGGGAGACCAGGCGAAGGCGTCGTCGGCGAAGGGGTTGTCCGTGAGCCTAGTGACGCCGGAGCCGTCGGCGTTCATGACGTAAATCTCGCCGTTGCCGTCGCGGCTGGAGGTGAAGGCGATGCGGGTGCCGTCGGGCGACCAGGCGGGGCTGCTATCGCCTGCGGAGTTATTGCTGAGGTTGGTTTGGCCGGAGCCGTCGGCGTTCATGACGTAGACCTGGTGGTTTCCGTCGCGACCGGACATGAAGGCGATGCGGGTGCCGTCAGGCGACCAAGCGGGCGTGACATCGTCGGCAGAGTTACCGGTCAGATTGATCTGGCCCGAGCCGTCGGCGTTCATGACGTAGACTTCGGTGTTGCCGTCGCGGAAGGAGGCGAATGCGATACGGCTGCCGTCGGGCGACCAGGCGGGGGTGCCGTCGGGAGCGGGGTTATTGGTCACGTTGGTCTGACCGGAGCCGTCGGCATTCATGACGTAGACCTCGTAGTTGCCATCGCGGTCGGAGTGGAAGGTGATGCGGCTGCCGTCGGGCGACCAGGCGGGGTATGCGTCGACGGCAGGGTTATCGGTGAGCCTAGTAACGCCGGAGCCGTCGGCGTTCATGACGTAGACCTCGTAGTTGCCATCGCGATCGGAGTGGAAGGCGATCTTGCTCGCAGCGGAAGTCGGCCCCTCGTCCTCACCCCCGCCGCAGCTAACCAGAGACACCGGCAAGGAGACGATAAGGAGAAGGGCTAGTGCCACCGCCGCTCTCTTCATTGTGCTGCCTCCGTACTCGATGTCCGTCTTAAACTCACGGCGGCCCCATGCTACTCGCAGGCGCAAGCGCTGTCAAGGAGAAATGACCACCGCGGACGGCGGTTTGCTATACTATGGCTGCCGTGAGGAGCGAAATGAACGTCTATCAGGCACGATTGCGGGTGGAGGATCTGCGAGCCCAGATCCGCTACCACGACTATCGCTACTACGTGCTGGACAGCCCGGAGATCAGCGACGCCCAATATGACGAGCTGATGCGCGAGCTGCGGGAGCTGGAAACACAGTTCGCCCAGCTCATCACTCCCGACTCACCCACCCAGCGGGTGAGCGGAGAGCCGGTGGAGGCCTTCGGGGTGGTGGAGCATCGAACGCCCCTCCTATCCCTGGCCAACGCCTTCGACTACGAAGAGCTCAAGGCCTGGTACCGCCGCGCCCTGGGCATACTGGAGATAGAGGGCTTCCCCCTGGTGTGCGAGCCCAAGATCGACGGGCTGGCGGTGGCCCTGGTCTACGAGGACGGCCGCTTCGTCCAGGGGGCAACCCGCGGCGACGGCTTCCGCGGAGAGAACGTGACCGAGAACCTGAGGACGATCCGGAGCATCCCCATGCGCCTTCTGGCCAAGGACGCCCCGCCGCGCTTCGAGGTGCGCGGCGAGGTCTACATGTCCAAGGCCGCCTTCGAGCGGCTGAACGAAGAGCGAACGGACCAGGGTCAGCCCCGCTTCGCCAATCCCCGCAACGCCGCCGCTGGCTCCGTGCGCCAGCTCGACTCGCGGATCACCGCCCAGCGCTCGCTGGACATCTGGGTCTACCAGCTCGGCTGGGCCGATGGCCCCTACCCGCCCACTCACTGGGAGACCCTCCACTGGCTCCAGGACATGGGCTTCCGCGTCAACCCCGAGATAGGCCGCTACGAAGGGCTAGAGGAGGTGGAGGGCCACTACCGCCAGTGGGCGGACCGCCGTCACGACCTGGAGTATGAGATCGATGGCCTGGTAATGAAGGCCGACCCCTTCCAGTACTACGAGCGGCTGGGGGTGGTAGGCCGCGAGCCCCGCTGGGCCATCGCCTACAAGTTCCCGCCCATCCAGGCCACGACCAAGCTTCTGGGCATCGAGATCAACATCGGGCGCACGGGAACCCTCAACCCCTATGCTGTCCTGGAGCCGGTGCAGGTGGGCGGGGTAACGGTCAGCAAGGCCACACTGCACAACGAGGAGGACATCCGCCGCAAGGGCGTTCGCGTCGGCGACACAGTCATCGTTCAGCGGGCGGGCGACGTCATCCCCCAGGTGGTGGGGCCGGTGGTGAGCAAGCGGACGGGTCGGGAGAGGGCCTTCGTCATGCCCGATCGCTGTCCCGTCTGCGGCACGCCGGTGGTGCGGCCGGAGGGCGAGGTGATGCGCTACTGCCCCAACCCGGCCTGTCCCGCCCAGGCCTTCCGTTGGCTGACCCACTTCGTGTCGCGGGGCGCCATGGACATCGAAGGGCTGGGCGAGTCCTGGTGCTACGTTCTCCTGGAGCAGGGCCTAGCCAAAGACCCCGCCGACATCTACTCCCTGACCAAAGAGCAACTGGTGGGGCTGGAGCGGATGGGGGAGAAGAGCGCCGAGAACCTGCTATCGGCCATCGAAGCCAGCAAGGACCGTCCCCTGGGTCGCCTCACCTTCGCCCTGGGCATCCGCCACGTGGGCAGCGAGATAGCGGCGATTCTGGCCAGCCACTTCGGCAGCATTGATGCCCTGGCCGGGGCCGGCGTGGAGGAGCTGGCAGCCATCCCCACCGTCGGGCCGAGGATCGCCGAGAGCGTCCACCAGTACTTCCGCGATAGCAGCAACCTGGGGGTAATCGAGAAGCTGCGGCGGGCAGGCGTGCGCATGGCCGAGGAGGCGGCGCCCGCACCGCCGGAAGGACCGCTGGCCGGCCTCACGTTCGTCATCACCGGCACCCTGGCGTCTATGCCCCGCAGCAAGGCCGAGGAGCTGATCAGACAGCTGGGCGGCAGCGCCAGCGACAGCGTCACCAAGAAGACGGACTACCTAGTGGCAGGCGAATCGCCCGGCTCCAAGCTGCAAAAGGCCCAGCGGTACGGCACCAAGCTGCTGAGCGAGGAGGAGTTTCTGGAGCTCTTGCGGCAGCACGGGGCCATGTGAAGTGACCCCTCTCTCAGCGAGACTTCGATGAAGAGCGGTTGGGCAGCGTTCTTTATTGCGCTATCGCTTCTGGCCGCTTGCGGTAGCGAGGCGCCGCTGTCCACACCCACACCCACGCCCGGGATGACGCCTACCGTCACGCCCACGCCGGGGCTCGGAGCAACGCCTACCGCGACGGCCTCGGCAACAGCCAGCCCGATGCCGTCGACTGCGGCGCCGACAGCCACTCCATCAGCGATGGCCGGCCGCACCCTCGCCCAAGTGGTGCGGGTCATCGACGGGGATACCATAGTCGTCCTCATCAACGGCCTGGAATATCGAGTTCGCTATATTGGCATCAATACGCCGGAAACGGTCGACCCGCGAAAACCGGTGGAGTGCTTCGGCCGGGAGGCCAGCCAGCGCAACCGCGAGTTGGTAGAAGAAAAGACAGTGGAACTGGAAAAGGACGTGTCGGAGACCGACCAATATGGCCGCTTGCTGCGCTACGTCTGGGTGGACGGCGAGATGGTGAACGCCGTCCTGGTGAGCGAAGGGTACGCCATGGTGGTCACCTATCCGCCCGACGTCAAGTACCAGGAACTCTTCCTAGAACTTCAGCGACAGGCGTTGGCGGAGGGACAAGGCCTCTGGTCGGCCTGCCTGACCCCTACGGTATGCCCGCCCGAGGGCCCCATTTGCGACTTCTCAGACACCTGCGAGCCGGTCATCAAGGGCAACATCAGCAAGACCACGGGCGAAAAGATCTATCACGTGCCTGGCGGCGAGTTCTATGATAAGACCGTTATCGACGAGGCGGCGGGCGAGCGCTGGCTCTGCACAGAACAAGAGGCCATAGACGCCGGCTGGCGGCGCTCCAAACGGTGAACCACAAGCCACGAGCAAGGAGGAAAGCATGACCTACAGCGACATCAGGGTGGAGAAGAAGGACGGCGTCGTCCTCCTCACCCTCAACCGGCCCGATAGGCTGAACGCAGTCACCTGGAACTCCTGGCGGGAGATCACCCAGGCCGTGCAGGAGCTGGGAGAAGATGACGAGGCCAGGGTGCTGGTGGTCACCGGCAGCGGGCGCGGCTTCTGCTCCGGCACCGACCTGGCCGCTGCCGCCGCAGCCGGGGGCGAGGGACCGCGGGAGGGCAGTCGCAGCGAGCGGCTTCGCTCACGCTACCTGGCAGGCGCCGACGTCCTCTCCTGCCCCAAGCCGTCGATAGCGGCCGTCAACGGGGTCGCTGCCGGCGGGGGCCTGTCGCTCTGCCTGGCCTGTGATATCCGCATCGCCAGCGAGGAGGCCCGCTTCTCGGCCATTTGGTCGCGACGGGCGCTGGTACCCGACTTCGGCTGCTCTTACATCCTGCCCCGGATCGTCGGGATGAGCAAGGCGCTGGAGCTGATGTACACGGGCCAGATGATCGAGGCCCAGGAGGCTCTGGCCATTGGCTTAGTGAGCCAGGTGGTGGCAGCGGAGGAACTCATACCCACAGCGATGGCCCTGGCCGAGCGTATCGCCAAGGGACCGCCGATGGCCATTGAGCTGGCCAAGCGCCTGGCCTATCGGGGCTGGCGTCAGGAAGTGGAAGCGCAGGTCGAGTACGAGGAGTATCTGCAGCGACTGTGCATCGAGTCCGAGGACGCTCAGGAGGGTGTTCGCAGCTTCCTGGAGAAGCGGGAGCCCGTGTTCAAGGGCCGCTAGAGGCAGAGCAGTCCTTCGGCCACAGCCAGGTTTTACGATTAACCTAGCTCTCCTTGCCCCCCTTTTGCTAAGGATCGGAAATGTTCTATAATGCAGCGAATGGCCGCCCTTGGGGTGGACAGGTGTGGTACGCGCTGAGGAAGGCCATCCACGCTGGGGGTGAGAATGATGAGGGGAAATCTTGTTTAACCCGCTGAACACCCTCTTCGGTCTGTTTTCCCACGACATCGCTGTCGACCTGGGTACAGCCAATACCCTGGTGTTGGTGCGCGGCCGCGGCATCATCATCGATGAGCCCTCGGTGGTGGCCATCGACCGCATCAACAAGAAGATCCTGGCCATCGGCAGCGAGGCCAAGCGGATGGTAGGTCGTACCCCTTCTGACATCGTCGCCGTGCGCCCCCTCAAGGACGGCGTCATCTCCGACTTCGCCGTCACCGAGCGCATGGTCCACTACTTCATCCGGGCCGTGCACGACCACGTCAGCCTGGGCCTTCCCCGACCGCGAGTGGCTGTGGGTATCCCGAACGGCGTGACCGAGGTGGAGAAGAGAGCAGTTCACGATGCCATCCTTAACGCCGGCGCCCGTGCTGCCTTCCTAGTGGAGGAACCCATGGCGGCGGCCATCGGGGCTGGGTTGCCGGTTATGGAGCCCGCTGGCTCGATGATGGTGGACATCGGCGGCGGCACCACCGAGGTGGCTGTCATCTCCCTAGGCGGCATCGTGGTCAGCACCTCGATCCGGGTGGCTGGCGATGAGATGGATCAGGAGATCGTCACCTACGCCCGCCAGGTGCACAACATGCTCATCGGCGAGCGCATGGCCGAAGAGGTGAAGATGGAGGTGGGCTCGGCAGCGCCGCTAGAGCGCGAGACAATGGTCGTGCTCAAAGGTCGCGACCTGGCCACCGGACTACCTAAGGCAGTAGAGGTAAGCAGCGTGGAGATCCGCGACGCCATCTCGGGCTCGGTGAGCGCCATCGTGGAAGCGGTCCGTTCCTCCATCGAGCTCACGCCGCCGGAGTTGGTCGCCGACATCATGACCAGGGGGATCGTCCTGGCTGGCGGGGGTGCCCTTCTACGTGGATTGGACCGCCGTCTGGCCAATGAGACCAAGTTCCCTGTCTACGTCGCCGAGGACCCCCTTAGCTGCGTCGTGAGGGGCACTGCCGAGATGCTCGAGGAGGCGGAGATACTGACTAAGGTTCAGACCCGCCTGATCACTCGCCGAGCACCGCGCTAACACATCGGCTTTGGCTGGACATGCGGACGCTTGTTTGGCTGCTGGTTGTCGGCCTTCTCGCCCTCCTGGGTATTGCCCTCTCCCAGCAGGGCGCCCTCGACCCTCTCAAGAACGGCGCTCTCACTGTGGCCTCTCCTCTGGAGCGAGGCCTGCGTACCGCCGCCTCGCCAGCCGCCGATTTCTTTGACAATGTCACCGATCGCCAGGACCTAGAGGAGGAGAATCGGCTGTTGCGCCAGCAGATCGAAGAGCTGACAGCCGAGATCGCCCGCCTGAAGGAGTCCCAGTTCATGGCCGCCGACCTGGCTGAGCTGGCGGAGGTCGAGGAGAGCCGACCGAATGACCAGTTCCTGGTGGCCCGTGTCATCGCTAGGGACCCCAGCAATCTCAAGGAGCGGCTGGCCATCGACCACGGCAGCAAGGACGGCGTCAGCGAGGGCATGGTGGTAATGAGCGAAGGGGGAAGCCTGGTGGGAGTGATATCGAAGGTTCTGGACGACTTCGCCTGGGTCACCCTCATCACCGACTCCAACAGCAACGTCAACGCCATGGTGCTGGAGTCGCGCGCGCAGGGTGTGGTAAGTGGCAGCCTGCATGACGGGCTGAGCATGGACCTCATTCCCCAGGACGCGGAGGTTGAGCCAGGCAACACCGTGGCTACCTCTGGCCTGGGCGGCAACTTCCCCCAGGCCCTGCTGATCGGGCAGGTGGCATCGGTGCGAGGAGAGGCACAGGATGTCTTTAGAAAGGCGGAGGTCGAGCCCGCGGCCAGCCTTTCTCGCCTGGAGAACGTGCTGGTCCTGACCAGCTTCACAGCGACCCATCTGGAGAGCCCGTGAGGTATCTTCTGTTCGTGCCGCTGGTTCTCTTCGTCGCCCTCGCTCAGGTGGCGGCTGCTCCCTACTTTCCCCTGCTGGGTGTGACAGCCAACCCCCTGCTGGTTCTGCTGATGTGCTGGGCCATGGTACGCGGACCCAGAGAGACGATGGTACTCATCCCCCTGGCCGGCACCTTCAAGGACCTGATCACCACTGACCCCGTGGGCGTCTCCGCTCTCGCCCTTCTGCCCATCGTGCCCCTGGCCGCCATCCGTGAGCGACGGCCGACGGAGAGCGAATTCCTGCCCACGCTTGCGGTAGTGGCTGTGGCATCGCTATCCTATCACCTGCTATACATGATGGCACTGACAGCCGTGGGCGACGGTCCGCCCTGGCTGCAAAGCCCGATGCGGGTCGTCCTGCCAGCGGCCCTGTTCAACGCCCTCGTCACGCCCGTATTCTATTTGCCCGTCCGCTGGGCCACCACGCTGTCGGAGATGGTAAGGCCAAGCATGAGCGTCTCGGGCTAGGGGAGAGGGAGATGGATTTTTTCGGTGGTGACCGGCGCTGGCGCTCGCAGAAGCCTAAGCGCAGGGAAGACGCCTACACGCCCGGGCGCAAGTTCCTCCTTCTCCATGTCCTCATCGTCCTCCTGTTCGGCATTCTGACGATACAATTGGTGCGAATGCAGGTCTTCCAGGGCGATGATTACCAGGCCCAGGCTGAGGACAACCGCCTGCGGGAGCTACAGGTCCTGCCCATGCGCGGCCTCATCTACGACCGCAACCACACGCTCCTGGTGGAAAATGTGGCCAACTATTCAGCGGTCATCGTGCCCGCCGACCTGCCAGCGAAGGAGGAGGCGGCCGTTTTCGCCCGCCTAGAGAGTTTGCTGAGCATACCCGCCCAGGAGCTAGCCCAACGGGTGAGGGAGAGACGAGAGGATGGCAATCCTTACGAGGCGATGGTCATCAAGGACGAGCTAGACCGAGACACAGCCCTGATCCTCAAGGAGCTGACCTCCTACCTGCCTGGGGTCGACCTTCAGGTGGAGGCCCGACGCAATTACCTCAGCGGCGACCTGACGGCCCACATCCTGGGCTATGTGGGCCGCATCTCGGCCGAAGAGTACGCAGCCTCAAAAGACGAGGGCTACATACTTAACGACCAGCTAGGCAAAACGGGGATAGAATTCGTGTACGAGGACATCCTGCGGGGAAAGCCGGGGAAGAAGCTGGTGGAGGTGGACGCCAGCGGTCACCAGCAAGACGTCCTAGACTCGCGACCCAGCCAACCCGGCCAGAACGTGGTGCTGACCATAGACCTGGAACTCCAGCGGAAGACTGCCGACATCCTGCGCCAATTCGTGGGGGCCTCCGATAGCGCGGCGGCAGCGGTGATGGACGTCCACACGGGCGAAGTCCTGGCGATGGTGTCTCTGCCCACCTACGACAACAACCTCTTCTCCAAGACCCTCAGCCAGGAGGAACTGGACACCCTTCTGAGCGAGCCAGGTAAGCCTCTGGTGAGCCACGCCATCGCCGAGATGTACCCGCCGGGCAGCAGCTTTAAGCCGATCACCGGCCTGGCCGCCCTTCAGGAGGGGGTGGCGACCCCCAGCACGACCATCGTCAGCCGCGGCTACATCACCGTCCCCAACCAGTACGACCCCAGCGTCGTCTACGTATTCCGCGACTGGGCCGCCCTGGGCGCGCTAGACTTCTACGGTGGCATTTCCATGTCCTCCGACGTCTATTTCTACTACCTGGCTGGCGGCAAGCAGGACGAGGGCTTCCAGGGCTTGGGCGAGGAGAGGCTGGCCCGCTATGCTCGCTCCTTCGGCCTGGGCGAACCGACAGGGGTGGACCTGCCGGGAGAGTCAGGGGGGCTGGTGCCCGACGCCAAGTGGAAGGAGCGGACCGTCGGCGAGATGTGGTACGTGGGCGACACTTACAACTTCGGCATCGGTCAGGGCTACCTGGCGGTGACACCCCTCCAGCTGCTGGACGCGGTCGTGGCCATCGCCAATGATGGCGAGCTGCTGCGGCCACGGCTGTTGAAGGAGATTCGGGACTCCCACGACAACGTGGTGACCACCTTCGGCAAGGAGGTGCGGAGACGGGTGCCGGTAACCCAGGAGCATCTGGCGGTCGTGCGCGAGGCCATGCTCCAGTCAGTGACTACGGGAGTGGCTAGGACCGCTCAGGTAGCCGGCTTGGCCATAGCTGGCAAGACGGGGACGGCCGAGTTCGGCCCGCCCCGAGGGGACGGAAGCTACGAGACGCATGGCTGGTTCGTAGGCTTCGCCCCCTATGAGAACCCCGAGATAGCAGTGGTGGTTTTCGTGCAGCGAGGAGGCGGTGGCCAAAATGCTGCCCCTGCCGCTGCCCGCATCTTCGACTACTACTTCCACCAGCGCTATGTAGCCCAGCAGGAGGCACCCTAGATGATCCAGTGGCGCGCTGTTCGCCACTTCGACCCGTGGATTGTGCTCGTCGGCTTGGCCTTGGCCGGCTTTGGCTCCCTCCTCATCTATAGCGCCTCGCTTACCAGCTACCCCGAGGGCATTCAGGGGCTATCTCACCCGACAGTGCGTCACCTCACCTTCGCCGCCATGGGCCTGCTGGTCATTGGCCTGGTGGCCTGGCTGGACTATCGCTTCCTGGGGCAGATCACGCCCACTCTGTACGCTGTGGCCCTGGTCCTGCTGGTGGGCGTTCTGGTGGTGGGCACCAGCACCTATGGCGCCCAGCGATGGCTGAACTTCGCGGGGCTATCGATCCAGGCGTCGGAGGTAGCCAAGCTGCTGGTGATCATCGTTCTGGCCAAGTATCTGGCCGACCGCCAGCTGGAGATAGGCCAACTGCGCACCTTTCTGGGCTCTCTGTCCATCGTGGCCCTGCCCACGGCGCTGGTCTTCCTCGAGCCCGACCTGGGTACGGCCATCATCTTTGGTGCCGCCTGGCTGGGCATGGTGGCAGTGGCCGGCGTTCGCCCCCAGCACATTCTGGCCTTCCTGGCCACCCTGACGCTCTCCACCCCCTTCGTGGTGGTGGCCCTGATGGGCGACTACCAGCGAGAGCGCATCGCCACCTTCCTCAATCCAGCGCTCGACCCCCTGGGCGGCGGCTTCAACATGATCCAGGCGGAGATCAGCATCGGCTCGGGCGGCACCTTCGGCAGAGGGCTCACGGAGGGGACGCAGACGCAGCTGGACTACCTGCAAACGCCGACGCGCGACTACATCTTCAGCGTGCTGGGCGAGGAGCTGGGGCTGGTGGGAGCGCTGCTGCTGTTCGCCCTGTTTGCCTTCCTGCTGTTCCGCGGGCTGAGGACGGCAAGCCTGGCCCGCGACCCCTTCGGCCGCCTCATCGCCACCGGCATCGTGATCATGATCTTGTTTCAGGTGTTCATCAACGTAGCGGTGAACATCCGCCTGCTGCCGGTGACCGGCATCCCCCTGCCCTTCATCAGCGAGGGGGGAAGCTCCATCCTGATGTTATTTGTGGCCCTGGGCCTGTTAGAAAGCATCCTCTTACGCCACAAGCAGATCGAGTTCTGAGCGACGCGAGAGCGGCGGAGGCGTTGTGTCCGTGAGCCGCCGATGTAGACTACTCCACCCACCACCGCTGGGGAACAAACGCCGCTGCCCGCCGCCGCAATATCGTGCAGAATGAGTTGCTGTTCCCCCGTCTCGCTGCACGAAGGCCGATCCCTCAGAGGCAGGCTACTCCAGATGAAAGCTGCGAATCACCTCGTCCAGGGTTGCCTCATCCTCTTCAAAAGTGGCAGGCATGCTGAAACCCATGATAAAGAAAGCCTGACTTCCCTGAATTACAATCACATACTTGCCTTTGAGAGTGTAGCCCTCCCCCGTGCCGCTAAACACGATCTCGTAGGCTGGGGTCCCATCGTCCAGCGTTATCTCGCCTTCGGAAGCCAACTCGTAGTCACCCCAGTATTGACCCAGCCCCTGGCTTAGCTGCGGTGCATAGGCGGCAAGGGTGGTTCCCTCGTCCACTGGCTGTACACTAACACTGACAGTGGGGAGTCCCTCCAGAGATGAGAGGCCAACGACTTCTCCTGGAGTACCCATAGGAGCCTCTATCCATCCTGCGGGGTAGCTTATGGAGAAGCCATGCTCAGCGCTCGTGTAGGTGCCTGCCGGGCCAGGAGTTGGGGAAACAAAGGTATAGGTTGGCAGCAACCTGAAGCTATCCACTACGGTACCTACTAGCTCTTCCTGCTGGTCAAAAACGGCAGGCTCTCCCCTTACTCCAGCCCAAAAGACCTGCTTGTCACGCACCAACATGACGTACCTGAATTTCTCGACTTTCCCGGCCCCGATGTCTCCTTCGCCCACCATTTCATAGCCGGGGGTGTCTTCGCCTATGGTAACGTCACCCTCCGAGATCAGCTCGAACTGGGGCATGTCTTCCATATATGCTTTGCTTTCTGATACAGCGTCGGCCAGGGCGATCTCTTCGGTCCTGTATTCCAGGGACACATCCACGGCGAGAAGTCCTTCAGGGTCTCTGAACTCGGCAGAGAAATACGTCCCTGCCCCCCGTGCGCTCTCGATCCACCCCTCAGGATATTCAACGGAAAAGCCGTGCTCCGTGCTCTCATAAAGGGCGATGGGTATGGGCGTAGGTGTTGGAGTTAACTCGCCCTCTCCACCGCCACCGCAGGCGCTCAGCACCGCTAGGGAGAGGGCAAGGAGAAGGGCCATCGCCACGCTCACTATCCTCATTGTGCTGCCTCCATGCTTGGTGTCCGTGTCTGACTCATAACACCCCATACTACTCGCGGGCGCGGGGGTTAGCAAGGAGGACTGCTACCCCCCCATCGCCACCACGAGCCTCACGATCGCGTTGGCCAACCGAGAAACTCAGGCGACCTCAGCTCCCTTCGAATTTGAAGCTCCGTAGATCGGTCCACTGACCCTCCTTCACCGTCACCTTGTGGCCGTGTCCCCCTACTCCCCCTATCACGTACCACGTCATGGGCCCTACCCCTATCAACCAGTAGTCGCCAGGCTCAAGCCCATCGAAGAAGAACAGGTCATTCTCAGAGGCGTCTATGGTGGCAGTCCGTTCTGAGCCCGGGCAGACTACTACTAGCCCTAGTCCCTCGAGCGGGTTCGTCCGAGCCTCCCAGTCTTCGCTGCAAAGGCCGGCCTTGGTGGGATCGCCGTGCATGTGGCCTCTAACGCCCCCCGTGCCAGCAGCGGGGGGCGTCATGTCGGGAAACGGCTCTATCTCCTCCTCGCAACCTACAAGCAGCGCGGCCGCCAGCATCAGAGCGGCGACGACCAGCACATATCGCCATAGAATCTTCATGTGTCACCTCCCACGAATTCGGCTTGGATGGCCCCATCCTACTCGCAGTGCGTGGCATCGCCAGCAGAACGACACCACTACCAGCAGCGGTCAGAAGGATGACCCCGATAGCCAGCCGCTTCATGACAAGGCCCTTCTTCTTGGTCACCGCACTGCTGCACTAGAAACCCTAGCCGCGACACGCCCTTCTCGCAGCAGTCTCTCGACCCAAAAACGAAACTCCCAGCCAATGGGCAACACGCGTAATTGTCCAGGTGCATGCAGGTCTCGTGAAGGTTGCGTGAATCCGTCGCTGCTGTAGCCACGGTCTTCACCAATCCTGCCGCTCTCCAGGTACGCCGGGAAGGAGGGGTGGATACCATGTGCCCTCTCTGTACAAGAGCCAGGGCAGCGGAAAGGCTCTCGGGGGCTCTAGGCGAAGGCCAGGCGGATGGCCTCGCGCAGGCTGGCAGCGGGGATAAGCTGCATGCCGCTGGCCGGGGCGCCTCGGCGCAGGGCAGCCTGGGGGAGCAGGCAGCGGGCGAAGCCCAACCGCTCGGCCTCGGCCAGGCGGCGCTCCATCTGGCTCACCGAGCGCAGTTCGCCCGAGAGACCCACCTCGCCGATGGCCACCAGGTCGCGGGGCAGGGCAGCGTCGCGATAGCTGGAAGCGATGGCCAGGGCCAGGCCCAGATCGGCCGCCGGCTCGTGCACCCGCAGGCCGCCCACGACGTTGGCGATGATGTCCTGGCTGCCCAGGGCCAGGCCCGCTCGCTTGGTGAGGACGGCGCAGACGAGCACCAGGCGATTGAAGTCGAGGCCGTTGGCGGTGCGGCGGGGAGTGGCCAGCATGGTGGGGCTGGTGAGGGCCTGCACCTCCACCAGGAGAGGTCGGCTCCCCTCCAGGGTGGGCACCACCACCGAGCCCACGGCCTCCTCAGCCCGCTCGGCCAGGAAGACCTCCGAGGGGTTCTCCACGCCTATCAGGCCCTCGCCGGTCATCTCGAAGACGCCGACCTCGTTGGTGGAGCCGAAGCGGTTCTTCACCCCGCGCAGCAGGCGATAGCTGCTGAAGCGCTCGCCCTCCAGGTAGAGCACCACGTCCACAATGTGCTCCAGGAGGCGCGGCCCGGCGATGTCGCCCTCCTTGGTGACGTGCCCGACGATGCAGGTGGGCACCCCCGACCTCTTGGCCCACTGCATGAGGCGCATGGTGCACTCCCGTAGCTGGCCGATGCTGCCGGGCGGGGAAGGCGCCGCCGCGGTGTAGACGGTCTGGATGGAATCGACCACCATGAAGGAGAGCTGGAGGGCGTCGGCCTCCTGGAGGGCACCGTCCAGGTTGGTCTCGCTGAGGAGGAAGATGCCCTCGCCGGCCGTGCCCAGCCGACGGGCCCGCATCTTGAGCTGCTGGGCCGATTCCTCCCCCGAAATGTAGAGCACCCGCCGCCGATCCCTTATCGCCGCCAAGACGGCCACCTGCAGCATGAGCGTCGACTTGCCGATGCCGGGGTCGCCGCCCACCAGGATCAGCGAGCCGGGGACGATGCCGCCTCCCAGGACGCGATTGAACTCCGGCAGGTCGATGACCAGGCGGGCCAGCTCATCGTCCGCCAGCTCGCACATCTCGACGGGAGCGACGGCTGCTGCCACCCCCGACCCCTGGCGCTCAGCCCTTTCGACGAAGCTGTTCCAGGTCTGGCAATCGGGGCAGCGGCCCAGCCACTTGGGGCTCTCCCACCCACACTCCTGGCAGACGAAGACCGTCCGCGGCCTACGTACCTCGGGCATAGTACCTACGGCTGATAGAAGAGAACAAAGTCGTTTTCCCCCAGGGTCGGCGCGATCTCCTCGTACTGGGCCTGGCTCACGTTCTTAACTTCGGCCACGTCCGGATAATACATGCGCACCGCCGGCTCTAGAAAGAGCGGTGTGTCACCGAAGAGCATGGGTTTGGGCGTGTCGACGACGTAGAGGGTGCTGCCAGCGGGGAGAGTGGGATAGGTCTCCTCGAGCTGGGTTAGCACGGCTCCCGATTCATGAGCGTAGTCGTTGAAGTTGCCCTCGTGGCGAAGGGCCAGCGCTGTAGCCAGGACAAGCGCCACTACCATGATCCCCGCCAGCCCCACTCGTGCCGCCGGCACGAGCGAGACACGCCAGAACTCGAAGTTCGCCACTCTGGCCACGAACATCCCCAAAAGGATGACGAAGGCGATCATCGGGGTGTACATATAGCGACCGCCCAGCAACCATGTGGTCTGGGTCGAATAGGTGAGGAGGGAAGCGTACCACCAGACAACCAGAAAGCGCTCGACCCTGCCTCCTTTCACCAGCCAGTGCTCGCTGGCCCGCAGCAGGACAATGGCGGCTGCCCCCTGGAGCACCGTGACCCACACGCTGAACTGATTGAAGATAGGCACCATGGCCCATTCGTTGAACTTGAAGATGTTGACAAACATATGCCAGCCAAGGTGTCCTATTCCCCCCTCCTCCTCGCCCGCCGCCACGTTTCCCAGCACCGGCAAGCGCACGAGGGCGTAGGCCAACAGCACTGCGGCATAGGGAACGAGCCGAAGCCAGGCCGCAGGCCGACGCCAGTCCTGAGGGCGGTACACCAAGAAGTAGTAGGCGGGGATGATGATGAAGAGGGACGCCCCGGTCTCTCGGTTGGCCAGGGCCAACACCACCGCCGCCACCGACCCCGCGAGCCAGAGGCCGCCCGCCCTGCCTTTCGTCTCCAACGACTTGGCGAACAGGTAGACAGCCGCCAGAAACAAGAGAGCCTGTAACAGCTCATTGATCAAGGTGATCCAGGCCGGGACGTCCACATATATCGGATGGATGCCGTAGATGACGGCGGCCGTGTAGCTGGCGATGGTGTTGTGAGTGAGGCGCTGGGCGAAGGCCCAGACGCAGACCACGACCAGCAGGTGCAGGCAGAGGTTGAGCACGTGGTAGGGGAAGGGGTCTAGGCCGAAAAGACGGTGATTCACCAGGAAGGTCATATAGAAGACGGGCCGGTAGAGCCTGCCCGTGTCGAACAAGCTCTCGCCGCCGTCAGCAGGGTCGAATATGCGCTCGACGTATTCGCCGGCGGGAGTGGCGGCCGCCGCCCCGATGTGGATGAAATCGTGAAATACGAAGCCGTCGTCTACGGCTGGCATGAACACAAGGGCGATAAAGAGCAGTATCAGGGGGAGGATGAAAACAGGGCCGAGGAATACCTCGATAGAGGGCCGGGCGATGCTGAGGCGGGAAGTGCTCAAATCCCTCGTCTCATCGGCCTGCCTGCCAGCAGGCGCGCTTTGGGCCATTATAGCAGAAGGGGAAGTCGTTCCCAACTTCCCCCTGCCCTTCGTGCTTGGCGGATAGCCCTTAGGTGAGGGCTGGCTCCGACATGTTGATCAGGATGATCTCCTCGTTCTCGATGTCGATGCGGACGGTGTCGCCGGAGTGGAAGCGTCCCTCCAGCAAGGCCTCCGACAGGCGGTCCTCGACCTCGTTCTGGATGATCCGCCGCAGGGGGCGGGCACCGAACAGCGGATCAAAGCCCTTCTCGCCGATCCAGTCCTTGGCCGCATCGGTCATGTCCAGAGTGACGCCCTTGAGAGTAAGCTGGCTCTCGATCTCCCGTATCTCCAGCTCGACGATCTGGCGGATGTGATCGCGGGATAGGGCGTGGAAGACCACGGTGGCGTCCACCCGGTTCAGGAACTCCGGCCGGAAGACGTTCTTCATGGCCGTGAGCACCTTGTCCTTCATTTTCTGATAGTGCTCGTCTGAGGTCTTGGCCTCTTCGGTCTTGGTGGAGAAGCCAAGTGATGTCTCCTTGCGGATAAGGTCAGAGCCCACGTTGCTGGTCATGATGATGACGGTGTTGCGAAAGTCCACCCGTCTCCCCTTGGCATCGGTCAGGTGACCATCGTCGAAGATCTGGAGGAGCATGTTGAAGACCTCGGGGTGGGCTTTCTCGATCTCATCCAGAAGGATGAGACAATAGGATTTGCGACGTACTGTATCGGTAAGCTGGCCAGCGTCGTCGTAGCCCACATAGCCCGGCGGCGCCCCGATGAGACGCGAGATGTTGTGGCGTTCCATGAACTCAGACATGTCCAGCTTAATCATGGCGTCTTCGCTGCCGAACATGAACTCGGAGAGCACTCGGCCCAGGTGGGTCTTGCCGACGCCCGTTGGGCCGAGGAACATGAACACACCGATGGGCCGCTTGGGGTCTTTAAGGCCAGCCCGCGCCCGTCGTACGGCCTTGGACACGATGTGGATGGCCTCGTCCTGGCCAACCACCCGCTCATGGAGGACGTCCTCCATCTGCAACAGCCGTTGCGACTCTTCGCTGGCGATGCGGGTCACGGGGATACCCGTCCACATGCTCACCACTTCGCAGATGTCCTCATCGGTAACCACAGGCTTGGTCTCGGCTCGCTCAGTCCGCCAGCCCCGAGCCAGGCTCTCGATCCTCTCCTGAAGCTTCACCTCCTGCTCGCGGAGTTCAGCAGCGAACTCTAATTGCTGGGAACTGATAGCAGCCTCCTTCTCCTTCCGCAGGCTCTCCAGGCCGCGGAGAGCCTCCTGGAGGGAGGGCGGAGCGTAAGAGCGCTTGATGCGCACCCGCGAGGCCGCCTCGTCTACCAGGTCGATGGCCTTGTCGGGCAGGAATCGATCGGGCACGTAGCGCGCTGCCAGCTCGCCTGCCGCCTTCACCCCCTCATCGCTGATGATGAGGCCGTGGTGTTCCTCATAGCGCTCCTTGATGCCTCGCAGGATGTCGATGGTCTCCTCCACGGTGGGCTCTTCTACCAGAATGGGCTGGAAGCGTCGCTCCAGGGCGGCGTCTTTCTCGATGTGCTTGCGATAATCGTCCAAAGTGGTAGCACCAATGCACTGCAACTCACCGCGGGAAAGGGACGGCTTGAGAATATTGGCGGCATCCACCGCCCCTTCGGCTGCGCCAGCGCCCACCAGCATGTGCATCTCGTCGATGAACAGGATGCAATTGCTGGCGCCCTTCAGCTCTTCGATGACCTTTTTTAAACGCTCCTCGAACTCACCCCGATACTTGGTACCGGCCACCAGGGAGCCTATGTCCAGGGTGACCAGGCGACGATCCTGAAGCATGTCGGGCACCTCGGACTTGACGATGCGCTGAGCCAGGGCCTCCACAATGGCCGTCTTGCCCACACCAGCCTCGCCGATGAGCACCGGATTGTTCTTGGTGCGGCGGGACAGGATCTGGATTACCCGCTCTATCTCCCGCTCACGACCGATAACGGGGTCGAGCTTGCCAGCCCGAGCAGCGGCAGTGAGGTCCATACCCAACTGGTCGACGGTGGGGGTACGAGTGACGCTGCGCCCGCCGGGCGCTGCCTGGGGCATGCTCTGGGAGAGGACGCGGACCACTTCCGCTCGCACTTTCTCCAGGCTTACCCCCAGGCTCTCCAGCACGCCAGCGGCAATGCCTTCGCCCTCACGCACCAGGCCCAACAGCAGGTGCTCGGTGCCGATGTAGTGGTGACCGAGGCGGCGGGCCTCGTCCACCGCCAGCTCAATAACCTTCTTGGCTCGCGGGGTAAGGCCGATCTCACCAGTGACAGGCCGATCGCCGCGGCCGATAATGAACTCCACGGCAGAACGTACTTTGTTCAACTCTACGCCCAGATTGGCCAACACCTTAGCAGCTACGCCCTCGCCCTCTCTGACCAAGCCCAGGAGTAGGTGCTCTGTGCCGATGTAGTTATGGTTGAAGCGCAGAGCCTCCTCTTGGGCCAGAGTTAGAACACGACGCGCCCGCTCGGTGAACTTGTCGAATCTGTCTGCCATGTCTCGGCCCCCTGTCTGCCACGACAGGCTGGCTTGCCTTACTCCTTCTCCTCCGAGGCTTCTTCTGGCATTGCCTCCCCTGGAGGGGCAGCCTGTGCCTCCTCAGGAGCTTCCTTGCTCTCCTCAGCCACCGCCTCCTCAGGAGCTTCCTCGCTCTCCTCAGCCACCGCCTCCTCAGGAGCTTCCTTGCTCTCCTCAGCCACCGCCTCCTCAGGAGCTTCCTCGCTCTCCTCAGCCACCGCCTCCTCAGGAGCTTCCTCGCTCTCCTCAGCCACCGCCTCCTCAGGGGCTTCCTCGCTCTCCTCAGCCACCGCCTCCTCAGGAGCTTCCTCAGCCAACGGCTCTTCAGCGACCTCGGCCGCCAGCTGCTCTCGCATCTCGGGCGTCAACTGAGCTCCTAGGGCAGCCGCCGACTCGTCATCGAGCCCGACGGCTACTTCCTCCTGCGGGCGCTCCACCCCCTCCTGTCCCGGCAGGGCGAGGACCCCGCCGTTCTCATCGAAAACATATCCCATTTCCTCCGCCTGGGGCCGCGCCTGCTTGAGGCTTAGGCCCAGGCGATGGCGGTGGCGCTCGATGCGCACGATCTTCAGGGGCAGGGTGTCGCCTTCCTTCACCACCTCTTGGGGGTGAGCCACCCGCCGATCCACCAGTTCCGATATGTGGATCAGCCCCTCCAGGGGGCCCTCGATGCGGGCGAAGGCGCCGAAAGGCGCCAACTTAGTCACCTGGCCAGTGACGATCTGCCCCACCTCATACTTATCGATAAGTCCTTCCCACTGCTCGGGCTGAGCCCGACGCAGGCTAAGGGCGATCTTCTTGTTCTCCTGGTCCACCTTCAGGATATAGACATCCACCTCGTCACCCACCTGGAACATCTCATCGGGCGACTTACCCCTGTCCCAGGAGAGCTCCGAGAGATGAACCAGGCCATCGGCCCCTCCCAGATCGACGAAGATGCCAAACTCGCGGATGCTGGTGATCTTGCCGCGCTGGATCTCGCCCTCCCGCAGCTCGGCCAGCAGACGCTCCTTTTGCTGGGCCCGCCACTCCTGCATGGCCGCCCGCTCCGACAGGATGACCCGGTTGCGGCGGCGGTTAATCTCGATGACCTTAATGCGAAGGGTCTTGCCCACCCAAGAGGCCAAACCCTTCTCGCCCGACTCGTCGGAGGGGCGACCGAAGCGGGCGCCCGCCAACTGGGAGAGAGGCACGAAAGCATGCACCCCTTCCACGTCCACCAGGAGGCCGCCTTTGTTGAAGCCGGTCACTTCGCCTTCGAAGGTTGTGCCCTCCTCGTAGTACTGCTGGAGGAGACGCCAGCCCTTCTCGCCGCGGGCTCTATCGAGAGAGACGATGATCTGGCCCTCGAGGGTTTCCGGCTGAAGGACGGAGACGAGAACCTTGTCCCCTGGCTCAAGGGCTGCGGCACCCTCGGGGTGTAGGGATTGCATCTCATGGGGAGGGATGACGCCTTCGGACTTTGCCCCGATGTCGACTAGGATGCCGTCGCGGTCGGTCCCCACGACCACCCCTTCGATGATGTCGCCCCGCCGCAGTTGAGGATGACCGAGGGCCTCGTCCCCTAGCAGGTCCTCCATATTCTCGCTGGGCTCATCGCCCAGCTCGGCAGCGGGGCCACCGGTAGGATGATGCGGATCAGTGATCAAATCTGGGGTACCTCCCCTGTTGATTAAGAGCTGGCCTGGCAGCCGCTTCTCGTGTATCTCATTATAGCATAGCTTAGCCTTAAGTATAGGGGAAAATTTGGGGAAAAGGAAAGAGCCCCCTCTGTAGCGGGGGCTCTGGGAAGGTTCCTGGCAGCGGCCTATTTTCCGCAGGGGGTTGCCCCCCAAGTATCGTCAGCGCTGAGGCGTTTCACTTCCGTGTTCGGGATGGGAACGGGTGGTTCCACCTCGCTCTAGCCACCAGGAACCATACTTCGCCGGTCGGTATACAATGGCTACGGGCCGTGACTGTTGGGTCTCGACCCGCAACCCTTATTGCCGTGGTAGCGGGAGAGGGATTCGAACCCCCGACCTTCGGGTTATGAGCCCGACGAGCTGCCACTGCTCCATCCCGCGTCGAATACCAAAAGAACAGAGGTATGTCACCTTGAGAGCCCCTTATGGCAGGGGTGAGGGGACGGTCAAGCCCTCGGCCATTAGTACGGCTCAGCTGAAGGGATCGCTCCCCTTGCACCTGCCGCCTATATAGCGGGTAGTCTTCCCGCGGCCTTACCTCCCCGACAAGTCGGGGAGTGGGAGGCCTTATCTTGGGGGGGGCTTCGCGCTTAGATGCTTTCAGCGCTTATCCCGACCAGACATGGCTACTGGGCGATGCCGTTGGCACGACAACCCACACACCAGCGGTCTGTCCACCCCGGTCCTCTCGTACTAGGGGCAGCTCCCCGCAAGCCTCCTGCGCCCACCACGGATAGAGACCAAACTGTCTCACGACGTTCTGAACCCAGCTCGCGTGCCGCTTTAATGGGCGAACAGCCCAACCCTTGGGACCTACTCCAGCCCCAGGATGCGACGAGCCGACATCGAGGTGCCAAACCTGGCCGTCGATAGGAACTCTTGGGCCAGATAAGCCTGTTATCCCCGGGGTAGCTTTTATCCGTTAAGCCACGGCCCTTCCACGCGGTACCGTAGGATCACTTTGCCCGGCTTTCGCCCCTGCTTGGCTTGTGAGCCTCACAGTCAAGCTCCCTTATGCCAATGCACTCCACGGGTGATTTCCATCCACCCTGAGGGAACCTTTGGACGCCTCCGTTACTTTTTGGGAGGCGACCGCCCCAGTCAAACTGCCCACCAGACGCTGTCCCCGGCATTTCGCCAGGTTAGGAGGCAAACGAAGGAAGAGTGGTATTTCAAGGTTGGCTCCACCGCCCCCAAAAGGACGATTTCATAGCCTCCCACCTATCCTACGCATCATTAGCCCGCCTCCAGCGTCAAGCTGCAGTAAAGCTCCACGGGGTCTTTTTGTCCTGTGGCGGGTAGCCCGCATCTTCACGGGCATTGCAATTTCGCCGAGCCCCTCGTCGAGACAGCGCCCAGCTCGTGACACCTTTCGTGCGGGTCGGAACTTACCCGACAAGGAATTTCGCTACCTTAGGACCGTTATAGTTACGGCCGCCGTTCACCGGGGCTTCGGTTCGGAGCTTATTGGGCCCCCGCAAGATCAAAGACCTTGTGGGGTACCCCGTGACTCCTCCCCTTAACCTTCCGGCACTGGGCAGGTGTCAGCCCCTATACTTAGGGTTTCCCCTTAGCAGAGACCTGTGTTTTTGTTAAACAGTCGTCCGGGCCTGTTCTCTGCGGCCCCCGAAGTGCTCCAGACGCTAAGTCCTTCACCCTCAGGGGCACCCCTTCTCCCGAAGTTACGGGGTCAATTTGCCGAGTTCCTTAACGAGGGATCACTCGTCCACCTTAGGGCACTTACCCCAGCCTACCAGTGTCGGTTTGCGGTACGGGCACCGCCCTAGCTCGACGGCGAGGCTTTTCTGGCCAGCGTGGGCTCAGCCGAGTCGCTTTGACCGAAGTCTCTACTCCCCCCGACCCCTCCGCTTAACCTGGGGAGGGATTTACCTCTCCCCAGACGCCTACGGGTCAGGGACGCACCCTGTCCAGTTGGCGCGCTCAACCTACCCTCCTGGGTCACCCCGCGGTCTCAAACGCATCGGGCGGTGGTGCCGGAATAATAACCGGCTGTCCATCGCCATCGGGTATTCCCCTTAGGCTTAGGCCCGACTAACCCTACGCGGATGAACCTTGCGTAGGAAACCTTAGGCTTTCGGTGGGTGGGATCCTCCCCCACCTGACGCTACTCATGCCGGCATTCTCACTTCCGTCCGCTCCATCCCTGCCTTACGGCGAGACTTCAGCCGCTGGACGGAACGCTCCCCTACCGATGCATCCCCAAGGGGACGCATCCCACGGCTTCGGTGGCGGGCTTGAGCCCCGTTACATTTTCGGCGCAGGCCAGCATCGACCAGTGAGCTGTTACGCACTCTTTAAAGGATGGCTGCTTCTGAGCCAACCTCCTGGTTGTCTGGGCCGCCCCACATCCTTCTCCACTTAGCCCGCAAACTTAGGGACCTTAGCCGGTGGTCTGGGTTGTTTCCCTCTCGACCGTGAAGCTTATCCCCCACGGACTCACTCCCAGGGGTCGATGTCCTGGCATTGGTGGTTTGGTTGAGTTTGGTAAGCTTTTTGCCCCCTAGCCCATCCAGAGCCCTACCTCCAGGACACTTCCCTGAGGCTGCACCTCAATGCATTTCGGGGAGAACCAGCTATCTCCGGGTTCGCTTGGCATATCACCTCTACCCACAGCTCATCCAGTAGGTTTGCAACCCTAAATGGTTCGGGCCTTCACGAAGACTTAACCCCGCTTCACCCTGGCCATGGGTAGCTCACCCGGTTTCGGGTCAAATCCTGGCGACCAAATGCGCGCCCTATTCAGACTCGCTTTCGCTACGGCTCCGCAAGTTACCTTGCTTAACCAAGCCACCAAGACTTACTCGCCGGCTCATTCTTCAATAGGCACGCCGTCACCCTGGCCGAAGCCAAGGCTCCGACGGCTTGTGAGCACGTGGTTTCAGGAACTTTTCACTCCCCTTCCGGGGTGCTTTTCACCTTTCCCTCACGGTACTGGTTCACTATCGGTCATTGGGGGTATTTAGCCTTGGAGGGTGGTCCCCCCAGCTTCCCACAGGATTTCTCGTGTCCCGTGGTACTCAAGGTCAACAACCCGGGAGACTCATCCCCTTTCGCCTACGGGACGTTCGCCCTCTACGGTGGCCCCTTCCAGGGTCCTTCGGCTAGGGTTGAGTTTGGTAACTCCCTGGGGGCTCCACAGAGCCCCCCATCGCTGCCTTACAACCCCCCAGGGGCATAAAAGCCTGTGGGCCGTTATTTCCCCTGGGGTTTGGGCTTTTCCCCGTTCGCTCGCCGCTACTAGGGGAATAATCTCTTTTCCTCGGGGTACTTAGATGTTTCAGTTCCCCCGGTTCCCCTCCGCCTGAGGCGGATGGCCCGCCATTGCCTGCGGACCGGGTTTCCCCATTCGGGCATCCCCGGCTTAGCTGGCACGACAGCTTACCGAGGCTTTTCGCAGCCTTGCCGCGCCCTTCATCGGCCCCCAATGCCTAGGCATCCACCACGCGCCCTTAACATCTTGACCGACCCCTCACTCCTGTCACAAGGGGTTCTCGAAGGTGCTCCTCTGTTCTTTTGTTAAGGTGCTTTTGGGTGGCATCGCCACCCGGGCTGTGCTGCCATGCAAAACGGTCGGCTTGATGCTTTAAGCCGACCGCTCTGTGTGCATCAGCCCTAGTCTACTGTCTATTTAGTTGTTGTCAAGGCTTGGCGAATTTCCCAAAACCCCTTTTCTGGCCGACCGCCTTGGCTGGTGGAGCCGGGGGGATTCGAACCCCCGACCTCCGCCGTGCAAAGGCGGCGCTCTCCCAGTTGAGCTACGGCCCCTACCAACGACCCACTCTGGTGGGCCATCCTGGATTCGAACCAGGGACCTCGGTCTTATCAGGACCGCGCTCTAACCAGCTGAGCTAATGGCCCCTTAACCTCTGAATAGCGGAAGGAAAAGGTGAGCCTTTAACGATGGCCCCGAAAGGCACATCGATCGACCTAGGAGATCTGTTATCTCCCTAGAAAGGAGGTGATCCAGCCGCACGTTCCCGTACGGCTACCTTGTTATGACTTCGTCCCAGTTACCAACCTCACCCTAGGCGCCTGCCTCCCCGAAGGGTTGGCCCAGCGACTTTAGGTGCTGCCAGCTTCCATGACGTGACAGGCGGTGTGTACAAGGCCCGGGAACGTATTCACCGCCGTGTGCTGACCGGCAGTTACTAGCGACTCCGCCTTCATGCAGGCGAGTTGCAGCCTGCAATCTGAACTGAGGACGGCTTTAAAGGATTAGCTCCGGCTCGCGCCTTGGCGACCCATTGTACCGTCCATTGTAGCGTGTGTGTAGCCCAGGGCGTAAGGGCCATGCTGACTTGACGTCATCCCCGCCTTCCTCTGCGTTAAGCGCAGCGGTCTCGCCAGAGAAGTTTAACTGGCAACAGGGGTTGCGCTCGTTGCGGGACTTAACCCAACACCTCACGGCACGAGCTGACGACAGCCATGCAGCACCTGTGCCGGCTCCCGGACTTTACGGGTCGTCCCCCTTTCAGGTTTCTACTTCCGGCATGTCAAACCCTGGTAAGGTTCTTCGCGTTGCATCGAATTAAACCACACGCTCCGCCGCTTGTGCGGGCCCCCGTCAATTCCTTTGAGTTTTAGCCTTGCGGCCGTACTTCCCAGGCGGGACACTTAAAGCGTTAGCTACGGCACGGGAGGGGTCGATACCCCCCACACCTAGTGTCCAACGTTTAGGGCGTGGACTACCCGGGTATCTAATCCGGTTCGCTCCCCACGCTTTCGCGCCTCAGCGTCAGGGTAGGCCCAGAAGGCCGCCTTCGCCACCGGTGTTCCTCCCGGTATCTACGCATTTCACCGCTACTCCGGGAATTCCGCCTTCCTCTACCCCCCTCTAGTCCATCAGTATCCGGGGACCGCTCCCAGTTAAGCCGGGAGATTTCACCCCGAACTTAATGAACCGCCTACACGCCCTTTACGCCCAATAAATCCGGACAACGCTTGCCACCTACGTATTACCGCGGCTGCTGGCACGTAGTTAGCCGTGGCTTATTCGCAGGGTACCGTCAGATCTTCTTCCCCTGCAAAAGGGGTTTACGACTCGAAAGCCTTCTTCCCCCACGCGGCGTTGCTGCGTCAGGCTTTCGCCCATTGCGCAAGATTCCTCGCTGCTGCCTCCCGTAGGAGTCGGGGCCGTGTCTCAGTCCCCGTCTGGCTGA
>Ga0315532_1000131_pt1 | contig 60136 bp, 43 predicted proteins | sample SalMarWE160370MG_FD_203082 | JGI IMG/M metagenome (GOLD analysis project Ga0315532, IMG submission 203082) | Salt marsh sediment microbial communities from the Plum Island Ecosystem LTER, Massachusetts, United States - Salt Marsh Sediment WE1603-70 ...
AATTGAAGTTTTTCTGAGTAACCGGAGTATCATCTGCAATAATGAATTTCTCGCCCACAGGCAGCTTTTCAATGGCTTTGACTATTGCCCTGGCCGCATCTCCGGCATGAACATTAGGAATATAATTTTCCCCTTTGCCAATGATCCTGAACCTGCCTTTCTTCATCATTTCATAGATAAACCGGAAAAGACCTCCATTCCCATAGATCTTCCCATAGATCATTTGGATAACCTGAGGGCTTCTTTTTTCAATGGCATCCTGGATCATCAGATCAGTATCCGCACCAATCTCCGTTAAACCTGCTCTTTTTATGGGCCATGTTTCATTTGCTATATCGCCTTCTTCTGTATGATAACTGGTCCCTCCGGGAAGAATAACAGGTACTTGCCGTTCAGATGCCAGGTTCATCGTATTCCTGAAAAAATCATTTGTTTCTTCCCGAAGCTTTTTCTTTATCTTTTTCGTTATTCGTTTTCCCGGCTTTACGGATGGCATTGCCAGCAAAACAATTAGGTCTACAGCCGGCAACTTTTCTTTCCATTCCGAAACCCTGCGAATATCACCAGGAATTCCATTTGCTCCAAGTTGATTGATCTTTTCAATTTTTTCAGGAGAACGTGTGAGCGCATATACGGAGTATTTGTTTTTCACCAGTTCAGGCAGGAGGTAGCTCCCAACAAGTCCGGTACCGCCAATGACAAAAATGGCTTTCATGTTTGGTCCGTAACAAATTTTTTATAATGCCTGTAAATTACGAAATTCAACTGATCCTGGGATCTTTCCTCATCACAAAATTTGATTTGTAATCTTTGGGGATTTTAATACCTTTGTGCCGCCTTCATCAGAGGGTAATCTTCTTTTAAAATACACTACTCGGGGTATAGCGAAGCCCGGTTATCGCGCCTGCTTTGGGAGCAGGAGATCGCAGGTTCGAATCCTGCTACCCCGACAAAAGAAAAGTCTGACACAACAGTGTTGGACTTTTTTTATGAAACAAACCCAAGCTTGCTTGAGGTTTGGAGCATAAAAAAAAGACAAATTGTGCGAAGCACAACAGACTTTTCTTTTAAGTTACTCCTATTCCAGGATCATGAAATAATCCTGCTACCCCGACAAAAGAAAAGTCTGACACGATAGTGTTGGACTTTTTTTATGAGGTAAATCCAAGCTTGCTTGAGATTTGAATCATAAAAAATGGACAATTGAGCGTAGCGAAACAGACTTTTCTTTTGAATCATACCCTAAAAAGGATCACGAGCGTAACAACGTGAAGCGAGTAATCTCTTTATTCCAAAAATCAAAATGAAAGTATGAGCGTAGCGAAACAGACTTTTCTTTTGAATCATACCCTAAAAAGGATCACGAGGAGTGAAACGACGAGTAATCTCTTTTACCCCAGATATTTTGGTTTTTTTATCCATTGAAAAATTTGTGAGCGTAGCGAAACAGACTTTTCTTTTGAATCATACCCTAAAAAGGATCACGAGCGTAACAACGTGAAGCGAGTAATCTCTTTTTTTAGTACTGATTGTTTTTCGTGAAGAGCAAATCCGACTTTTCTTTTGAATCATACCCTAAAAAGGATCACGAGCGTAACAACGTGAAGCGAGTAATCTCTTTATTCCAAAAATCAAAATGAAAGTATGAGCTTAGCGAAACAGACTTTTCTCCTGAATCAAATCCCAGGCGAGTTCACAGTTTATCCCGACATATTTGTCGGAAAACATCATTGAAAATAAATCATAATTGTGAGTAAAACATTTACTTCTAATGATTGGTTATTGTCCTTATTCATCAGTTTTCTATTATTAGATTACCCTCAAGAAAATTTAATTGTATTCATTAAATCCTATATTAACGTGAGTTGATATAAGCTATAACTGTTAGAAATTTTGATAAAATCCATTTCATCCGGCCGGATACGAATTTATTGAATTTATACAGATCGGGATTAAACCAAATTAGCCATCAGAAACAAAACTAACCAATGGCTAACCGGTTCAGGTAATTGTTATGAATTCTATGTTTTAAAAGACAACCTGTTTATATAATAACTATTTTATATGACATGCAATGATCATCAGACCATATTTTTAAATAATAAAAGCCAGGGGATAATGATGATACATTCAGCTTTAAAATATTGTTTTCAATAATACCTGAAGTCTTTATCATTTTACCGTCAATATCAAAAAATTCCACCGAACAATTTATCAGATCCTTTTCCGGTGACTGCAAATAAATAATCTCATCAGCAGGAACAGGGTAAATAGTAAACTGATTATCAGAAATACTTTCGATTAATGTTGCTTCCAAAACCTCAATTTCAAATGTATCTGCTATTTCTTCACCGAATAAATCAGTAGCCATCAGAATGGCTTCTGTAATACCGAGATCATTGGAGCCCGGGGTTCCTGAAATATAAATATTCTCCGGAACCATTTCTATATTCAGCCATGCAGGTGCGTCTATTGCTGAAACGGTATAAGTAAAAATATCTCCTGCATTTCCGTCGCTAAAAATACCATTCACAGGGATATGAATTTCGCAGGTCCGTTCGGCATGCACGTGCTGATCCGGTACTTCTCCTGTTTTTACAGGTGCAGAGTTCCTGAATTCATATGCTCCAATATCTATTGTATCCATTAGTATTCTTTCTTCTCCCCGAATATCTGCAGACAGAAATTCAAAATTATATCCGTTTTCTACAGAACCTTTATTTATACATGGAGAATTTGCAGCCAATGACCAGTCTGCAGTTAATCCATTATAATCTATACCCGCACCCAAACTTGGGGATATAAATTCCGGATTTTGTTCAATTAAGCATTCATTATTATCAATGGCATCTTCCGAATCAATACCATCCAATCCTCCTTCAATAACATTATGATACATATTTAAATGGTCACTCCAGTGGACTCGTATCTGATCAGAGGAAGTGAATGAGGCAGTTGCCACATTTCCCCAGAGAACAGAATTGACAACTTCAACAGAATTATCATTTATAAACAATCCTCCCCCGACATTTGCTTCATTATTTGCAATGATATTGTTAAAACAATACAAGCCGTCGCAGTATATACCACCTCCGTTCAGAGCATAATTGTTGCAGACGATATTGTTTATAAGGTAATTTGTATTCGGATTGATATTGCCTCTGCTCAGGTATATGCCTCCACCTCTTTCAGCCTGGTTGTTGCTTATGATGTTGTTCTCGAACCGCACACTGCTTGCACTGGTGTATAATCCGCCCCCTCTGCAATATACTCCGCCACCTCTTTCAACAGCCGAGTTATTATGAATTATACAATGGGAAACACTTGCTTTATGCCAGTCGTCGAAGAACAATCCCCCACCGTATTCATCACCGGTATAATTCTGATTCCTTCCTTTTGCATATTGAATCGTACAAAATTCCAATATGGAAGTGTCGGCACTACCGGGTCCATAGAAGCGGATGCCTCTCCAGCCCATATAGTTTTCACCGGGATAATCCGATGGATCGGATGATGTAAATATGATCCTGTTTTCATCTGTCCCGACAGCCAATAATCTTCCTGATATTTTAAGCTGGGCATAATCATCAAACGTTACTACTGTACCTGGTAATATGGTTAAAGTAGCATTTTCTTCTACTGTTACATCACATGCAACTTTTATTGTATCAGCATCCCATATCGTATTTTCGGTAATGCTACCGCAATAATATTCCGATACGATCAGATTGAATGTGTCAACTGCAAAATTGGTTTTATCATCTTCTACCCTGACATATATTTCAGCTATACCTTCCCATTCATCTGCCGGTAACAGTTCATACGTTGAACCTGATGCGTTGCCGCTTTTATTTTCAACCGAAACATTTACATTGTTTGTACTTATGTTTATCGTGTGCACATCTGTTTTGTCCACATCGATAAAATGTACAGTTAGTTTTTTTCGCTGTGAAACCTGCGTGTACTGATCTTCCGTATTAACAATGCATGGTTTCCTGTTTTCAGGATTTCCCTGGAATTCGTAAGCACCAACATCAACATTTGATAGTTCACCTGCAAATACCCTGGGATTACCAGCAATATCCCGTGCCGGTAATTGTGTATCCCTTACATTCATTGTACCTGCATTGATACAAAATGAACTGTCGGACAGTTGATAGTTGTTGTTGGTTGTGTCCTTAAAAACCGGATCGGCACTGAGGTTGTTTACAAAATAACCTGTGTATTCGTGGCCTGCTCCATCTCCTGTTATACTATCAGGTCCGTATTGTATGAAGCAATTATAAAAACTCGGATCAGCATCATCATCTTCCAGACAGATCTGGTTCCCTGTATATTCAGCTTCATTATAATAGATGATATTGTTGTAAATTCTTGAAGGAGAATATTTCGTAAAAGCAAAACCACCACCCACTGTGGATTTATTTTTAACTATGGTATTGTTCAGAAAATATCCTCGGGAATGATATGAATATATGGCTCCACCGTTCGAAGTCGAATTCTTATACATCAGATTGTTATTCAGTAACGGATCATCGCATTCACGAAGATAAATTGCACCTCCATAATGATCCGCATAATTATTATGAATATTGTTATTTATGATCCTGGCATCTGATTCTCTGCAATAAATTGTTCCTCCAAAACCAGCATTGTTAAAGTAAAATTCATTTCCTTTTAAAATTGGTTTTGTATCATAATCATCAAAATAATCTTCATCAATACAGGATATTGCTCCCCCCGTATTAGAAGCAGAATTGTTTGTAAATACACAATTTTCAATCAGAGGGCTTGAATTTATTATATAAATTGCTCCCCCGTTACTGCCATAACAATGATCAAAATTACAATTTGAAACAACAACTTTATCTGACTCGATCCTGAAGTTATAACTATAATTCATATTGCAACAAGTTAATTTTGAAGTATCTTCCAATGAATTCCTATAGAAATCTATACCTCCCCAGTGGGAATATATACCACTTGTATCATGTATTATAAAATCTATACTGTATAGTTCAGTTCCTTCTGCATTTAATGTACCATATACGGAAATAGAATTTCCGCCTGTGAATAGAACAACCGTACCCGGAAGAATAGTAAGTGTTTTATGCTCGGGGACTATCACATTGCAGGAAATAACTATGGTATCTTTATCCCAAACAGTTCTGTCACCAATATCACCACATATGGTGTCGTCAACAATTACAGAATAATTAATTGAATCAGATAACCCTCCGTTATCTTCAACTTTCAGTTTTATGTTCGCAGTTCCCTGCCAACCGGGACCGGCAACCACATCGTAAGTTGAATTGGTAGTGTCTCCCGAAATATTTTGGACTGATAAATTCGGATCGCTTGATGCAATTGTAAGGGTATGTGCATCACCATTATCAGGGTCAATATATTCAACTTTCATCTGTTTTGTTTGTGATGATAAAAGCAGGAGATCTTCGGTCATTTCCAAACAGGGAGGTCTGTTAACCGGTTCCCCGGTAAATTCATAAGCTCCTATATCTATCTTCTCCAGAGCACCATTAAAAATTCTGTCATTACCTGCAATATCAACTTCAGGGATTGATCCTGTTGCATCTTCAATCCCGGAATTAATGCATATTGAACTGTCGGTGAGATTGTAATTATCATTAACAAAATCTAAAAAATAAGGATCTTTATCTATGTTATTACTATACGCTTTCAAAAAATACATGTCTTCTGCATAGCTGATACTGTCTTTTCCGCCTTCTATTATACAGTTGCTTATTATCGGTTGTAATGATTCAGCATCAATATAGATTTGACTCCGGGATGCGGGAGATGAATTTCCCCATAGAATATTGTTTATTATTCCCGGGGATTTACTTCCCGTGAGATATAGAGCATTCCCTTTATTATCGGTAATATTTTTACATATGGTGTTATTTGCCAACATGCCATTCACTGATCTTGAATAAACACCTGCACCCCCTGTACTTGCATAATTATTAATAATTAAATTGTTCGTAATTTTAAAATTACCTGCATACACATACACTCCTCCACCATAAGTCGTATTCTCATTATTGCAAATATTCCCATCAATTGTATTATTTATAATGACACAATACTTATAACCATGAATACCACCGCCACTGCTATATGAGTAATTGTTTCTGATGATGTTATTTCTGATCGTATCATGTGCATGAGAATAAATTCCTCCTCCTCCATTGTATGTTGTGGAATTATTCTCAATTATATTCCCCTCGATGTTGGAGCCCATAGAAGAATATGAATTGGAGTAAATACCGGCTCCGTTTCTCGCAGTATTATAACTAATGGTATTATTCAGGATTTGATTGTTGTAAGGACTGCTAATATGTATTCCTCCTCCCTCATAAGTACTTGTATTATGATGAATGAAATTATTTTCAATCATCAAATAATCTGAATTATTGATATAAATGCCCGCTCCGTTCTTATTAATATCATCGGCCAGGTTGTGATGAATATTACAATCTGTCACGATGGCTCTTGATCTGTAACCAAATACCAGACCATGCTCTTTTGAATTCCTGATCTCACAATATCTTATTTCAGAGGTATCCTGCTCTTCATCCGGATTAAATCTGATCCCTTTCCAGGCATTATAATGTATTGTATCATTGAACGTAATGGTATCACTTAATATAAAACGTATTGTATCGTTCTCAGCACCTACGGCTTTCAGCGTACCGTTTATATTTAAGCTGTACGGACCATGGAAGATTACTTTTGTTCCGGGACTGATAGCTAATGTTGCATCATTTTCAACCAATACATCACAAACAATATTAATAGTATCATCCCAGACCATATCCTGGTATATAATTCCGCAAGCACAGGGATCTACAACCAGGTTATATGCGATGCTGTCTTTTAGTCCACCATTGTCTTCAACGATTACTGAAATAAGTGCAGTATCATTATATCCGGGTGCAGGAACAAGTGTATAAACTGATCCTGTTGTGTCTCCCGTCAGATCCTGTACATCAACATTTGCATCGTCACTTAATATGGTGATAGTATGTGTATCGGTTTCATCAGCATCATAGTAATGAGCTGATACGTTAACCGGTACTTCAGACAAGGTCCTTCTGTCCTGCACCATTTCCAGAACAGGTGCCCTGTTTACAGGATCTCCCTGGTATTCATAGGCCCCGATGTCCGGTATACTTGCAAGACCATTAAATATCCTGTCATTGCCATCTATATCGATATTATTCAATCGAAGCACTTGCGTATCTTCAGTTCCTTTATTTATACAAGGTGAATTAGCTTGTAAACGATAATTCCTGTTCAGAGAATCGACAAATTGCGGATATGTATCGAAGACAGATCCCTTTGTTATATTTGATCCGCTGTAAGAAATGGATGATTCCCCGGTTTCCATAATACAGTTGGATATATCAACGTCAGCATCGTAATGAATACTTAAATTTCGTCCGAAGAGTAACAGGTTATTCCAGCAAATGGAGTTTTTTATCATTACATCGCCTTTACCTATATAACCAATGCAATCTCTTACATCATTATTACAGAATGTATTATTATACATTTTTATATCTGTATAATATGTATAAATTGTTCTGTTATGCTTATTATCAAAGAAAATGCAATTGCCAATAAAAACAGATGAATTTCTTGCTTCTATAACATAATAATAATAATCGTCCGTTATATTGTTCTTAAAAATACAGTTTACTATTTCAACAGCAGTACCTTCATCTGTTCTCAATACACTGTTATCTTTCACGTATTCAAAAATACAACTGTTAAATACCGAACTATCATTATTGTTTTGTATTCTTATACCACCCCAGCCTGTATGTGTTCCCTGAGAATATCCACTTGTATCACTTGAGGTAAACCGGATCTTGTTGCCCGGAGTTCCAATTGCTTTAATAACTCCATAAACCTGCATATTATAGTATCCCATAAATTGAACACAGGTTCCTTCCCGGATCTCTAATGTGGCACCTGATGATACTTCAATATCTCCCGCAATATAAACGGTGTCGACATCCCAGACAGTATAGTCATCAATGGTATAGTTCACAGTATCCGAAACCACGAATTTAAATGTGTCAATATCCTGTGTCCCGTGGTTATCAGTAACCGTAAGAACAACATCAGCTTCACCTGTCCATCCCGGAACAGGATCTATCGTATAAGTGGCGTTGTTTGTTTGAGATGAAAGTTCACCGATTGTAATATCAGGACTATTCGAAGATACCGATAAGGTATGCGTATCATCCGCATCACCATCTGAGAAACTGAATACCATCTCTTTGGATGTTGACACCAATATGTGCCTTGTACCCGGATTATTAATTACAGGAGTCCTGTTTACACTGGTCCCCTGAAATTCATATGCTCCGATATCTATTATATCATCATTATCATCATAAATACGCGGATTACCAGTTAAATCAAATGGCATCAAAGAAAGTATATCCGGTGAATGATTCCTGCCTCCGTTAATACCATACGAGCTATCCGATAATTGAAAGTTACCGGTTCCAACATCAGCAAAAAACGGATCAATGTCGTATACATTTTTACATACAATGTTAGCTTCATATTCCGAATAAAAAGCTGCATATCCTCCGGGTATAATACAATTTTCAAACTCAACATAATCAGACTTACTTACTACGACCAATTCTTCCGTATCATAGTTCGTGTAAGGATTGTTCCAGATGATACAATTCCGAAACTTTACCAATGCCTCAAGTGCCGTAACGTTTGCATACCAATTTGCACCTGAAAAAGGATTGTTTTGTACAATCGTATTATTAAAGACTTTTACCGTATCCGAATTCTCATTTGTATACAGAATCAGAATTCCAATACCATTATCAGAAATCAGATTGTTTACAATTTCGGCATTTGAATGTCGTATAAGAATGCCTGCATAAGTTCCACCTCCAACACCGGAATTAGCAGAAATAACCGAATTTGAGATCAGCACATCTCCCTCATCTTCACAAAATATCCCTCCTCCGTAATGTCCCATGTTCCTACTAATATTACACTTATTAATAGAAACATGCCTGTTTTGTACATTGACTGCAGATTGAACAATACCATAGGCATCCTGATTGGCATACACATGTTCAATAACACAATTTTCAATCAGGCTGGTATCGGTATTTTCACCTAAAATGGTAATACCGTTCCATCCGAGTGTACTGTCATTTTTCACAGCAGTAGTATCTGCAGATGTAAAAATGATCTGATCGTTATCTTCACCAACCGCCAGCAGATTACCATACACTTTCATTCCGTAACCTGTTGCAAACTCTACTTCAACTCCCGGTTCAATAATTAATACCGAATCCGAAGGAATGACAATATCCCTTAAAACAATATAAGGGGAATTCTCTTTGCTCCATATCCCATGTGCTTCTTCATCAAAAATTATGGTTTGGGAATTACCCGGAATGGAAAGAAAGGAAAGAAAAAGATGTAGTAACAGAAGTTTGATCGTATTTTTCATGACAAGACATTTATGTGTTCGATTTTATTCAGTAGCGAGGAAGTATACGGTTCGTCCAATAAAATGATACTAATTATTGGAAAATTGAATATTTCTTGCCAAATGACAAGAACCCGTTTAAAGGGAAATTTTAACTGTTTCCTTTCTTATGCGACTGAGAGAACTGTCTGTTATCCCCAAATAGGATGCAATGTATTTTAGCGGTACATTTTGAATTATACCCGGGTTGGAGTACATGAATAGTGAATATCGTTCTTCGGCAGTTCTTGTTAATGACAATGTCATCCTGTTTTTAAGCTCAACATATTTTCTAAGCATTAAAAAACAATCCAATTCGTGTAATTCAGGAATGGAATGGAAAAGGAGATGCATTTTCCCATAATTGATACTCCACCCTTTACAATCGGTCAGGGTCTGAATATTTTCTTTTGCATTTTTACGGTTAAAATAGGATTCCGGATCAAAAACACATTGTGACTTTGAAAAAAAATCAGTAGTTATATCATGTTCATTTTTTTCATTCACAAAAGCCCTCATGTATCCTTCCTCCAAAATCAATAAATTATTACAGATTGTCCCTTCAGTAAGAAAAAACTCTTTTTTTTCATACGTTTTATATTCGAAATGTTCTGCTATTTTTATAATAACGGTATAAGGCAACAATGAGTTCTCTTTAAAAAATTCAAAAAAAAAATCCGGGTTCATTTTGTTTTTTTTCAATATCGACCATTAAAGAACATTTCTTATTGTATATAATCCGGTTCTGCTAATCGATGGATAGTTGGTTATTAAAAATCCCCGGGGAATTCCCGGGGTATTTGTAATGAAAACCTGGTTCTAATAATTAATCAAAATGCATTTCCGGGTCATCACATGATCATCTGTTTGCATTTTAATATAATAAGTACCAGTCACATAGCCTTCAAGGTTTTGGTTAATGGTATGGTGACCCGGATCCATGCTACCGGACCAGATCAGATCCAGTTCCTTTCCGTTTATATCGTAAAGCGATATCCGGATATTATTGACAGATTCGGGTAAATCCAAGCTTATAGTGCAATAGTCGGATACAGGATTTGGAATAATCAGCAAATTATAGTGTGGATCTTCAGTTAAACCGGCGAAACCAGTCGCACTGTTAACAGTGATCAGATCCGTTTTTGTTTCGATATCTGTACATCCTGAACCTTCAATGGTTAATGAAACCGTATATATGCCCGGGGTATCGTAAGTATGAGCAGGATTTTGTTCATTACTTGAATTTTCATCGCCAAAATTCCAATCCCAGTTTGAGTAATTTCCGGAAGAGTTATCTGTAAACTGTACTTCCAGAGGAGCATTTCCTTCGGTTACATCCACGCTAAAATCAGCAACAGAAGCCGGGTTTCCATATAAAACCACATTATCCAACCAGGCTTCATCATCACCCACCTGAAATTCTCCGCGAATTTTTAATTCGGTAAGATTGGATAACACAGTTTGCAATTCTTCCTTTGTTGCTGTATTCCCGGTAGAATCATTGATCCATCCCCGGCCTTCCACTATTCCTTCCAATAAAGGAGCACAATAGGATGAAAAAGTATCCGGAGGGTTGTATCTGAAATTAAAAGAAAGTGATACCGTATCACTTACCAGTATAATATCTTCAAACCTGTTATTCTGATCATCAGTATAAACCTGTCGCATATCGAAACAAATTGAATAGCCATATGCTCCGCAAGCATTTCCAAAAAATTTTTCAGGAGCTGAAAATTTCCAGACGGTGCTGCCCTCTTCTCTACCCAGAATATAGCCTCCGGGATTGCCTTCTCCGACACCATGCAGAGGGCCGTCTCCTCCGTCTGCTAATTCCCATCCTTCGGCATTGATTTCAAAATCACTATAGGCTATTATTTCAGGATCAATGTCATAAGGGAAATGAGTGATACTCCATGCCGGATCGTTTTCATCAGCATCCCCGGTTGAACCTAATCGGCCATCGTATGCATTTGCCTGATCAATAACGGATTGTCCCTGTCCTCTGTTCATATTCCAGTAGGCAATTAGTCCGGCTTCATCACCGGTAAGGTTTTGATTCATGTTTGATCGTATATCTACCTGACTCCGCACATGATCCCAGATTCTTACCTCGTTGATTTGTCCATTGAAAAAATCAGTCATTAACGGATTGGTTGATAATGGGTCATCGTCCCAGTCCATCCCCAGTTCTAAAGGTGCATTACTGCTGTTATCATCAATTGCAGAAGATACTCCTTTTGAGAATAACAAATCACCGTTACGATATACCGTCACATCCGAGCTGTCAGTATCGACTTTTTGAATACTAACTGCCAGATGATGCCAGCCTGCAATTTTATTTCCTCCAGATGCAGATCCGGTATTTCCTACTCTTACAAAAAGGCCGTCATAATCTTTATAATAGGTACCATTACGATAATGGGTATGATATCCTATTAAAAGAATATTTTTAGATCCGTCAGAACTATGTTTTCCTATGAAGAACTGACCATAACCGTTTTCAGGATCAATAATGTAAGTTGAATACGGATTCACCCACATTTCTATTGTCAGGGTATCCGGCAAAACAAGGTTTGGATCGAATTCAATATAATCGTCAACTCCGTCAAATTCGAGTGCATACTGTCCGTTCAGTGCCTGCAAATTAATTCCTGTAATAAAAAGGAATAATGTAAATGAAATTGTGATTTTTTGCATTTTATTGGAAATTATGAAATGAATAATAATTACTATGAACTAATGCGCTGATGTCCAGCCTGTTCCGGTTGGTTCCCTGTTTTTCTTTGATTACTCCGTAATTCAGTTTTGTAAAATGTCCTTTCATTGGATTCCTATCAGACACACGCCTTTACAAAAATGACAATAAATTGATTATCAATAAAATGCAATATACGAATGGATAGGAATGAATTAACGAATGGTAGTATTTTGTATACAAATGGTAAATATGAAAAGTACCTCATGGGATCATTTAAGGTTCTCGAGGTATGTGCTCAGGTAGTTTAAAAATTCATCTTTGTTCCGGCGTGGAACCATAATGCTATCTCCACCACTTATACGCGCTAAAGCTGCTTGCAGAAAGGATAACTATTCCCATAAATGTTGTTAACTGGTCGAAGAAATAGCTCACACTCATTTATCGAGAACATTATTTTAAAAATATCTAACTCTGCAACAATTGAATAAGTTTTGTCTGAATCCGGCATTACATCCTGTGCTGATAGTTGAGAAATTGAGAAGGGACAAGTTGAAATAAACAAAATAGCCAGATTATATATTTTCTACTTTCTGCTTTTTACTCTTTTTCTTATATGATTTCTTTTTTTATGTATTTATATTTTGTTTTAATTATTGTTTATTTTCATTAGTCGATGTCATTCCAATTGTATTGGATAAGTATTTATTAATACCAGAAAATTCTTTTAATAGATTTATTGTAAATATAAATTATTTATCTCCGTTCAATTCCTGCAGTAAGGATTCAATACTTTCTATCCTTGATCTAAGTTCATCAAGCTCATCCTTTTGAGACTCGATGATAGTCTGTTGTTTTTTCGCAACCTCAATAAGAACCGGAATTAATCCTGAATAATTTACGCTCTTAAAACCATCAACATCTTCGACAAGTTCCGGGAATACTTTTTCAAGCTCTTGAGCTATTACACCAATTTGTCTGTCACTAGAATACTCTCTCTCAGGATACTTTTCCGTATTCCAATAATAATATACTCCCCGAAGACAATATAATTTGGTATATGCATCATTCAAATCAGCAATATCTTTCTTCAATCTTTTATCTGAATTTTGTGTTATGGTACCAGTGGCATATACTCTTCCAACAAAATAACCGGCCCAATCGGATCCTCTTCCATAAATGCCAATTCCATTTGGGCTGGCACTTACACCGTATACACCATAAGTGCGGCCACCTCCAATATTATTGGCATAACCATAAACTCCGGCAGAATTATCATCAACCGAATAAGTTACTCCCGACACTCCGTAGGTTTCTCCATGACCACTACCAGCAAAACCGTGTACACCGGCAGCATCATCATCGTTCGAGAATGTCCCGCCACGCAATCCATAAATATCATTTGATCCGTATGCATATCCACATATTGCAGCATCAGTAGCATGATCAGTAGTTATTCCCACATATAATTTATATTGACTATTTGGATTATTGTTAATCCCAACATTACCCGTGGTTCCATCAATGATCATTCTGTTTTGAGCATTTGTTCTTAACCTTAAATCCTGATCATTAGTAGTACCTATGTAATTACCGGCGACAATATTATCATTGCCGGAAATACTCCAGGTCCCTGAAATTTGATCATCAACATATTCCTTATTAGCTGCATCGGTATTATCAACAGGATCGCTAAGACCGGTTATTGTCTGATTATTGGCATTGTTTCCTTGTAACAATACATCTTCGATATTTTGAATTTCATTTGTTACATCCGCATCCGCATCATCAGGATCACTAGCTATTGTAAAATTTGGATACGTACCCGTAATTGTTGTTGATCCTTCTCCTGCTAGGCTTACTACCTGGTCTGGTAATAAATTAGTTATTTCATTATTACTGCTAATTGAAATTGCTTCACCTGCTATTAAAGGAGCTCCATTTGTTATTTGTATCCAGCTATTATTCTGCCAGTAAAAGAAACGGCCTAATTCATTATCATAAACCAGCATTCCATTATCATCGGCCCCAAGCTGCATAGCTTCTCGCAGTGCTGTACTTAAACGAGGCACCAGAAATCCCTGGTTATTGTTTTGTGAAACTAGCTGTAATACAGCATTATCGTTAATCTCTTCAGTGCCAATACTTACCGAGTTCTGGGCATAAATAACTCCTTGTAGGGCAAATAGTATAAATAGCACAGGGGAAGCAAAGTTTTTCATATGATAAGGTTCTATGTTAATTTATTTATTAAGTTTTCTGTGCAGCATATATTTACGATTATTCCATTTGTAATATTCATTTATTTTCTCGTCATATGTTAAATTCAAATAATCGAAGCGTAACACTATCTCATGCGAACTACCAAGCAGATTGCTGTATTTTCCTGATGTTTGGTAGTTATAGCCCAAACGAAGACGCTTCAACAATTGAATATTCATTGATGCTCCCAAACTCAAATTAGTATCAAATGATAAACCTCCCGATATGAAACCATCTTTAATATTACCCAACGAATTTACTTTCCGGTATGCATAGTAGATTCCAAATGTGGCTAAGGATTTACTCAGTGGCAGTTTTCTGATGCTAATTACTGGTTCAATCAAATCTCGCTGAAAATTCACAGGAATAAAAAATTGCAAATACCCGGAATAATAACCTGATTGACCTGGATTAATATCTGTTTTTGATACCATGCCACGTATATTGTTAATGGTTGCCCCGCAAGCCATTAATTGTGCATGATAGTTCATTCCATACGAAAAATCGAGATAGGCTTTGCTGTCATACTCAAGTAAAACAGGATCAACCAAAGAAGGATCTATCGATATCACTTCATTTTCGTCAATTGTCATATAAGCGATATCCGTCGATATTCCGAATGAAAGTCTTTTTACATGATCAAATAAGAGGTGGTATGAGAAAGCGACATTTCCCCTGATTTGTTGCATGAAATTGATCTGTTCCAACATCAGGTTGCCTCCAATACCAAATTTATAATCCTTGAAAGGGAGATGTCCGCTTAGTAATGTGAGCTTTGGGTGTCCCTTGATTTTGTTCATACTTCCTTGCCTGATAAGCATTATCGAGCCTTTAAAATCCATATCGGCCCCTGCAAGTGAAGGATTATAAATGAATGAGTTTATATGGGTATGACCCAGTATAGGATAATCCTGGCAAGGTGCCTGGATCGCAAAAAAGATAAGACAAAGAGATGATACTATATAGTAAATAGTTTTCATAACTACCTTACTATTGTTATGGTTTGAGAATATGCTTGTGTACTATTTATTAATACAACACAGAAATAGTGGCCAGCCGGTAATGGTTCATTATTAATAGAGCCATCCCAGGTATTATGATAATTATCTTTGTGGTAAATCTGCTGACCTGCCCGATTGAAGATCATTACTTCGTTATCAGGAAATTCTTCAATGTTTGTAATATACAAGTAATCGTTTATAGCATCTCCATTAGGCGAAATCACATTGCAAATAGTGATCAGACCATCGATTTCAGCAAGAGCAAAGGTATTGCTGGAAATTACATCACGGCTGGTTATTACTTCATTTATTTCATCAAGACTCCCATGACCCAGATTCAAATATAAGTTTCCTGCATTTGATAATTCCACAACCACTAAAAGATTTGGATTTCTGGTAGTGGTATTACTGTAAGAAAGAGAAATCCTTGTGTTTTGTATATTTCCTTCATTTGCTGATAAACGCCAGTAGGCTTCCTGTACAACCCTTGTTATGCCATTTTGTGCAGCTGAGATTAAATTGGGTTCCAGCACTTCCAAGCCTGCAATCTGGCTCCCTTCATCAGTAATATGCAGCCATGCTGGCCTATATGCCTGTGGGCTTCCAATGGGATAAAAAATATCTCCCATGCCTTTACGGATCAACCTTCCTTTAACGTGTGATACTTCTGAAGCATTTTCAACTTGTGCATTTTCTGCTAATCTGAATTGAATATCATCCAATGGACTCACATGGCCCTGAGTTAGATTCAGTATATTGCTTACTGATAAATCTGATTCGATAATTATTCCTGCTCCATCAACACCAAGATTAGAGAAACTATACCCATTATGATTTACATGTTGAAGTTGATTACCAATAAAATTTATAGTTCCTGCCAAAGAAATAAATTCACCATTATTGATCCAGTTATTCCATAAATTTATTGTTCCGGTATTGAAAATGCAGCCATAATTAATAATGTCAGCCGAACAACTAAATTGTGTGTTATCTGAAATAGTAAGTACTGCATTTTGTCCTAATCTTATCTGTGCCTGGAGAAGGGTTGTATTGATCAGGAACATCAGGAATACTAACCGTGGAACTGGATTCATGGAATAAAAAAAAATTGGTATTTTTTAGTAAGTAGTTGTCATTTTGAAATGATATAAAAATTGCTTCATATTTTTTCACCTTCATCAAAAGATGATCATTGATAAGTTGGATTGTGCACTATTCATTTCTCTGCAATAATTTAGATTACTGGTGATAACTACTGCTGTAATTGAATCAAATACTTTTAAGACACAAGTCATCATAAAAATGACAATAAATTGATTATCAATAAAATGCAATATACGAATGGATGGGAATGAATTAACGAATGGTAGTATTTTGTATACAAATGGTTAATATGAAAAGTACCTCAGGGGATTATTTAAGGTTCTTGAGGTATGTGTTCAGGTAGTTTAAAAATTCATCTTTGTTCCGGCGTGGAATTATAATTGTACTTCCGCTTCCCAGGGAAATTTTTCCACCACTTTGTTTATTATAGACTTTTATACAATCAAGATTTATGATGTATGACCGGCCTACACGGTAAAAATTTTTCCCGCATAGAACGGATTCAAAGCTTTTCAAATGCTTTGATGTGATCATTGAACCCTTGTTAATGAAATGAAAAACAGTGTAACAACCGTCAGCCTCAAGAAACTCGATCTCATTCAGGTTAATCAGTTTTATCCCTTCATTTGTGGAAACCTGTATTTTCTTTTGCGAAAAAGAACCATATTCTCTTGTTTCTTCGGTTTCTTTTTGGTGGTTAACTCCATTATCATGAGGTAAAATTCTATCAATCGCAATACGCAAATTCTTTATGCCAACTGGTTTTAAAAGATAATGCGCCACTTCAAATTTAAACGCATCCAATGCATATTGACTATATCCCGAGGTCACTATCGTTTTAAATCTTTTACCGGGAATCTGATACAACACATCAAAACCAAAACCGTCGTCAAGCTCGAGGTCCAAAAACACCAGGTCGGGTTGCTGATTCAGTATTTGTTTGGTAGCATCCTTAATATTCGTGGCCGTGGAAACCACATGAATCTCAGGACAATAATCCGAAATAAGTGAAAGCAATAAGGAAAGTGATTTAGGATCGTTTTCTACTATTATTGATTTTAGTTTTTGCATAAATATCCTACATCGATTTAAGCGAAGAAGGAATGACCAGTTCAACTTTAGTACCTATACATTCTCCGTTTTTCTCTTTTATATCTGCAAATGTAAAACCTGTTTGCTTACTATTCAATATTCCGATTAATGAAATTCGTTTTTTTGTTAATTCCAGTCCGTAAGAAGTATGTTTTGTTCCTTTTTGGCTGGCTTTTGATTTCTCAAATCCAATACCATTATCAATAATGCTATAAATGAGACTGCCTTTGTCCTGAATAATCCTGGTCAGGATGTTTCCTTTATGCCCGTTTTTTAATATGCCATGTTTTATGGAATTTTCGACAATAGGCTGTATTAAAAAAGAGGGTACCAATTGTGTTTTAATATCGATAGCAGGATCTATATCTATAGTATAATCAAACTTGTTATCCAGTCGGATCCGTTCCAGCTCAAGGTAAAGTTTAAGTGCCTCAATCTCGTCCTGTAATGCAATGATCTCATTCTGTGAGTTGTAAAGATTCAGTCGCATCAATTGAGCAAACCGCGAAACAAAATCCATTGATTCTTCTTTCTTATTATTATAAATGAAATACTGTATAGAATTTAGTGTATTAAAAATAAAATGCGGATTTATCTGTTGCGTCATCAAACGTTGCCTGTAACTGTTAATTTCATTTTTCAGGCTGACCAGTTTTTGTTTCTGCATGGATCTGTAAGATATAATGACAAGCACAGCTATAACCAAGACAACCAAGAATCCGGCTATAGTGATATTCCGGATCAATCTATAATGGTGCGTTTCAGCCTTTAGTTGCGCATCCATCTGTTCCTGCTTTTTATTCAATTCATATTGCATTCTTATATTGGCAATTTCTTCTGCTTTTTGTTTATTCAGTGTTGAATCGCTTCGCTGAGAATAAATCACATGATATTTATAGGCTTGCGCGTAATCACCCATAGCTTCATAAAGTACACTTAATTGAAGGTATGCTTTATCTATGAATGAATTCTCTGCTTTATTTTCACTGTCGATCACATTTAAGAGATGTTGTAAAGCCTTATCGTATTGTTTTGCTTCTGTATAGATTTTACCATATGTAATATCAGCAGCGGCAATTATACTTATGTAATTGTTATTTTGAGCAATATGATAACCTTTTGCAAGGTAATACATTGCGCTGTCAAACCGGTTATCAATAGCATAATAAAGTCCAATATTTACTAAAGCTGCGGCTTCCATTGTCGGATAGTCTATCTTATGTGCATAATCATAGGATAATTGATAATTACGCATTGCTTCATCATATTGTGCTAAATCCTTATAAAAATTTGCTATTGTATTGGCCAATTCACTTGCCCGTTTATAATTATGTATTGCCAGTGAATAGTCTAATGCCTTTTTGCAATATATAATCCCCAACTTCGGCTTTCCCATTGACCGGTAATTAGAACCTATTGAATGAAGAAGCTTTATAATCGTTAACGTATCCCTTAACTCTTCGGCTATGGGAAGTCCCTTGTATATATAGCTTATGGATACATCATAAGCTCCCATACACTTATAAACCAGTCCGAAATTTGCATAATTGTTCATTAATCCCTTTTTCAATTCAAGTTTGGTGTTTATATCAAATGAATTTTGAATATAATAAAGGGCTGTATCAAACTCATTGTGCATAATTAATGCCGAACCGTACAAATTGTATAGGGTTGCCAGATAACTGCTCTCTTTTTTGGGAATATGTTTGATCGATAATTTCAAATAATAAGTTGAAGAATCGTAGCGGGCTTTATGATAAAACACAATTCCGTGAGTTTCAAATATTTTACTGACCAAATACGGATCGTCAATTAAAGAAACAGTATTTAATGCTTTCTGACTGTATAAAAGAGCGCTGTCAGGATATATTGAACACAGCCTATCTGCCTTTTTTATATAATCACGAATAATTAAAGTGTCCTCACCGGAATTCGCATAGGAAATGCAAAAAAAGACGTCTAGCAAGGAGATCAGAATGAATTTGGCCAGGGACATCATATGCCGTGTAAATTAAATCGAAATTAAGAAAGATTATTCAGTTTATGTGAAAAAAGTTGTTAGATAAATATATACCCTGAAGGATCTGTTTTTAAATATATTTGACTGCTACATTTCTTAATATATACTTATCTTTCCTTACACCCTGAATTTGAGTCCTGCCGATCATGATTGTAAAGATCTATATGCAAAAACATTTTGATCACCAGCTATTGATTAGTTAATCCGGTAATTATATGTATCGAAGCGATCTGCCGTATATCACACTTTATTAAACCATGAATCATTTTCCTCCTGATGGCAGTGTATTTATTATATGTTATGGGTATTTCTATGTGCCTGCTTTTATTATATATATAAAAAAGGAAAGTAATAAAAACAGAATACAGTTTTTGGTCCCGTAATGGAATTCCTTAAGGGATCACAATCACCACTTCCAAATTATGTGTTAACCGCTAACCGGTATTCAAGCAGTTTACTTTTTGGTTTTTGCTTATTCAGGAATACAACCCCTGTGACTATAAATTCCTATCAATTGATCAGTCAGCTAAGTTGATGATATCAATCACCGATGATTATTAACCGATTTCATTGAGATAACGTATATTTTATATAAACAAGGCTTGACCGATCACAGGAAATTAAATAACAATACCGTATGGCCATATGTCCTTTCGTAAATCGAATATTACTATATTACTTATAATTGTGATCATTCATGCATGTGGCATACAGAAATCCTGGTCTCAGCTATCACCGGTAATCAGTCAGTATTCTTTCAATGCCTTTTTGCTGAATCCTGCAGCAGCAGGCAGTGAAGGGTATACAACATTCAATTTATCAGCCCGGAAACAATGGGTATGTATCCCCGGTGCTCCTGAAACTGTGTCACTCGATTTTCAGACAAGAATCTATAAAAAAGCTTTCATACCTTCCTCGGCATCGGTACGCAAAAAACATATAAAGCGAGTCCGTAGTGGCAGGGTCGGACTTGGATTGCATATATCGAACGACAGACATGGAGTATTTGACCGGAATGAGATTCAATTTTCGTATGCCTATCATATTGTGCGTACCGGTTCTCAATTGTCATTTGGACTGGCATTCAGTCTTATGCAGTTTAAAATAAACCTGGACAGGGCAACACTCGAAACAGAGAATGACTATCTTCTGAGTTCACTGGAAAGTGTGTTTTTTACACCCGATTTTAATGCAGGAGTATATTACACAAATCAGGATTTGTTTGCAGGGATCTCGGCAACGAGTTTAACCAAAATGTCAGAAAATTTTAACTTATATTCCCATGAGAATTATTTGCAGAGAATCCTGAACATCCTGGGAGGTTATAAAATTAACATGGATGATAAGCTTGAACTTGTTCCTTCTTTGTATTTTAAATGGGCCGACTTTCGGGCTGTGCAACTGGATATAAACACAAAACTGACCTATAAAAAAATCCTTTGGTGCGGACTAACTTACAGGACGGAAAAGACCGTATGCTTACACGGAGGATTCAGGCTAAGCAGGGTTTACATCGGATATGCATATGAATTTAATGCATTCTTGCCGAATACATTTTTCTGTTCTACACACGAGCTTATGGTTGCTGTCAAACTTGGAGATAACGTGAGAAGATATAAATGGCTGGAAAGGTATTAATCATTTACTTCGCCTGATATGCCATTGTTTAGATTTAACAGGATTCCACAATTAGAATACATTGAAGCTCCTCGCCGCAAGCGACGAGGAACCGATTTCGCTCTGGCGAAGAGCTCGGCGAAGCCAATCTTCGATCCTTTTTTTTATTATTTTTGTGTTCGCTAACCCCGCAGTGCTCCGTCGCTATAGCTATGGCGCAAGCGACAAGCTGCCGGGGAACCGAGTTTACGAGCTCGGCGAAGCCAATGCGCTCACAGGATTCAAAAAGATTTAATAGAAATTAAAAAAATCATTGTATTAATTACATCCTATTTTAAATACTTGTTTAGAATTACCATCAACTGATCTTTCTTTATCGGTTTGGAAATATAATCAATACAACCGCTATCGATGACATTTTGTTTATCATCGAGAAATGCATATGCAGTTAGTGCCACTATGGGTAACTTTTTTCTGAATTTCAAAATTTGTCTTGTCGCATCATACCCATTTAATACAGGCATTTTCATATCCATTAATACCAAATCGATCTCAACATTTGTTTTGCATATTTCCACAGCCTCTTTTCCATTATTTGCACGGATAATTTGTATTTTTTCATCAACCAATAATTCTTCCAGATACAAAAAATTGATGTCATCATCTTCCGCAATTAATACAAGCCTGCCTGATAAATCACTTTTTTCGGGATTGATCATATCAACGGTTTGAGTCTCCTTTTCTGCGGGTGTATAAGGTATTGTAAAACCAAATGTAGCCCCTTTGCCATGTTCTGAGTCAATCCATATCTTTCCTCCCAACAATTCAACATAGGCTTTGGAGATGGATAAACCGAGTCCCAATCCTCCATATTGTCTCGTAGTCGTATCATCGAACTGTCTGAATCTTTCGAAAATTAATTTCTGGTGTTTTTTGGCTATACCGATTCCGGTATCTTTGACAGAAAATTCAAGTTCGTTTGAACGGTTTAGCAGACATCCTATTTCTATTGTTCCTTTGTGGGTGTATTTAATAGCATTGTTTATCAGATTGGTCAGTATTTGTATCAATTTAACTTCATCGCTAATACAATTGCAATCCTTTACAGAAGGATGAACATTCAATGCAATATTTACATTTTCATTTTCATTATTCTTTAAATTTTGGGTGAATGTAGCATGAAGCGTACTTAAAATTTGGTATACATTAAACCGGGTATTGTTCATACGGATTTGCTTTGCATCGATTTTCGACATTTCAATGATGTCGGTAATAATTAACAACAACTGGTTCACGCTCTTTTCGATAATCTCTATATATTGCTGTTGTTTAGAATATTCCAAACCAGGTGATCTCAACAAACCCATGAAGCCCAAAATGCCATTCATTGGCGTTCTTACTTCGTGTGACATATTGGTTAAAAAAGCCGTTTTCAGTCTATTGGATTCTTCGGCTTTTTCTTTTGCCGAGCGAAGTTCGGTTTCAATAAGCAAACGTTCGGTAATATCTCTGAATACAATAAGCATAAGTCTTTTTTCTGCGATAGTCACGAGAGTTGAGCCAAGGTCGGCTGAAAATATCGTGCCGTTCTTCCGCTTGAACTTAACATCCCCGCGTATTCCTTCTCCCCCCTTTAAGATACTTTCATTCTGTTTAAAAATAAAAGGAAGTTCTTCGGTAGGATGTACGGCTGCAATATCGAGGCTTAAAAATTCATTATCTGCATAACCCAGCATTTGTGAACATGCAGCATTACACATGATGAACTTTCTTTCTTCCGGGTCGAGAAGGAACATGCCGTCACTGGCAGAATTAAAAATAGTCCTGAATTTTCCTTCCGAAGTTCTCAAAGCTTCTTCAGCTTGCTTGCGTTCTGTAATGTCATTCGTAACACCTATCATTCCGGTAATTTCATCATTCTTATCCCGCAATGGTATTTTGGATACCAGCAGCCAAAGCGGATTGCCTTTATCATCATATCCAAGCCCTTCTTTGTTTCTTATCAAAGAACCATCTTGCAATACCTTTTGATCTTCAATGAAAAATTTTTCTGCCAGTTCTTTTGAGAAAACTTCGAAATCGGTTTTGCCCAAGATATTAATTTCAGTGTTCAATCCCAGATATTTTAAGTGTCCCGTTACCTCATTTACATGTACGGGATTCGCAATGATTTTCCGGTATTCTTTGTCTTTTACAAAAATACCGGTTGGGAGATTATCGATCAACGTTCTGAGCAGGGAACGTTCCTTTTCTATTGTTTCTTCTGCCTGCTTACGATCAGTAACATCTCTTGAAATGCCCATGATGCCAATAATATTCCCGGCCTTATCACACAGCGGCAATTTGGTGGTTGAAACCCATGTAATATATCCGTCCGGCCATACCTCCTTCTCCTCCTTATTAATAACAGGTTCTCCCGTAGCGATAATTTGTTGTTCATCTTCAAATGCCGGACGGGCATGCTCTTCATCGAAAAAATCGAAATCTGTTTTGCCCAGAGCTTCCTGCGGATCATCCAAGCCAAACCTCTTTGCCATTGGTGAATTGATCCTGATGAAGCAACTGTTGATATCTTTAAAGTAAATATTGTCGGGAGTAGTATCAAACAGACTGTTAAAAAGGTGTTGTTCCCAGTTTAAAGCTTCTTCGGCCCTCGTGTGCTCCGTAACATCATATAGTAATGCTCCGATGTGAAATCCTTTGTTCGTTTTAATAGGAAATATGCTTTGCAGAACGGTTTTATTCTCGCCTTGAGGAGTTAATAGGTTCACAGTCATAGGTTCATTAAAGTATTTGGACTTACCGGTACGAATAACTTTAGGCAAGATTTTTTTAAAAGATTCTATTCCAGGCCTTAAATTGCTGTCGGGTGGTATTAATTTGAGCTGGACGTCCCATAAAGGAAAGCCGACAATCTGTTTGACTTTCAATCCTGTTATTGATTCTATGGCCTTGTTACATTCAATAATAACACCTTTGTCATCGGTCAGGACTACACCTTCGGATGATTGTTCAATAATGGAACGGAATTTTTCTTCGCTTTCTTTAAGCTTATTTTCAGTTGTTTTGTGGGAAGCGATCTCTCTTTCGAGTTCAAGATTTCTTTTTTCCAATTTGGAGACCAGGCGCTCGCTATAAAGCTTAAGTATTTCTTTTTCATCTGATTCGGGATAAACTTTCGGAATATTTTTTTCATTTACCGATCTTTCTATTACTTCCTGAATAATATCTAAAAAAACTTCCGGTTCCTGCGGTTTGCGTATAAATTTTTGAGCACCCAATGCCAGGGAAAATTCTTCGTCTTTGTCATCGATGTATGTGGCCGTATAGAAAATAAAACTTATCCTGCTCAGTTCAGGGTCTTTTTTACATTCCCTGCACAGTTGAAATCCGTCCATAACCGGCATCAATATGTCGGAAATTATCAAATCAAATTTTCCGGAACGCAATTTTTTAAGAGCTTCCTGACCATTACCTGCCGATGCGACTTTAAAGTTTTTACTCTTGAGCATGATCATCATCATCTCAGTATTCTCTGAATTATCATCCACCACCAGAATTCTCATGACTTTTTCCGATTAGAGGGTTATTTGATTATTTCATAAGTATTTTCTGATACTATCCATAATTGTTTCAGGGCTGATCGGTTTTTCAATATAAGCAGTACACCCTGCTTCCAGCGCTTTTTGTATATCGTTAAAATATGTATATGCTGTTTGAGCAACAATGGGCAAATCTTTTCTGAATTTTAATATTTGTTTTGTTGCTTCAAAACCATTTAATTCGGGCATTCTGATATCCATGAAGACCATTTCAATTTCAGGATTTTTTTTGCATAAATCGACAGCTTCTTTGCCATTGTTTGCGCGTATCGTTTTCACTTTTTTGTCAAGCAGTATCTCTTCCAGATATGCATAATTATTATTATCATCTTCTGCAATTAAAATCACTTTGCCCGATAAGTTCTTGTTTTTTTGTTTTAATGAAACTTCAGCAGGTTGAATTTCTTTCGTTACAGGAGTGTATGGCAAAGTAAAATAAAATTTGGACCCTTGTCCGGGATTGGAATCCACGTGGATTTCACCGTTTAAGAAATGGACATAAGACTTGACAATTGAAAGTCCGAGTCCGTTACCACTATACAATCGCGTTTCACTATAATCGATCTGAAAGAACCGGTCAAATATTTTTTCATGCATTTCAGGAGGTATTCCAATTCCGGTATCTTCAACAGTAAATTTGATAAAGTTGCCATTAAGCCTGCAGGTTACATTTATATATCCTTCATCTGTAAACTTTATAGCATTATTTACGAGATTGATAAGTATCCGGAGCAATTTGGTTTCATCAATCAGTACAATTGCTTCATCATCGGTGAGGGCCGAGGATACAACAAAGGAAAGATTTTTTGTTTCGGCCTTGTAAGAGTTTTGTTTTTTTATTAACTCCAGAAGCTTATTGATGTCACACCTTTTCTCCTGTGGTTTTTCCTGGCCTGCTTCTATGGTTGCTATGCTGATAATATCGTTCACTATGGAAAGCAGTTGATCGCCGCTATCGCGAATGATCTGTGAATATTGTTTTCTCTTTTCGGCCGAAAGATCTGAATCAGTTATCAAATCTGAAAATCCGATAATACCGTTCAAAGGCGTCCTTATTTCATGAGATATGTTTTCTAAAAATGCTGTCTTCAGTTTATCCGATCCCTCTGCCTTTTCTTTTGCCTGAATTAATTCCTTTTCGGTTTCTTTATGAGAAGCGATCTCATTTTCAAGATCCAGATTTTTTTTCTCCAGCTTGGCGATCAGTCGCTCGCTATACAGTTTAAGTATATCCTTTTCATCCTGTTCTTTATACTGAATCGGAGCATTTTCCCCGTTTCCTGATGTTTCAATTGCTTCTTCAATCAGTTTTAAAAATATTTCCGGCTCCTGGGGTTTGCGTATGAATTTCTGTGCACCCAATGCCAGGGAAAATTCTTCATCTTTGGCATCGATGTATGTAGCCGTATAAAAGATAAAACAGATATTGCTCAGTTCACGGTCTTTCTTGCATTCTCTGCATAACTGAAATCCATCCATCACCGGCATAAGAATGTCGGATATGATCAAATCATATTTTTCGGAGTGCAATTTTTCGAGAGCTTCCTGCCCATTACCTGCCGATATGACTTGATGATTTTTGCTATTGAGCATGATCGTCATCATCTCAATATTCTCTGAATTATCATCAACAATAAGAATTTTCATATTTCGCCTGTTACAATTCTTTCACAATAAAAATCTGTTGATCTGATCCATAAATGTCTCCGGATTGATTGGTTTTTCAATATATTCTGTGCACCCTGCTTCCATTGCTTTTTCTTTATCGCCTGTCATGGCGTAAGAAGACAATGCAACAATTGGTACCGGTTCATCCAATGTCATCTGCATTATCCTTTTTGTAACTTCCAAACCATTAATATCCGGCAGTTGAATATCCATAAGGATCAAATCCGGTTTCTCTTTAAAAGTCTTCTCAAGACCTTCTGTCCCTGAAACTGCCGTAATTACATCAAGTTTGTTTTGTTCCAGTATGAATTTGATCATGTACAAATTGTCTTCATTATCTTCTACAATCAGAATGCGTTTCATAATATTAATTTACTGAATTTTTACCGGCATTACAATATAAAATTCACTTCCTTTTCCCGGATCACTCTTAACAAAGATATCACCCTTCAGAAGTGTCATTAATTTCTTACATAAATATAAACCCAAACCGGTACCTTTATTTTTTTTCGTTAACGAAGGATCTATTTGTTGAAAAGGCTGAAACAACCTCGAAATCTCGTTTTCGGGAATACCAATTCCCGTATCTTTCACGGCTAATCTCAACTTGTTTCCCGGTAACAGATCCGCATGTATATGTATATTGCCTGCGTCGGTATAATTGACGGCATTGCTCACCAGGTTCAATACCACCTGCTTAATTCGCCTGATATCTGTTGTTACAATTAAATCATCAGGTATTTCAGTGATCATTTCCAGTTGTTTCTCAACTACTTTCGGATGGATTGTTTCAACCACTTCATTCACCATATTTTTCAAATTGAATTCTTCAAAATGCAATTCAACCCGGTCGGCTTCAATTTTTGAGATATCAAGTATATCGTTAATTAAACTCAACAGATGTTTGGCATTATTTTTTACCCTGCTCAATTGTTTGTTTTGTTCCTCAGTTAGCATCCCGGTCATTCCCATAAGGAGGATACCTGTATAGCCAATAATAGAATTTAAAGGTGTTCTGAGTTCGTGGCTCATGCTTGCCAGGAATACGGATTTATACTGATCAGCTTCTTCAAGCTTTCTATTGAGTTGCGTAAGCTCAATCAGTTTATTTTCAATTTCACGTTTTTGTTTCGCGAGAATATCCTTTTTGATCTTGTTACTACGATAACTGATAAAAATCGTGATTACCAAAAAAAACGAAAGCACTCCAACAATAATAAATAGTACAAGCATTTGTTTTTGATGTACAATGGTTTTTGTTTGGTCCCCCAATACAATGTTTTTGTTTTCAATTTCCCGGTTCAGTATTTCAATTTGTTCCTGCTTTGTTTTTAAAAATTGTTCCATATCTCCTGCCTCCTTCATTTGCTCCTGAAGTATACGGTTTTTGTAATCGATTGAATCTTTCTGAGATGCCAGTAGTTCCTTTTTTTTTGATATTTCCAATTGTTGTTGGTTGATCTGGTTTAAGGAAAGCTGAATATCCCGCTGCAGGTGTTCGAGCGAGTCGCTCATTTTGTCCATGTCTTTTTGTATGTTTCTCAGGTTGAGCTGTGAATTGCGATACAGACTGGCGACATCTATTTCTGTGCCTCCGGCAAGTAAAACCTCGGGATCAATACTAAGGTTTTGATCAATTATATTGGCTTTATTGATCTCAAAGAGTAGTTGTTTCTGCTGTGTTTCATAAAGATTGATCATTATATTCCGTTTGTCATTATAATCTTCACTCACAAGCAAAACAGGTTTGCCCTCAATGGCATTGTAGATTTCGAGCAGGTAGTCCGATTTATCTCTCGTTAACAATACGATTTGAACTTTGTTTAGATCAGGATTTGATCTGTATTCTGACACAATAACGGGTTTGTCTTTTATCCTTCGCTTTTGTGAAAATTCCTGAAATTCATTCAGGATATCAGTATTTTCGGTAAATACCACAATTTTAAAACTATCGATTTGATGTTCGTTTGGCCACGATGTATAGTGTGCAAAATTGTTGACATATGCCGCAATGATCTGTGCTTTTTCAACCTGAGCCAAAAGTCCGGGCAAAAGACTGAAACTCAGGAATACAAACTGAATATGTTTTAGCAGAGTATTCATTTAGTATCATTTGGTATTCATAGTATAACCAACAGATACCATAATCGTGCGCTGAGGCTGCCGATACCTGTCCGGCTCTCTGTTAGAAGTATGATAATACTCTTTGTTCAATATATTTTTAACTATAAACTGCACAGTAAAACCTTTATAATTTAAAAGGGATAGTGTACCGTAAAAAATCAAACAGGGATCAACATAGTTACTATGGGTTGATTCAATCATTTTCGGATTTTTTCTTTCTCCAATATAATTTGCTCTTAAATTGATTTTTATATGATTGCTGAAATGATATGTTGCACTCGCGTTTCCGCTATGTTTGCTTATTTCAGGAACGAACTCATCATTCTCATTATAACTTTGGTTAAATGTGTAGTTTATGGATGATGTTAATTTTTTGGACAAATACCTGAAATAGATTTCAATACCTTCCGTATTTATTTCACCATCATTGACCCATCTGTACCCCTCATCAATAAATTGCTTAATAATAGCATTATCAAGCCTGTTTCTATATCCAATAAAATCAAGCTTATAATTATTGAATAATGAAAAAGTCATTGCAGCTTCCAATGATCTCATTTTTTCAGGAAGAAGGGAATTATTTCCTATCCCGTCGTTATAATCCCAGGGCTTGGGAGCTCTGAAAGCTTCGGCATACGAAAAACGGAATATTTGATCATGGAAATTATAAATAAGTCCGGCATGTGGTGTAAGTACCTGATCGTAAATACTGCTTTGGTCAAAACGGAAACCACCGGATAGGTAAAGATTTTTTAACAGGGTTAGCCGGGGTTCCAAAAAAAAGCTTGCCAAATAATTATTCTCCATAGCAGGCTTTTCAGGTGTCGGGGGCCTGACATCAGGCGAACTACTATATGTTTCCGAAAATATTTGGGCCAATTGTTCGTATTCCAAAGTAATACCAACAGTAACAGCTATGAATTTATTTGAGTTATAATTGATAACATTCTCAAGTCCTGTTAAATTGCTTGGCCGATAATTTCCAATTTGTGCCGTATCAACTACTAAAACCGTATTGTCGAGAACAGTTGCATTTCTGTTGTAAAGGGCAGATGAAAAAGTCAATTGGTCATTTATTTTCTTATTGTATTTCAGGTAGTTGTTTAAAAACCGGATATTCCAGAAGCTTCCGTGATCTATATAGATTGTACCCATTGATTTATATGAAGTAGCAACCGAAGACTGTTTCTGCAAGCAATTTGTTCCCAGGGTAAAGTTTTTAGCCTGAATTTTCAGATCAAAGGAGTAATCATTTTCATAGTTTTCCATCAGATCAGTCCAGTTATAATCGCCGGCTTTCCCCCTTAAATCGGCTTTATCAGTTTGTTTGTACATCCCGGAAACTCTGATACCAAAGTTTTTCTTTTTCGTGATACAGCCAAAGCCAATATCAGTGGCTACTGTATTGAATGTACCTATCAGAGAATTCATTGCCAATTGTTTTTCTTCTGCACTCTTCGTGATAATGTTGATGATCCCGGATATTGCATTTGTACCGTATGCTACCGATGCAGGCCCATAAATTACCTCTATCCGTTCCACATTTGAAAGGTTATACTGCCCTCCTCCATAGAAACCGCCTGAATTGAGCTCGTTTACCTGTATACCATCAATAAGCAATAATATCAAATTGTTTTGGCTGGGAATTCCCCGCTGAAAAACATAGCTGTTAATACCAAGTATATTTCTGAATTGAAAACCGGGAAGATCGGATAAAGCCTCTTCAAGGGTAAAATATCCCTTTTCTTTGATCTCTGTTGCCGTAATGACAAAAATGGTTGATGGTACCTCTCCAAGATTCTGAGGCGATTTTGAGGTAGAAGTAATTTTTAATTTTGATAATTGGCTGAAGTCTAAATTATAAATATCCAGACTATCTGATTGAGGAAAGGATAATTTGTTAAGAACAAAAAAAACAATTACACATAACTGATATTTAGTTATTCTATTCACAATCGTAATAAGTTAATACAGAGTGAATCTTATATTAAGTTAGTGATTATTTATCACAAACAGAAGAATATATTTTTTTTAACTTTTGTTCAATGATTCCTTTTTCGGTAATTAACGTAACCGAAGTTCCAATATAGGCGTAAATACGCAAATTCTAATCGTTCAACAAGTTAATGTCTACAAAATCTTACGACAATTTATCTTATAAAATTTTATACTATGCGAATAGCAGGAAAAGACTTTAATTTGACCGGACAGAAAGAGTCTTTCTGATTCATTTACAGCAGTACCTTCATCAGGTTAAGTAATCCAAATTTACTCATTGGGGGGAGTGTTATTCACCCTTAATTTCTGATACTAACCCCAATTTTAGCCAATTTGCCCCAAATTTCGGCTACTAGCCCCTTATTTTCGCTCAGAATGCAGGATGGAAATACCTTTGAATAAATTTTATAATATACACCATGAATATATTAATGGTTTATCCCCTGTATCCGGATACTTACTGGAGTTTCAAGCATGCTATACGTTTTATTTCCAAGAAAGCCGCTGTTCCGCCTTTGGGATTAATAACCGTATCGGCAATGCTTCCTGCAACATGGCAAAAAAAACTCGTTGACATGAATGTTACCAATCTTCATACCAGTGATCTCCTCTGGGCTGATTATGTATTTATCAGCGCCATGTATATACAAAAAGAATCTGTTAACAAAATCATCGAAAAGTGTTTGGAACACAAAGTGAAAATTGTTGCAGGCGGCCCTTTGTTTACCCAGGAATACAAGAATTACCCTCAAATTGATCATTTTATACTGAATGAAGCCGAGATTACATTGCCTCCTTTTCTGAAAGATCTGGCAATGGGACGTCATCCAAAAAAAATATACAAAACCGATGAATTTGCTGATATTAAACTGACCCCTGTACCTGATTATCATTTGTTATCGAGGAAAGATTATGCTTTGATGAATCTTCAGGTCTCTCGCGGATGTCCTTTTGCTTGTGATTTTTGTGAAATAACCTCACTTTTAGGTCACCGGGTCAGAATGAAGGATCCTGAACAGATTATTGAAGAACTTGAGGTCCTCTATAAATTGAATTGGCACGGTTCCATATCTATTGTTGATGATAATTTTATAGGCAATAAAAAAGAAACCAAAAACAAGCTTTTGCCTGTTATGAAAGAATGGATGCAAAAACATAATTATCCGTTTACATTTACTGTCCAGACTTCTATTGATCTTGCCGATGATGAAGAACTGCTGTCATTGATGACTGAAACAGGATTTAACTCTGCCTTTATTGGTATTGAAACTCCATCGGAAACATCTCTTAAGGCATGCAATAAAGTACAGAACAGAAACAGGGACATGCTTCAGGACGTTAAAAAAATTCAAAAGGCCGGATTGCAGGTATCCGGTGGATTTATTGTGGGTTTTGACAGTGATTCTCCAACTGTATTTCAACGGCAAATTGATTTTATCCAAAAAAGCGGAATTGTAACTGCAATGGTAGGATTGTTGAATGCCCCGAAAAATACCAAATTGTATCGTCGTCTTGAGGCGGAAAACAGGTTGACCACCGAAGCAACCGGAAGCAACACCGATTTTACGATGAACTTCATTCCAAAAATGAATGAGAATGTTCTTTTGTCGGGGTATCAATCGATAATTCAAAATATTTATAATGCAAAACCCTTTTATAAAAGAACACGTCAGTTCCTGTTAAACTATAATGATCAGCAACCCGGGCAAAAAAGAATTGAACTCAAATACCTGGGAGCGTTTTTAAAATCAATATTGATCATTGGAATCCTTAACCGGGGACGCAGCGAGTATTGGAAATTCTTTATATGGACATTGTTTAAACGTCCCGGTTTATTCATGGATGCTATAACCATGGCAGTGTATGGTTATCATTTCCGAACAGTATATGGCTTGAGAAACTGATCATTTCATGCAAATACAATTCATCATTTTTCCTGATAAATCATAAAATACAAGACGTTAAATATTTTGACAAAAGTTAATTAACATAAAGTTCTATTCTCAACAGAGAACACAATTTATGAATGAATCCGGAGAAAGAGTTACGCTTCATTTTGCAATCAATACACTTTCAAAACATGCCCGTACAAATATGGTTATAATATCAGTCTTAATGCTTTCTTTATACCTTGTGCCATGTATAATTATACTTAAGGGGATTGTTCATTCATTACAACAAATTTTACTGCATTCATGCCATCATCAGTACGAATTCTGCAGAAATAGATACCACTGGTCAGACTTTTAGTATTCCAGGCTATCCGGCATGTTCCTGCATGCCTGTATTCATTCATCAGAACAGTAACTAACTTGCCGTTTGAGTTATAAATCTTCAACCTTACGTTTCCCGGAAATGCCTGTCGATAGTGTATCATGGCGACATCCTTCACCGGATTGGGGACGATGTTTATTTCCGAAGGAATATTACCTGATGATATTGCAGGAATCGATAATCCGCTAATAACCAAAGGATTGGATATGATTGATTCCATTAAGAAAAAATTTACTGCCGATATTTTGTATTCCAAAAAGGCATTGAAAAAGCCGGTTTTAAGAAACCATCCGGGAGAATACAATTACCTGTCTGATAAGTTGAGGATTTGAGATTTGAGACAGTATTAAGTATTCAGTATTCAGTAATGGGTATTCGGTGATTGCCTGCCTGCCGCAGGCAGGGATATTGAACATACTGAATAATACACGTCTTCATCTGAAATTGGATAATTGATATTGGACATTGGATATTCATTGCCTGCCTGACGGTTTACCCTGTTTTGTTGGACAAACAAGTAATTTGTTGCCTGTAATTTGCTATTTTACTTCCCTCAAAAACAAAGATCACAAGCACCCTTCCTTCAAAATATTCTTTTATTGCTTTTCCTTTGACAAGTGTTAACTGGATAAAAATGCGGAATACATCCAGATTTGTTTTTCCTGTGTAGAAACATAACCAGTCAGCAGATCCACGGTACCTTCATCACCTGCATCCGCTGCCTCACCAATGATATCCTTTTCTTTTGCCAACAGATGCTTCAGGGTTTCCAATACATTACTTACAGTAGTTTTAGCACTATCTACATTGGTTACTTCTTTTACCTGTGCTGTTTTCAAATAGTCTGAAAATGCATGCACCGGTTTTCCTCCAAGCATTAAAATCCGTTCAGCTATTTCGTCTGCATTATCGGCCAGTTCATCGTATAGCTCTTCAAATTTTTCATGCAAGATAAAAAACTTCTCTCCCTGAATATTCCAGTGAAAGCCACGTACATTCATATAAAAAACCTGCACATCAGCAAGCATTCCACTTAATTTATTTACTGTTGATTTAACATAATCATCTGATAAGCCTAATTGATTTTTATTTGCCATAATATAATTATTTAAGGTTATTAATTATTTAACTTCTAATTCAAGTCAATCGAAATTTTAATTCGGATCTTTCACTTTGCATGAAACATACCGGATAAAATCATAATCCGAGTGAACACATCTCATAACAAATAAGAACTATTCTTAATGAAGAACAATTATAATTATTAGTTGTTTATTATAGAATGAAATTATGCACCTCATTCTATAGTCTTTAAAAATTAAAAATCATTCCGGTTTTCACTTGTCGAATCCCAAATTCGTGATAAAATGCCGTAAGTGCAGGCAGTTCTGTGCAATGCGACGGGTATATTTTTCTGATCCCCTCTTCCTTTAAATACTGAATGGTTTTTTCAGTTTGCCAATCGTTATCATTTAAATGAAACCCTCCGATTATTGCCTTCACCATATCGATGCCACTAACTTTTTTAGCATAATCGGTTATATTGCAAATTCCTGCATGCGAACAACCGGTAACGACTATTATCCCGTTATTTTGTAGAATAGCCAAAGCAGAATCATCCGGCACAAAGTCTTCATTGCCATATTCATCTGCAAATGCTGTTGTTTTGGATTCAAAATTGTTTACCCTTGGAATCTCTCCAAGAAACAATATATTTTTACTGATTTCATAAGGTTTTTCTGAAGTAATCAGATGATACTGTTTCTCCACTTCCGATCTGCTAAGTTCAAGACCGATGTTTGAAATATCATCTTTATGGTATCGTTTAATAAATGCTGAGGGATGAGCAAGTAAGGTTTTGTTTTTTATAAAACGCAATCCATCTCCATGATCCCAATGACCATGACTTAAAACCACAATGTCTGTTTCTTTATCGAGGTCTATTCCCAATTTTTTGGCATTTTCCAGAAAGACATTGCTATGCCCCGTATCAAAAAGTATTTTTTTCTCATCGCATTCAATGAAATACGATAATCCGTGTTCAGCTAAAAAATCATGCCCTGCAACATTTTCGGTTAAAACTGTTAATTTCATGAGCTTACGGATTTAAAGTTTTTTTTAAGTGCTTCTTCAATTTGTTCAGGAACCAGTGTTGGAATCCTGTTTATAGCTTCAATAAAAACAAGGGTGTAATTTGCCGTACACACTTTCTCTTCCTTTTTATTTGTGATCTTAAATTCAAACCGGACATGCGGTATTTCCCGGATGGTAGTTTTCATGGTTAATAATTCATCATAATGAGCAGGCTTAAAATACCTAAGGTTCATCCCAATAACCGGTGGCATGATGTTGTTCTTCTCCAGTATACTGTCGTTGATCCCATATTTTCGAAATAGTTCAGTTCTTGCCTGGTGGCAAAAGTTTACATAGTTGGCATGATATACATAGCCCATTTGGTCAACCTCTCCATATCGCGGTCGTATTGATATTTCGTCAGTTATCATTATTCAATAGTCTTTATAATAGTATGTTCAATTTGATGATACAAATAACTCACAATCACCGATGATAATCTCTTACAAAATAGCGTTTCCCTCCATAGCGTACTTCCTTAATTAATTTTTGTTTAATAAGGGATGAAACAACACTCATATCTGCTTTTTCTTTTCTGATAAGCTCTGCAACAGAGTCTTCCCGCAAAGGGTGTACGGCCGTTATATTCAGTATATCATCAATAGCATTGCCTGTAAATCCTGCCCCGGTTCCTTCAAAACCAGTCAATAGTTCGGTTTTTATGCCATTTACCTGAAAGATATGCCATGCTTCGGTAAGTTTCATTTCCGATACGACACCTGCTTCTTTTTCAGCAGGAGGTCTGGTTGGTATCGATAAATAGGAAGTTTCCGGATGCAGACCAGCGATAAAACCAGCAGTTTCTTTCAAATCTTCCGCTGCATCATTGCAGCCATCAATAAGCATGGTCTCTGTATGCAACTCCCTTTCATACTCAGAAACAAATATTCGCAGCCCTTCAAGAATTTTATCAAGAAAAATCCCTTGTACCGGCCGGTTTATTTTATTCCATATCTTTTCATTCACAGCATCCACCTTTACGGAAACCCAGTCGGCCAGCATCAAATCATCCCTCACCTGCTGCTTATTAATGAACGAAGCATTCGTTATTACGGCAACAGGAAAACCTGTTTTTTTCAGCATTTTTATTTCTTTTCCTAAATTTATATCCAGGGTGGGCTCACCATTTGCAACAAAAGTCAGGTAATCAGGCAAATGTTTTTTATCAAGCTTTTTCAAATGTGCTTCAACATCTTTTACCAGATTTTCCGGCTCATAACACATTGACCTGACTATTGATTTTCTGGTCGTTTTTCCTATCTGGCAATATATACAACTATAGGAACAAAGTTTATGTGATACAATATTATTTATTCCAAGACTCATTCCAAGTCTTCGGGATGGAATAGGACCAAAAGCGATCATGTTTTTAATAATTTTAATTTATATGAACATATGTTCATTTTATATTGCTGCCGCAATTTTTGACAAGGCAACTTTCCATTTTATACATGTGGCGAAAAATGCTGTGAATTAACCAGTTCACGATATTTACGTACTATTCTTTTATAATCTTCCCAGGCATCTCGCTTTAATGAAGGATTTCGCAGCAAGGCTGCAGGATGATATACCGGCATAGCCAATCTATTATTCCAGTTTAACCAGGTTCCATGAATCCGCGTAATTTTTTTATCCTGACCAAACATATATTTCAAAGCTGTTGATCCCAGTAAAACAAGTATCTCCGGATTTACAAGGTCAATTTGTCTGAACAAATAGGGCATACACGTTTTTGCTTCCTGCTCACTGGGAATCCTGTTACCGGGAGGCCTGCACCTGATAATGTTACTGATAAATACATGTTCTTCCCGGTTAAATCCGCAAGCTTCCAGAATTTTATCCAGTAATTGTCCCGATTTCCCGATAAAAGGTCTGCCTATTATATCTTCATCCCTGCCGGGGGCTTCACCGATCAGAAATATTTTTGCATTTTGATTCCCTTCTCCAAAGATTACCTTATTGCGCGATTGTGATAATCCGCATTTTGTACAATGTAGAATTTCATTTTTAAGATTTTCCATTTTCATACATTTTATTCAATATGTAATCTTAAAAAGATCACCTTCTCTTTTTTTCACACGGACAGGGTACAGATTTATGATGATGTTTCTGCGCATGACACGATTGAAATGCCAACATATAAGCAATGGTCAATAAGACTAAAACAAATCCTGTAAAATGTTTTTTAATATTTTTCATCCATTTAAGATTTTTAAGTTGTTAATAAAACCAGGCTTAAAAAATTGAGAACGGATGCAACAATTCATTAAGCTTGTTCTCACATGTCCCGATTTTTATCAGGATTAATCCAATTTGAATACCATTGGAATAGTATTAACGCTCTGTAACTTTGTTTTTTATTTCAAACAAGTTTCCATTTTTATCCTTCAGGAAATACGCTTCGTTGTTTCCGGATTTCCTTAAATGAGTCCAAAAATTATTTTTTTTAGCCAACTCATAAATATCCCTGGCATTTTCCATAATCAGACAAGTATGGCTGAAGGTATTACAAGCTCCCCCGGAATGAATGAACAATTCAAATTCCAGTTGTCCAAGCGTCATATAATACACATCAACAGATTGATGAATATTGAAAATACTGAAGACATCTTCCTCCTCCAAATGAAATTGATAACTCAACTTTCCGCCAAGAATGGCAGTGTAAAAATCCTGAAGATCGGTTTCATGTATTTCAAATGCGATGTGTTTTAGCATGTCAGGTATGTTTTAAAAATTTTATCGGATAATCAACTGTTACTCTGCCACTTGCAATCTGTTTCAATTTTGTACTCAACAATTTTTTACTTAAGGCAGGCAAATGATCAATAAATAATATGCCATTTGTATGATCGTATTCATGCAGTATGACTTTTGCTGTAAATCCCGAGAACTGAACTCTTTTTGGTTTAAAATTCCGGTCAAAGTACTCCACGATTATTTCCCATGATCTTTCCACAGGCTTAACAATCCCGGGAATACTGAGACATCCTTCCGATTCACTCCAATTCTCCTCCGATTCAGCGATGATCCTTGCATTGATAAATGTTTCCACAATCCCCTTATCACCTGAAAACCATGTTTGTTTTTGCGCATCAGGCAAATCATCATACATTAGTTTGCTATTCACAACAAATACTTTGTCTGAGCTATTGATCTGAGGTGCAGCCAAACCAACTCCTCCCGATGTTTCCAGGGTGTTCCACAATGCCCCAACGAGTCGGTTCAGATCGTTGTTTTTCTCACTGACCTTATTACAGGACTGTCTTAATATTTTGTTCCCATATGCTATAATAGGAACAGCCTTTGTTTCTATAATCTCATGCTCTGCCATACTTCGTTTATTTTATCTGCTATTGCTGAACCAGGATTGTATTCAATGATTGTTTTTCCTTCAACCATGGCCTCCACCATCTCCCTGTCAAAGGGTATTTTTCCAAGAAACCCAATATGGTTTGCTTCAAAGTATTTCTCTATTTCATCTGATAGAATATTGTTTATATCGTACTTATTGATGATAGCGAATGCAGGAATATGAAAAGTCCTGATCAGCTCTATCAGTCTTTTCACATCGTGTAATCCGGTTTTTGTAGGTTCCGTAACAATCAGCACAAGATCAATACCGGCAAGCGACGATATTGTGGCACATCCAATTCCCGGAGGACCATCAGTAATAATGTAGTTCGCATTGTTTTGCCCGGCAATTTCTCTTGCCCTTTTCCTGACCTGCGTAACCAGTTTACCTGAGTTTTCTTCACCGGGTCCCATCCGCGCATGCACGAGTGTGCCAAATCGTGTTTTTGATACATACCAGTTGTTATTGCTACTCCGCTCAGAAGTTATTGCTTCCGACGGACAAATCCTTTCACACAAGCGGCAACCTTCGCACTGAAATGAATTAATTGATAATTCTCCGTTCTCATCAGACCGAATTGCATCAAACCGGCAATATTCAATACAAATACCACAATTTGTACATTTTTCAGGGTCAATACTCGCTATTCGGGTACCATAAAACGTGTGTTCCTCGCTAATTTCAGGCTGGAATATCAAATGAAGATCAGCCGCATCCACATCGCTGTCACAGAATACGGAATTCTTAACAACAGAAGCTAGTGCCGCAGTAATGCTTGTCTTTCCTGTTCCTCCTTTACCACTTAATACAGTTATTTCTTTCATATACTGATACCCTCCTTCCCAGTTTTTCAATTATTTGTATATAGCTATTTCTGATTTCTATTGGAATATTATTTAATAAATTTCCCCTGGCGTAGCAGGCAGCATAGTCTCTTTGAAATGGTATTTCACCCAACAATTCAATACTCTCCTGTTCGAGAAATCTGTATATTTCTTCATTGCCAAGTCCGGCTTTGTTTACAATAAGCCCGAAAGGTTTATGCATTTCTTTAAGGAGTTCCACCATGATTTTCAGGTCGTATAAACCAAATGGTGTTGGCTCCGAAACCAGTATTACATAATCTGCATCACAAACTGTTTCTACAACAGGACAACTTGTTCCGGGAGGTGCATCGTAAAGGATTATATCCTGTTCACCGGGAACTCGTTTTTTCAGTTCTCTGATGAGCATGGTTTGCATAGCAGAACCGATTTTTAGTTTTCCTTCTACCAGTTTATTTCCTGCATTCACATCATAAACGGATACTTTTCCAATCGACTTGGGGATTTCTCTGATCGCTTCTTCGTGACAAGCTATCAGGCAAGCCCCGCAAGAATGACACAGATCTGCATTTACTTCCGCAAATTTTGCCGGCGGGATTATAACAATTGCATTGAATTCACAATACTCAACACATTTGCGGCAAAAGGTACATTTTCCCTTATGAATTTCAGGAATCAGCTGAAAAATCTCGTTTTCTTCTACTTTTTTGGCTTTGTTAAAAAAAATGAGATCATTGGGCTCTTCTACATCGCAATCAACCAGATGAACAGCTTTTTTTTCACTAGTACTGAGAATATGAAATAAATTCACCGACACGGTTGTCTTGCCTGTGCCTCCTTTTCCGCTTGCTATGGCTATTTTGTACAAAATTTTAAGTTTAGAGTTCTGAGTTTAGAGTTTTTAGTTGGGTTCTGGTGCTAATCACTGGTTACCGATCACCCATCACCCATCACCACTCCACACGATCATATCACCAACATTCACCTTCAATAACTCAGCCATGGGTTTGCATTTTGCCATCAGTAAAAAAAACAGATTATTATGATCTGAATTCATAAGTCCTTCAAAATTCCCCTGTCCCTTCGCTATAATAAGATCCGCTTGATTATATCCTTCCACAAATTCATCTGAACAATACGCCGGAAGCGTTGAAGGAGCATCGAATCCATTCGAAATAATCCTGCAAATCTTATCCATTCCGCATTGTTTTGCATCCTCCATTGTAACATCATTGATCACAGGTTTACCACGTACTACATAGGTTACATCTGATGGTCCAAACGTCTCAATAAACAGTTTATCAAACACTATTTCTCCCGCATTATCCCCCAGATAAAGAATTGATCTGGCTGAATTAATCCTTTCAAATAGCGTATCAGTTTCATCAATGGCAAGCTTTTTCCCTGATAATGTATTGATTTGATTTACTATATCACTCTCAATGCTATGGGCTCCATAATCAAGAACATTTCCGATTACAGCGAGTTTAGCTGCCGTAAAAAAAGGATTTTCACTTTCAATGACCATTTCTTTCCAAACATCATACATTCCCAGAAGCAACTCATTGGCTTCACATTTTTCTTCTTTGTATAATTCCTGCCTGTTTAAAATATCACGTGCCATGCGGTGTATTCCTGTTGCAATATCAGGATTAGTTAAATCCCAGTTTTTATCGAGAAATTTGTTTGTCGATTGAACCAGTTTCTCTGCGATACCCGCTTCAGGTTGAAATTTATCAAGTAAGTTTTCTACAGTTTTTATATGACAAAAATAACATTCGTACCTCATGTCTAGTGATCGCAGTAATTTGATGAAAAATTCAGTGTGCCTTTTAAAAAACCTTCAACAAGTTCATTCACCCTTAATTGAGAAGCTCCAACAAACACATTTACTTTGTAATGATTAAACAATTGAATGGCTTTATGCCCCATGCCGCCTGCAAGTATGTCGGTAACCCCGTTTTCTGCAAGCCACCTGGGCAATACTCCCGGTTCATGAGGAGGAGACATTAATTTTTCTTCAGAGACAATCTTATCGCCTTCAATATGCATTAGTGCAAAATATTTGCAATGTCCAAAATGAGCATCCAATATTCCATTCTCGTTGATAGGTACAGCGATTTTTCTTTTATTCATGTTAGATGAGTTTAATAATATAAATAATAAATATTCCTGCTATAATTAATCCGATCTGAATGACTGAGTCCTGAACTCTTGTCTTTTTATGCATTTGAGGGACAAGGTCTGCAAGTGCAATATAAATAATGCTGGCAGCTGAAATACCGAGAGTGTTACCAATATGCCGAAGGAAAAAGATGAAAAAAAAGCTGTTGTGATAATAATCCCATCAATAAAATTATGAAATGCATCTCCAAGAAGGATTAGTGCTGCCGATGCATTCTGGTGTCTTTCACAGTTTTTATTGTTACAAATACGCCATAAAATAGCTTTTTCCAACATAAAAAAAATTACGATCCCTGTAAGGGTAAAGCGAAATACAAAATTTACATTCTCTGCAATATCTGTTGCTTTTGGTAACATACCTAAAAAAGCAGCCCCCAGTAGGGTTCCTCCAGCCAATGATATCAGAAAAGAAGAAATATTTTCAAGTTTTTTATCTTCAAGCAACAATAAAATGCCTGCTAATCCTACACTACCTGCACTACCTATAAAAAGGGCAATAACAATATAAAACAAAAGCATGGAAAGTTCTGTTTATATGATAATGAAAATTATTTATACCTGTGTTTGATAAGGGTAAATCCGATAGTCAAATCTCCTATTGACCACCTCTTCCCATTCTTCTTCCGGCTCCCCCTCTTCTTCCCTGTCCCCGGCCGTATTTCCTGCCGAATCCAAGGTTCAATCTACGTGCAAACCATCTTCCTCTTCCAAAGTTTTCAATGTTTGTATCCACACTGGTGTTTTCTTTCTCGGGATTACATTTACCCATAGCTCTGCCGGTTTTGGGGCCTTGCCCTTCCGGTCCTGTTCTGTCAAATCCTGGCATAATGTTAAATTTTTATTTGTTATACAACAATCTATAGTATTAGGTACTGAAAGTCATCCTCACAGTGATTTCCGGTTTTATTAACTTACTTCAATCTTTCAATAATATCCTTAACCGCAAGATTTTCATCCGGGATAATAACCATCTGAATATTGAACTTATCCAATAAATCCTTTGCTTTTGGTCCGAAATCACCCGATATGACCTTTTGTACACTCAATTCAACCATTTTTTCAGCTGCTTTTGTTCCTGCACCTCCGCTGATATTCACGTTTTCATTTTGATAAAATGTTTTTTCTCCGGTTAACTCATCATATAAGCAATACCAGGCCGCCCGGCCAAAACGTTTATCAAATTGTGATGTCAATGCATCACCTGTGGATGTGATTACTGTCTTCATATTTTAAAATTTACTGTTTTAATAATTCAATATTGCCCGAAGAACATATAGGGCAGTTGTGCTTTTTGATCGTTTTTGGAATAGTGAACCTTACATAACAACCATTGCAAACAAACCAGTTCTTGTCCATCCAGGCGTTGCCGTAGACGGTTTTTATTTCATTTGTTTCTACAAAAGCCTTTGCAATTTTTCTTCTGGCACTCTCATATATCCTGGCAAAGGTTGGTCTCGAAACACCCATTAATTCAGATGCTTCCTGATGATTCATCAGGTCGTAATCGGCCAGTTTTATGGCTTCGTATTCCTCGTACAATAATTCAATAGACTCTTTTGACCCTTTGCTTACCCCATAAGGCCTGTAGCCTCTGAAACCGGGTGGTGCAACTACTCTTCTTAATCTTCTTCTTCTGGGCATAAAATCGAAAAGTAAACTCGATAATGAGAATATTCTCACAACAAATATAATGAGAATATTCTCATTATAAAACTATTTTCCATTTTTTTCATCAAGTAATTGAGAATTTGTGCAAACTTTCCGCTTAAACAGCCTTACAACAGATCTGTCAGCACAACAATAAGTTGTCAAATAAGATAGTATACATCAGGAGTCTGAATATGGAAATGAATTTGCTTCTTTTTTTGGCTGATTATGGAATAGAATTACGTGATAGATGCCTTATTTAAAAATTACAGGAACAAGCTGATGGTTTAACTCCAACACATTACAATAGCATCATTCGTTTGTGGTAGTGAGATTGTTTTTAAAAACACGATTTAAGAATATTGCTTTCCATTTTAATACTGACCATTCCTCCAATAGTTGATTTATCATCCTGCATCCCTTTGGTATATAAACTTTCAAAAAGACCGAAACCTATTCTTAATCCGATGTTCTTTATGTCAACAGGATAGAAATACACCCATTGTTCAGCTCTGAATCGCTCAAGTTCAAATCCTTTGCTGTTATCCTGATCTGTCCAGTAATAATAAAATACAGGCGATACACTGAAAGGAAAGTCAGTGCCCGGATAAAGGTTTATGCCAAATGCCGGTGTTATAACAAAAATTCTCAAAGGCTCTGAAACAATATATTCATTGATCACATCACCAGACTCCAATACCTGAATTGCCGATGAGGCCTCGTGTGAATCAGATATTCTGAATCTGCCGTAAAAACCCCATTGCCATGCTCCCGATTGTCTTTTTGCAGCAAAATACCTGGTTTTTACTTCAACAGCCCAATTGTTTTTCCATACTGATTTGCTGTTTTCATTTGTTGTGTCAGGATGGTATTCATACTTTTTTAATCCATATTCCAATGCGGGTTCAATACCCCAGAATATACTCTTATTACCCAAACTCACCGGTTTGTCCCTTAAAAGCAATTCACCGGAAAAAAATAAAAGATAATTTGCTGTTGCCTTATCAATTTGAGCCAATTCTTTGCTGTTGCTCTGATCAGGAAGTCTGACCCCAAATTTCAGTAAGCCTCGTTGTTTTTCAGATTCAATACTGTCTTTTGATTTTAAATTTCTCAGCAATCCTATTTCAAATATGTCACCGCCCGTGCTGGCAAATCCATAAGTGTAATTAAAAAGTGGTTTTAAATGAATTTCCGTTTGCGGAAATGCCTGTATAAAACAGAACAAAGCAAAACAGATTAAAATCAGTCTATAGAATATAGGTAACTTCATGAAATCCTCTTATTAATGAATATGTATTGGAATGATCGTTTGTATTCCCCGGTATGTCAAGGGTTATCTTATATTTAGGCCCGGTTCCGATGCCTTGTGAACTCACATAAATGGAAGTTGGTGTATCCGGGATATTCGTATCACACTCCATTTTTTCTGCCTCTCCCTGCTTGACAATTTCGTCAGCAACTTTTATTACAAAATAATTGTGTGTGCCCGAAACAGGTTCAACAATGATATTTAATGTTCTTCCCATGTTTGTTGTATTTTATGTTTTATCAATTGATCATTTAAGTTCCCTATCTGGCATGTTTACCAATTGTGCCAGAACAAACCAGATAACCTGAGAATTATGCATGTTTTCCGGGTCTCCTTATTTTTCAATAATGCAGATATCACGTAAACTGTCCGGAATCCACCCATTCGTTTTCTATTAATGACCACCAGTCTATAGCAAGTCCGGTAATTACATATTGATAAGGAAGCCATCCATAGCCATTATCTCCCCATTCCATACTCCATGAATTTCTAATCAGCAAAGCACCTTTCGTCGGTTCCGATCCGTTTAAGGGATTTTTAATCTCCTTGTTATTATCATATCCGAGAGCCACTACTGCATGTCCACCTTCAGGCTGCTCACCGCTTACAGGAAATGGTATCTCCCCCGATTCTCCCACAGAATGATGATTGATCGAACTGTATACGGAAAAACCAAACATAGAAGGCAAACCTTTGTCGATGTATGCTTTTATTCGGTCAAGCAATTCATCAGCAGAAGATCCCATAATATCCAGCCTGTAATACTTAATTGCCTGGAAATTCTGAGCATATGCATAACAAAAAGAAGAGGGTTCATCATCATACTTTTCTTCAAAATAAGGCCAGTATTTTTCCGGAGGAACACCAAAAATCCGCATAGCCTGCATAGTAGCACGAAGGAAGGCTCCGGTATCTCCAGTTTCTCCCATGAGGTTCCGGGTAGTCTTATACAAAAAAAGTCGCGAGGCATTGGTGAATTTACCAAACGCACGATTTTCAAAGTACTCCAAAATACCTGCGCCGGCATTGGCCGTACAGGAACCAATTCTTCCCTGATCCTCTATAGGTGAAAACCATTCGCGCAGGGCTATGTTCCTGGTATCCTCAGCTTTGGATTTGACTTTCAAAGGTTTTAACAAATCAACAATAGAACGTTGATCATCCGGATTTTTAAGGTTTTTCAAAGGTTTGTCACTATTAAATGAATAATCTCTGAAATCAGGAAGGTCCGGTAACCACCCCATTGCATGTTTTTTCATTTTTATTTCCATAACGCATTGTTTGTTTAGTTGGTGGTTAAAATTAGTAAATACTTTTCCTGAAATCCAAGATCAGCAAGAATTATATTTTCCAATAAAAATAGTTATATTTGGCAAATATTACGTTTTTATAATTGGTGACACGATGTCGGTAATACAATACTCTTACATTGGTTGAACTGGCCGACAAACTTATTACAAATAAAAGAATCCAACACAGAAAACTTACCATGAGCAGCGCGAATTAATTTTTTTTATTTCTTGATGTTACGATATATAAAATAGTATTACTAAAACAACTATATAAAAACCATTTTATGAGAATTCTGAACAAAGCAAAAATTGCATGGCTGCTTTTTACAATCATACTACCTTTCCCTGTAGCTTTTCCACAGGAAACCTTAAACGATACTATCGAACTCGACGAGGTAGTTGTAACGGCTACTAAAACCCGCCGAAATTTAAAGGATGTACCTGCAAGAATATCTGTCATAAGGAGCAGGACCATCGAATTGACACCAGCCATGCAAGTGGATGATATTTTACGGTTTACTCCCGGGATAAATGTCAATCGAACCAGTGGAATCTATAGTCAAAGACCTATGGTTACTTTGCGCGGTTTATCAGGCAATGAGCAATCGCGAACACTTGTCCTGATGAACGGAGTACCTATTAATACATCAGATGAAGGCGGTGTAAACTGGAACCGTATTAATCCACACGACATTGAGCGAATTGAAATCTTCAGGGGACCAGGATCATCACTTTATGGTAATAACGCCATGGGAGGAGTTATTAACTTAATTACCAAGAAATCCACAAAACCACATGAGGTTTTTGGAAGTGTCAGCTATGGAACATTCAATACAGTACGACAGGATTTAATTATCATGATCCGCAATAAGAAAGGATATTATGGTACTGTTTCGGAGTATTATCTGAAAAGCGACGGATACATCGCAGTTTCTGAAGAAAACCGCACATCGTATGATGTTGCCCTTGCTCTGGAAGAAATTGGTTTATCAGCCAGAGCCGGGAATGACCGGAATCAGTGGCTTAATTGGGAACTGCAATTTGATGTTTTCAGGGATGAGAGAGGAGAAGGATCTCAGATCTATTCACCCAAAGGATGTTACAGAAATTTTAATACAAATCTTTTTCGCGGTACCCTTAAAGGAGGTGATGAAAGAACACAATACGAGCTAAACCTGTTCTATCAGCTCGAACATTATTTTGATGTCAATGAAAGAATGAGAAACGGTAACTTCTCCCGTTATGATGTGAATGCTTACAGAAAGGATATGGGAGCATTGTTCAATCTGACCAGAGAATTGATAAAGAATAATACCTTGACTGCAGGATTGGAAATAAAACAGGGTAGCATTAAAGGAGGTGACTATTACCAGACTCCCCGGCAGGTAAATGATAGTATACAAGTATACGATACCATTTCCAATGCAGGAATTATACGAACTTTAGCCGGTTATTTGCAAGATGAACATGCATTTCTGGACAACAAAATCAGGTTGATTGTTAGCTTACGATTCGATCGGGTCAACTTTTCTGACGGAGAATATTATTCTACAGATCCCTGGAACACGACACCTGAACTCAAAGATCATACGTGGTCGGAGTTATCACCCAGGATCGGACTCCGCTTCAATTTCATCCCGGAATTCAGTTCATATATCACATACTCACATGGTTTTCGTGCATCGATACTCGATGATCTCACCCGTTCAGGATGGATGTGGGTAGGTCCGAAATATGCAAATCCGGAATTGGGCCCTGAATCGATCGACAATTACGAAATCGGAGTAGATGTATTTCCGGTAAACAATATGAAAGTTACTGCTTCAGCATATTATGCCAGAGGTACTGATTTTCTATATTATGTGTCCACTGGTGACAGTCTATACGGACGTCCGATCTATATTCGTGAAAACGTAACAAATGTTAGTCTGAAAGGTTTTGAGACTGATTTCCTATATAAAATCAAGAACATTACTGTACTGGCCAGCTATGCCTATACCGACTCAAAGATCGACGCTTTTGCGGAAAGACCGGAACTGGAAAATAAAGTCCTGGCCTATGTTCCTAAACATACGGCATCGGCATCTCTCTTTTGGCAAAATAAAATAGTAAATACATCATTGCGTTGCCTTTATAAAGGAGAGCAATTTTCTGATGATGCCAATACAAATAAGCTCAATTCTTATGTAACATTTGATATACAGCTATCCAGAAAGATCATTGAAAACCTGATTATAGCTCTCGATATTCAGGATATATTCGATAACGAACATATGATATCGAATGAATCAATTTCTCCCGGCAGAATAATTACAGGAAGATTGGTTATTAAATTTTAAAATGCTGATGAAAAATGATCAATACATATTATTTTTCATAACCACGGTAATTCTTTTCATAAGTTGCAGCAATTCATCCCGGCCAGATCGGGATGGATATGTCGTAGTTAAAGATATGCTTGGCAGAGAAGTAAAAGTACCTGAGAACATAGAGAGAATTGTAGGTTTGCGCGCCGGAGCTTTGAGATTACTGGTTTATATTGATGGAGCAGACAAGGTGGTTGGAATTGAAGAAACCGAAAAGCATGGAGTCAGACCATATACTGTTGCACATCCAGAACTATTGGAATTGCCTTTGATAGGTCCTTCGATGGGAGGCGATGCAGAGCTCATTCTTAAAGTACAACCCGACGTTATTTTCATCACCTATACCACAAAAGGTGACGCTGATGCCCTGCAAAAGAAAACAGCTATTCCGGTTGTTGCAATCGAATGCCCCGAATTAGGTACTGCAAAAGATACTCTCTATGCTTCATTCCGTCTGATCGGTAAAATACTCCATAAAGAAAAACGTGCCGATTCTCTGATTTCTTATATTGAAAATTCTATTGAAGATCTGAATATCAGGTCTATCGATATCCCCGTTGAAAAAAAGCCATCAGTATATATCGGTGGTGTTCCATACAGTGGTGCCTGTGGCATTAGTTCTACACAGCCTTTTTATCCTCCATTTCTATTTTTACATGCCTATAACGTAGCTTCCGAAATTGACAGAAGACTTGTATCACATGTTAAGGGTACCTATATTGACAAAGAAAAGTTAATGTCCTGGAACCCCGATATACTTTTTATCGATGCCTCAGGGTTAAGTTTGGTAAAACAGGATCTGGCAAAAAATTCCACTTTGAATAGAAGCCTTAAAGCCATTCAAAACAATGCTGTTCATATACTTCTGCCCTATAATAATTATGCTATCAATTATGAGCTGGTACTGATCAATGCCTGGTACACAGGAAAAGTTCTATATCCATCAAGATTTGCCAATGTTGCAATTCCACAAAAGGCAAACGAAATACTGGAGGTGTTTTTAGGTAAACCCATTTATAAAGAAATAAACATGACTTCACCGGGATTGCGACCGGTTGATCAAAATGAATTCTGATGCCGGAAAAGATTGTTGCACAATATAAAAAGTATATCAAGCGCAGGTTGTTATTTATCCTCATTGTATCTTTTCTTCTGTTCCTTGTTACAGTGATTGCCGTTATATCCGGTTCGGCTGATATTGGTCTGAAGGAGTTGCTGGATCTGATGGCAGGAAAAGGTACTGAATTTGTCTCGCAAATCGTATTTCATATCAGGATGCCACGAATTGTAGGAGGTATCCTGGCTGGGACTGCCCTGGCAGTATCCGGAGCCGTTATTCAGAGTTTGTTACGTAATCCTCTTGCTTCACCCTTTACCTTGGGCATATCCGGTGCATCTGCCTTTGGCGCAGCTTTTGCTATTATTGTTCTGGGCGCAGGAAGTAGTTATACGGGTTCAAATGATGTGGCCATCATCAATAATCCATGTCTGGTTACTTCATCCGCATTTATCTGGAGTCTGGGTAGCGTGGCTGTGATACTCCTTTTATCGAGATACCGGGGAGCAACACCGGAAATAATAATCCTTTCGGGCATCATCATCTCTTCACTCTTTGGAGCCGGCATATCGGCCATGCAGTATTTTGCTGATAATGTTCAGCTTGCATCCATAATCTTTTGGACATTTGGTGATCTCGGAAGAGGGATGTGGCGCGACTCACTAATCCTGGCTGTGGTTCTAATCCCAATACTAATTTATTTTTTTCGCCAAAGATGGAACTATAAATCCCTTCAATCGGGCGATGAACATGCTAAAAGCCTTGGCGTAAATGTCACAAAGTTACGGCTTTCCGGTATGGTGGCAGCTTCCCTGGCTACAGCTATAGTAGTGTCATTTTATGGCATCATAGCTTTTGTCGGACTGGTAGTCCCGCATATCGTCCGACGGATAATCGGTAGTGATGAACAGTTCCTTGTCCCTGCTTCTGCTATCTTTGGAGGTATGTTTTTGTTGCTCTCTGATACCCTGGCCAGAACTATAATCGCACCGATCATATTACCTGTAGGTATACTTACTTCATTTATCGGTGCTCCATTGTTCCTATTTTTGCTGATTAAAGGCATGGGCAAAGGCTACTGGACATAATAAGCAGAAAATATGAAAATATCCATTCACGATATAGAATTTAGTTATAATGGCACCCCGGTACTTGAAGATATTACCTGTACTATCGAAAAGGGTGATTTTATTACTCTTGTCGGACCTAACGGATCAGGAAAAAGCACACTGATCAAATGCATGAACGGAATCCTCAGACCACACAAAGGAACTGTGCTGGTTAATGATCAATCCCTGCCCTCCCCCGGTGAACTGGCTAAAAATATGGCTTATGTTCCGCAAAGTGAAAACAAAAAAACCAGTCTGAGTGTTTTCGATACGGTATTGTTGGGCCGTAAACCCTATATAAACTGGAAACCTTCAAAACACGATTTAATCATCACAGCCGATATTCTAAAAAGTCTTCACCTAGGCTCTTTGGCAATGAAGGAAGTGAATAAACTCAGCGGTGGACAGCAACAAGCGGTCTTTATAGCACGGGCACTGGCACAGGAACCTTCTATCTTATTGCTCGATGAACCTACTGCTAATCTCGATATAAAACATCAGATTGAAGTATTGGAACTTCTGAAATCATTATCAAATCAGGATATCACTATTGTTATTGCTTTGCATGATATAAATATGGCCATACGCTATGCCGGCAAAATCATGATGCTTAAAGAAGGAAAAATATTTGCATACGGAGGCAAAGAGACTGTCACCGAACAGCATATTGAAACCCTATACGATATTAAAGTGCATATTATACGGGATATGGAAAATATATTCATTGTTCCGAACGGTTTATAGCATGAAATTTGAAAAACTCATAAGATAAAACATGGATATGTATCAGATTAAACCTGTTGGTATAGTAGTCAATGAGTTCAATTTACCAACCTCACACCATATAATAAAAGAAAAGCCCAGTACCATTATTATCTATGATAAATACGAGGAAGGACTGTTAAATATAGATGAATGCGAATTTCTTGATATTGTCTTTCATTTTCATAGATCAGAAGAACCACAAGAACTGTCAGGCATAATTCATTCAGGTGCTCAGCGGGGTGTTTTTGCATCACGAAGCCCAAAAAGACCAAATTCAATCGGAATAACAACGGTAAAATTATTACAGCATGAAAAAAACAAATTGATTGTTAAAGGACTAGATGCCATTAACGAAACACCAGTAATTGATATAAAGTGTTGTGACACCTCCCTGTTTGCTTCCGAATTTGAATCAAATGCCTTACACAATGCAAAGCTTAAATCTGATCCCCGAATAGATATTAAAAATAATATTCTTAGTGAAAAACTTGATTTGTTGCTTTTAAAAGCCGGACAACTGCATGGCCATTTTTGTCCGGGACTCGCAATGGGTGTTATGGCTGCCAGCTATGCGATGAGAGAAATAAGAACTGAGTCGGATGGCATGGAAGATTTGCTGGTCATAACGGAAACAAACAATTGTTTTTCAGATGGTATACAATTCGTAACAGGCTGTTCATTTGGTAACAATGCATTAATTTTCAGAGACATTGGAAAAACAGCATTTACACTTACAAAAAGAGACGGCAAAGGAATCAGGATATGTTCAAAACACGAATCCAGAGATATAATACAAAATACTTACCCCGATTTTCATGATTATTATAATAAAGTTGTGACAGAAAAAAATCACGATCCACAACTGACAGCAAAATATAAAAAAATTGCACTGAAAAGGGCTTTCGGTACATTGTCTATCCCCTTTAAAAAATTATTTACAGTTAATCATATCAGGATCGAAATTCCTGAGTATGCTCCTGTGTATGAAAGCTATGTATGCTCAGTCTGTAACGAAAGTGTCATGGCTTCCCGGACAATAAAACAAAACAATATGAATTTATGTTTAGATTGTGCTAAAACTAACGGTAATATCCTTACCGGCCAAGGAATAATTACTTCTTTCCATAGATAATTCGACTATTTAATCAAACAAACTGTAAGCATGATTTGGTTCATGTCTTGTGATGATAGAATTCAGATATTTTGATATGATCCTGTTAGTAAATACCATTCATCCACTTCAATGCAATGAATCAAAACATATTGTTTTCCGCATGCTGTAAAGACTTTATAGTATTCTCCGGCTGATCCCTCAGAATTACAATCCATTTGATACCAGCGTTCTGATATCTCCAGAATCCTATATTTTTTCCCATTCCAATAAAAATACTTCGGATATTCATCGGCTTTATATCCGGAATGGCATTCAACATGTATGGGAATACAATCTTTCACTTTGCTATCATCCAGGTTTGTTCTGTGAACAAATCATTTTTCTGAGGTTTTCCGCATTTTTAATGGCATAACCATGAAAATCATTATTAAAAAATGCCCAAATTTCTTTATCCTCTTTCAGCCAGTCTGTGATTTTTCCTGCATAATCCTGCAGTTCCATTTCGCTGTAATCAGATGCATATAACTTTTCATGTCCGTGAAATCTAAGATAAACAAAATCTGATGTAACAGCTTCATAATAGGGGAATCGTTCCTCCGAATCAGCAATCACAAAAGCCATTCCATATTGAGTAAGCAATTGAAAGAAATGATCCGCAATCCATGATTTATGCCGCACCTCCATGGCAAATCTGTATTCTCCATATTGCTCTTTCAATACATTCATAAAATCTTTTACCAGAAATTCATCAAAGTGTAATCCGGGTGGCAATTGAATAAGGACCGGACCCAGACGCATTTTCATTTCTTCAAACAATTCAAAAAAATTAGACAAGGCTTCTTTTACATTTGCAAGTCGTTTCCGGTGGGTTATAAATCGACTTAATTTAGGACAAAACCTGAATGAATCAGGAGTGCGTTTTACCCATCCTGTTATGGTAGCCTTTTTGGGAAGATGATAAAAGCTTGAGTTCAGCTCTACACAAGGAAATTTTGAAATATAATATTCAAGGAATCTATCCGGTTTTATGTCCCCGGGATAGAAAACACCATACCAATGTTTATAACTCCATCCTGAAGTACCAATATGCAATCGTTTTAATCCTGATATTTCTTTTTCATCCATAGTGTAAAGTTACGGATGTATCTTCAAAATTGATCATACTCCCTTCTTTTGTCATAAAGAAGGATGTACAAAACGCAGTTCCAATAGGAACTTGTTCTGACAAAGCCTAACTTTATAGATATGAAAGCCTGGGTTATCCATAAAGTCTGTGATCTGAGAAAAGAAAACAAACCTCTGAAACAAATCGAACTTCCCAAACCTGTCCCTCAGGAAGGTGAATTGCTTATTAAAGTTAACGCATGCGGAGTTTGTCATACGGAAATTGATGAGATCGAAGGTCGCACTCCTCCTCTTACTTATCCAATAATACCAGGACATCAGGCAATAGGTACAATAGAAAAAACGAGAGGTACAAGAACAGATGTTAAACCCGGAGACAGGGTCGGAGTAGCCTGGATATACTCTGCATGTGGCACCTGCAATTATTGCCTTTCAGGGAGTGAAAATTTGTGTGAAGAATTTATAGCAACCGGCAGAGATGCACACGGGGGATACGCCGAATACATGGTTGTTCCCGAATTATTTGCTTATAAAATTCCCGGGATATTCACTGATCCTGAAGCAGCTCCTCTATTATGTGCAGGAGCTATCGGATACCGGTCGTTGGCTTTATGCAAAGTCCATGATGGACAACGGATCGGACTCACAGGATTCGGAGCTTCAGCACATCTTGTTCTGAAACTCATCAAATTCCGGTATCCTGAATCAGAAGTTTTTGTTTTCGCCCGGAGTCCGGAAGAACGAAAATTTGCACTTGAACTTGGAGCTTTTTGGTCAGGCAATACCACTGACCATCCTTCTCATCTGCTTGATAGCATCATTGATACAACACCTGTATGGAAACCCGTTGTACATGCTCTGGAATGTCTTAAACCCGGTGGCAGGTTAGTGATTAACGCGATAAGAAAAGAAAGTATCGATCAGGATTATCTTCTGAAATTAGACTATCCAAAACATCTCTGGATGGAAAAGGAGATCAAGAGTGTTGCAAATGTCACGAGTACGGATGTGAAAGAATTTATTAAAATTGCCGCGGAAATACCTTTCAAACCGGACGTGGAAATTTATCCTTTCAACAGAGCTAATGAAGCAATACTGGATATTAAACAGCGGAAGATAAAAGGAGCGAAAGTGTTAATGATACAATAAACTCATTCTGTAGGTAAGAAAAGTACAATCTCTACCCTCCTGTTGACTCTATGGACCGATTCATCGCATTCTTCCGGTATATCACATGCTTTAAGCACCTGGGTTTCTCCAAAAGAAAAAGTCTTTATCCTGCTTTCTTCTATTCCTTGCCTGATCATCAGGTCTTTTACAAATTTCGCCCTCTCATCGGATAATCCATAATTGTATATATCACTTCCACGAATGTCGGTATGTCCGTTTATTGTAACATAAGTCTTTGCATTCTCTTTCATCTTGTCAATGACCAGTTCCTGCAGATAGTTTTCCTCATCGACCCGAAGTGAAAACTTATCAAATTCAAAATTGACCGTTACGATGCTAACAATGGAATCTTCTAATATTCTACCGCTTCTTTCCATGCGTTCTCTGTATTGTCTTGCCATTGCATCTTTCAGTTTCATTTTATTTCCCTCTTCATAGGCTGCAATAAATGCATCTTTCACTCCGCATTCATTTACTATTTGTTTCGCCTCAAAATACGTCGGGACTGAAACAATATAGTATTTATACCAGCCTTCTTCTTCAAACATTTTAACTTCCAGGTTTCCGGAATATTTTCTCCTTAATGCTTTTTCAGACAAAGGCTTTCTTGATGCTACAATTTGAACACGATAGGATATGTCCGTATCGAGCTTATCTATTCCTTCGTTAACAGAAGGAATAATTTCTTTGTCGGTCCTTTTAAAAGCGGTTTTCTGATATCGTTCATGCAAACCTGTAGTGTCAATAAGAATTTCCGAAAAGAACGGAATAGTATCTACTTTAACTATATATTCATCAGACTGGTAATTTTCCTGCAAGTAGTCAATATCAGTATTGATGTTTACTTTCCGTTCTGGAGTATATGGTACATTGATCTGAAATTTTTCATCCCTTGTGACCTCAAAGATCTTATCATTCAAATAAATCGTGGAAGTACTTCTCTCCCCTGATGTAAGAGAATCCATACCCATACTGTCAGGAAGAAGACTAAAGGCAAATTTTTCGCCTTCTTTTATTTCCAGCTCTTTGGATAACAATGATATATCTATTGCCCTGTCTGCACTGACAGCAATATCCCGGCGATCTTCCAGCAGGGTTTTCAGTCTTTCCCGGTAATCGGACATGACAGCCGGATCGGAACTGAAATTGTACTTCACACCTCCGGTAAGCGGTATCTCCAGCTCGTTCTCAAGATCACCGGTCGGACCCCTCCTGCCTACTTTCAGTGTATAACCCGAACGCGGAATGATGCTGAAACCGTCGGCCGTGATGGCTTCAACCGTTGAATCCTCTTCGGCTGTGGCCGTAGTATTGATACTCAGATTCAGTAACCATTCCAGTTCCTTGATAGCTTCTTGCTCTTCGGATGTCAGGGGAGTTATTTCTTCAGCGAAAACAGGTCCTTTGTCAATTGTAACGGAGTGACTTTCAGGTGAATAGTTTTCATTCGTATAACTTAGATCCGTTTGTAATTTAAAATGGGTTTCATTAGCACCCGGCAAAGTAACCATTACCGAATCTTCCGTTATATTCAATGTATCCGCATTAAACAATAACAGAGTACCTGGACTTCCTCCTGCAATAGCAAGCATTCCCGGATCTTTTATCAGTTGCATTGAATAAATACCATCTTCGGAAAATTTCATCTGCTTAGACAATATGGTCACATTTGAAATGCTGTCACCCTTGTTGATATAATCGGTTACCATCCTGTCGAGTTCTGCATTATACTCATTGTTTAAAGAATCATTCCCGGATATAAAATTATATTTCTGACCCGCTTCAAGCCTTATTTCAGTTTTTTGCAATGGTTCAAGTTCAATCATCATTTGTTTTCTGAGTTCCATCGTTACATCTTCGTTCAGATATATTTCTTCGGCTTTATAATCCTCTTTCTCAATAATCAGAGTATAACTTTCACCCGGTATAATACTAAATTCAAATTCCCCTTCTTCGGTTTCCGAGATCAAATATTCCTCTCCATTGTTTAGAAAAACACTTATCTTAGCATCTTCAAGTAGTGTTTTGCTTTCCGCATCCAAAAGTGATCCTTTTATCTTAAAATTCAATATGTCATATTTATATATGTCATCACTGCCTTGCCCCCCCCTTCTGTTAGAACAAAAGTATCCGGTTTGTTCATCAAAACGGGGAAAAAGGCTAAAATCATCAAAACGCGAATTCAAAGGATATCCTAGGTTAATTAACTCCAGAGGCATGTTATTCAGATTGACTTTGAATATATCCATTCCTCCTAATCCTCCGTGTCCGTCGGATGCAAAATACAATACTGTATCATTGTATATATAAGGAAACATTTCATCTCCTTTTGTATTAATGACATTCCCTAAATTTTCAGGGTACGACCATTCTCCATCCAATAACTTGCTTTTGTAGATATCCAGACCTCCAATTCCATCGGGTGCATTTGAGATAAAATACATGATTGTCCCGTCGTAATTTACCGCCGGATGTCCAATACTATATTTGAAATTTTTAATTGATATAGCAGATAACGATACCCGTTCATTTACATCGTTGGGCATGGCAGTTATAAAAATTCCCAGCTTGACTTTGTTTCGACTGTCTTTTTCAGGAATGTTTCTTGTAATAAAAAGCAACGACTGATTCCCGCTTATTGCTGAAGGACCTTCATGAAAACTCGAATTTATTGAAATATTCAGGGGATCAATATGCATAAGTTCGCCAGATGAAGTGTAACTGGCTGAAAAAATATCATAATACCCGCTACTTATCATATCAATCGATTGTGCCTTTGATGAAGCAAAAATTAGTTGATTTCTGCATAAGATCGGGTTTATTTCCGATTCCGGGGTATTTATTTCGGAAACATTTTGAATAATGTATATCGTAGAATCTTTGTATAACTGAGCACGATTTTCAATGGTCTCAAGATAAGTTTCCCCTCTTATATCATCCTCAACCAATTGATTGTATTTTCTTAGCCAATGTTTGGATTCTTCATATTTTTTATTAACTAAAAGTGCCAGAGCATATTTTAAAAGATATTCATTATCAATATCTCTGCAACTATTAATGGCTATCCTGTAACATTCTTCCGCTTGTTCTAATAAATTCAGCTTTGAATAAGCTTCTGCCTGTTTAAGGATTGCCAGATAATCGCTTGTATCCTTTTTATAGGCACGGTTATAAAAAACAATGGCTTTCTCAAATTCGTACCTGTTAAAAAAATCATCTCCCTTTTTGTGATAAATATTGAAACCGGAAAACGTTTCATCACCATCCTGGGAATAGCTTATTTTACAGACAGCTACAATACATAGTATAAGACATAATCGTCTCATGGTCAATTTGCTTCTACGAAACTATCTGATTATTGTTTAATCTGAAAATTGTCTTTACTATATTTTTTCACATTTTTCCACATATGCAAGAAATTATAGCTGTTTAGCCATATTCTTTGCTTCCCAATCTTATCTATTAAAAAGATCAGCACTATGATTGCTTCTATTTTTGGAATCTGGGTGTTCTTCTTCATTCACTGATTATTCTCCAATACATGACATAATCAGTGACCATTTTATATAAGTCTTTCACGCACAATTTCTTATCATTTATCAAACACTGCCTGTAAAAAGTAACAAATAACACGTGTTTCTTGTAAAAGGTGATATGAATCATCAATTAATGATAACAAACATCATGGATTTAGTTGTTATAGCAATCAAGTTTCTCTGGAAAAGAAGTCTTTCTTTTCAATCATTACTGGTATTTAGTCTTGTCTTACTGCCAATAGTTAATATTAACGCACAGTGGCTCACCGGCTATGGTTACAGAAAACCTGTTGAAGTGGATGAAAGTCTTGTACCAGGTTCAACTGCTCTAACAGATTATCCGCTACTCGTAAGTTTAACGGATCCTAACCTGGCTCATACTTCAAATGGAGGATATGTTGAGCATATCAACGGATATGATATTAATTTTACATTATCAGATGGTTCTACTACCCTTGATTTTGAGATTGAAGACTATAATAACGTTTCTGGTGAATTTGTAGGCTGGGTAAGAATCCCAACACTTTCAGCCACTTCCAATACATTAATTTATTTATATTATGGAAACAGCAGTATAAGTACAAATCCTTCAACCACTGCCACATGGAGTTCAGATTATCTTGGAGTCTGGCATTTACATGATGATTTGGAAGATGCAACATCGAATAATAATGATGGAACTGCAACAGGCACTTCAAATATAGCCGGAAATATTGCCGACGGACAAAGCTTTAATGGTTCCGGGGATTATATTCAAACATCAAGTAATGAATTAAGAACTGAAGAGAATTTCACAATCACTGCATGGTTTAAAGCAGATGCTACTGATTTTTCACATCATTTAATATGGCAGGGAATTGGCTCGGGAAACGGTTATGGAAGCGGAGATCAATATAACCATCCTGAAATGCATATTAGTTTTGGTAATTTCCTTTCAGATGGCTCAACACCGGATAATGTCCTGACATTTCATATGGGTCATACCGACCTGCAATATTCGACTAATATAATAAGTATATATACAAACTTCACAAATACAGCTGACTGGAATCATGTTGCTGTCACAGTTTCCGATATGTCAACATCCCCCTCAGCAGAAATGTTCGTAAATGGTGCTTCCGTAGGAACAGACGGAGGAAGTACTTCCAGAACAAACAGAACAGGCTGGAATACAAATTTGCGTTTTGGCAGAGGGGGAGCTACAGAAAGGTATTATGATGGTGCATTGGATGAAATTCGAATTACAAGTACTGTACTAAGCGATGAAGAAATAGAGACCATATATAATAATATCTCAGACCCGGACAACTTTTGTATATCTAACTCTGCTCCAACAGATATTGCATTATCAAGTACATCGGTTGATGAAAATCAGGCAACAGGTACCGTGGTAGGAACACTCAGTACAACCGATCCCGATGCAGGCGACAACCATACTTACTCATTAGTTGCAGGAGCCGGTGATACCGACAATGCAAGCTTCCAGATCGTGGGCGATCAGCTCCAGACCAATGCCGTGTTCGACTTCGAAACACAGAACTCATTCTCTATCCGTATCCGGACTACAGATGACGGTACAGGCAACCTGACATACGAAGAAATTTTTACTATTACAGTCAATGATCTGAACGAAGCACCCACCGATATCAGCATCTCTGCTACGAATGTGGACGAAAACCAGGCTTCAGGTACAGTTGTAGGTACACTTACTACCACCGATGAAGATCCCGGCGACAGCCATACGTATTCCCTGGTTGCAGGTGCAGGCGATACCGACAATGCAAGCTTCCAGATCGTGGGCGATCAGATGCAGACCAATGCCGTATTCGACTTCGAAACACAGAACTCATTCTCTATCCGTATCCGGACTACAGATGACGGTACAGGCAACCTGACATACGAAGAAATTTTTACCATTACGGTGAATGACCTGAACGAAGCACCTACCGATATCAGTCTCTCTGCCACATCTGTAGACGAAAACCAGGCTATAGGAACTGCTGTGGGTACATTTTCCACCACGGATGAAGATCCGGGTGACAGCCACACTTACTCGTTGGTTGCAGGAGCAGGCGATACCGACAATGCAAGCTTCCAGATCGTGGGCGATCAGCTCCAGACCAATGCCGTATTCGATTACGAAACACAAAATTCA